>Ga0116174_10005140_pt1 | contig 10134 bp, 9 predicted proteins | sample AD_UKC087_MetaG_FD_89801 | JGI IMG/M metagenome (GOLD analysis project Ga0116174, IMG submission 89801) | Active sludge microbial communities of municipal wastewater-treating anaerobic digesters from USA - AD_UKC087_MetaG | ecosystem: Engineered > Bioreactor > Anaerobic > Digestate | place: USA...
CGTCGAAGGGCACGAATTGAAGTTGGGCCTATTCTACCGCCACGCGGCGGCCGCCCGTACCGAAGCCGGACGCGGCATTTTGAGTGATAAGGTGGGGGTTAGTTGGCAGGACCCGGCGATGGGATTGGGTCAGCGGCGGCACTGGGAAGCCCAGCGAGAAGGGCTGGGGCGTGCCCGGAACGTGCGGTTCTTAGGCGATGGAGCCGAATGGGTGTGGAACCTCAAAAAGGATCGGTGGCCGAAGGCACTGGAACTCTTGGATTTCTATCACGGCAGCCAGCACCTGTGGAGTTTGGGACGCGCCTTACGCGGCGAAACCCAACCGGCGCTTTCACGCTGGGTCAAACCTCTGCGGCATAAACTGCGCCGGGGCCAAGAACAAAAAGCCCTGCGCCAGATGGCGCGGTTTCGGCACCCCCGGGGCGAAGTTGGCGAGATCATTCGGCGGGAGCAGAACTCCTTTCAAAGCCATGCGGAACGGATGCGCTACCAGCGGATGGCCCGCCGCGGATGGCCGATTGGCTCTGGCGCGGTCGAATCGGCTTGTCGGCAGAAGCAAACCCGCTTCAAACGTTGCGGGCAGTTCTGGACCTAACCCGGGCTCCGCAACCTCTGCGCACTCGATGAAGCCCGCCGCAACCACCACTGGGACGAACTTTGGGCCACCAACTAAGGACAGTGTCAAGATGCACTCCGCGGATACCCATGCGAATTCCTTGCATTCTGCGTTTGGTTATTCCAAGCTAAGCTCATGACGCAACCTCTTGCGCTTGTGTTTTATGAGCGGCTGCTGCCAGGCAGTCAGCTTGTGAATCGGCTGCAAGACTTGAATTATCGCGTTCAGGTCATTGTGAATGCGGATCAACTTGTGGAGTGTGCTGAACAGGCCAAGCCGATGCTGGTCTTGGCCGACCTGAAATCTAAGCAGAATAACGTGTGCCCCGCACTGGCCCGCCTTAAGCAAAACCCGGCTACTTGCCATCTGCCTGTTGTAGCCTTCTGTGGTGAGAATGACGCGGAATGGCAGGAGGCTACCCAAATGGGAGGCGTGACATTGCTCGTCAGCGAAGCGGCGATTTTGAACCATTTGCCCCAGTTTCTCGAGCAAGCCCTCCAAGTTGAATAAGCTTAAGCCGAACGGTCGACCTGGGAATTGGCATCTGCGTTCGGAGAGGGAGTTCGTATCATGACTCGGTTGGATGCCGAACCGGTAGCGGGTCTTTATGTTCATGTTCCCTTCTGCGTGCAGAAATGTGCTTATTGCGCCTTTTACTCCGAGCCAGCCAAGGGCGAACTGATTGAGCGCTACGTTGGGGCGCTCATACTTGAGTTGGAACGAATCGCGCATGATTTGCGCCCGCGCACGATTTATTTCGGGGGGGGCACCCCTTCGCTTTTGGATTCGCGGCAATGGCAGAGAATCCTGCGTGCGTGGGATCGGCTTGGCTTGGGCAAGACAACTGAATGGACGGTAGAATGCAACCCCGCAACTATATGCCTCGAAAAGGCAAAACTGCTGCGCGACGCCGGTGTAAATCGTTTTTCTCTGGGCGTGCAATCGTTCAACGAAGCGTTGCTGCAGCGCTTAGGACGGGTTCATACTCGCCGCGAGATTTTCCAGTCCTTTGATCTCCTTCGTAAGGCCGGCTTCGACAACCTGAACTTGGATCTCATGTTTGCCATCCCCGGCCAAACGCTTGAAGCCTGGCGCGAAACCTTACACGAGGCCTTTGCCCTGGGCAGCGAACACCTCTCCTGTTACGAGGTGATCTACGAAGAAGATACGCTGCTCTACCAGCAACTTGAGACTTGCCCGACCGCGGCGGATGAAGACCTGGCATGCGCCATGTATGAAGAACTGCTTGAACAGGCCACCAACGCCAGCCTCAAGCAATACGAAATCGCCAACTTTGCCTGCGATCGGGCCTTAAGCCGCCTGCCCCAAACAGCAAACCTGCCCTCTCATGCTTGCCAGCACAACGTCAATTACTGGCGTGGCGGCGACTTCTACGGTTTGGGGCCCAGTGCGACCTCTTATGTGCGTGGCGTGCGAACCCAAAACAGCCCTGACACCCGGCGTTATTGCGAACAATTAGAGCAAGGCCAGCGAGCTCTTGAATACCGCGAAGAATTGCCACCGCTTGCACGCGCCGGGGAAGCGGCGGCGTTTGGTTTGCGCATGCCAAGCGGCTGGCCTTTCGATCAATTCCGTCAGATTACCGGCTATGACTTAAGGCAACAATGGAGCGAAGAGATGAATCTTTTGGTTCAACGAGGCTGGGGGCGTATTCTGTCCGACCGTTTTTACCTTACCCCCCAAGGCCTTCGCTTCGCCGACGATGCTGCCCTGCTCTTCTTGCGCTGATGTGACGCAGGGGCGCATGCGGTGCGGCGCCGATTTTTAAACGATCTTTCCCGAAGCACGTGATGGAGAACACAGCAGGGTTTCCTATGGGACCGTGCTGATTTGGACAAAGAAAACCGTTCGGCGGGAAATTATGCCGTTGACAGCTTTCGCGCACTGGGAAAGGTGCCGCATGTCTCCATCTTGAGCGGTTATCAAGAATTGCGTGTCCTAGCTTGCTTTTATCTGAGGTTGCGCTGTCCGCGGTTGCGCTTGACGTCGCAAGTGGGCAGCCGTTAGATTTCCCACGATTTTAGATGATGCTTGGCGCGAAACTAGAGATTACCTTCGCCCCCGAGGCGGCTTTGTGGCTGATCGAGTCATGCGGTTCGAGTCGGATTCCCGGCAGGCAAGGCGCAGGCACGGGCATATTATGGTAATCAGCCGCTCGCCTTACCGCATTTCCTTCTTTGGTGGCGGCACGGATTATCCGGCGTGGTTCCGGGAAAATGGCGGTGCTGTCCTGGGCACGGCGATTGACAAATACTGTTTTATCACCTGCCGGTACTTACCGCCTTTTTTTGAACACCGTCTGCGCTTGGTTTATTCCAAGATAGAGGATTGCCAATGTGCGGCTGACATTCAGCACCCGGTTGTCCGCACCGTGTTGGAGATGCTGCGCGTCGAACGCGGACTGGAAATCCACCACGACGGCGATTTGCCGGCGCGCAGTGGCATGGGTTCCAGTTCGGCCTTTACCGTAGGGTTCCTCCATGCGGTGTACGGCTTGCTGGGGCGCCTGACGTCTCAAAATCAACTGGCCACGGACGCCATCCACGTCGAGCAGGACCTGATCGGCGAGACCGTTGGGTCACAGGACCAGATTTTTGCCGCCTACGGCGGGTTCAACCGGATCGAGTTTAAGCGCGACAACAGCTTTCGCGTCGAACCGGTGCCGCTGTCACGCAAACGGTTTGAGGAATTGAATGACTCGCTGATGCTCTTTTATACCGGTTTGCGGCGCACTGCTTCCGAAGTGGCCGCCAGCTACGTGGTGGACATCGGTGCGCGCACCCGGCAATTAACGCGCATGCGGCAGATGGTGGATGAGGGGCTGCAGATACTTGCCGACGGCGGCTCGTTGGACCGCTTTGGGGATTTGCTGGATGAGGCTTGGCAATTAAAGCGCAGCCTCAGCGGCGCGGTCTCCAACTCACAGGTGGACGAGATTTATGCTGAAGCCCGGCGAGCCGGGGCACGAGGAGGGAAGTTGCTGGGGGCGGGCGGAGGCGGCTTCCTGCTGTTTTATGTGCCGCCCGGGTGTCAGCAACAAGTGAAAGAGCGCCTGCGCAACTTGCTGTGGGTGCCTTTCCGGTTCGATACCAGCGGCAGCCAAATCATCTTCTTTTCTCCCGGGCAGGATTACGCCGAACTGGACCAGGCTCGCTCGGCACAGGCGGGACCGGCTTTCCGCGAGGTCTTTCCCCCGGAGGGTGCGTCCGGCAAACAAACTTAAATATGACGGCAAACGACCTGATCAACTTCGAGACCGAAATCGCCAACCTCTTTAACGCGGCGCAGATTCGAGCTCCCATCCATCTTTACTACGGCAACGAGGCGCAGATGATTGACCTCTTCCGGGACGTACGCCCGGAGGATTGGGTTTGCTGCTCGTGGCGCAGCCATTACCAGTGTTTGCTGAAGGGCGTTCCGCCTGAAAAAGTGCGCGAAGAGATTCTGGCCGGGCACTCCATTTCTCTGTGTTTTCCCGAATACCGAGTGGTGTCTTCGGCCATCGTCGGCGGCATCCTGCCCATCGCTGTGGGGATTGCAATGGGAATCAAGCGCCGAGGCGAGACTGCGCGCGTGCATTGTTTTATGGGCGATATGACCGCGGAAACCGGCATTGCCCACGAGTGCCTCAAGTATTCCCATAATCACCAGTTGCCGATCCGATTTATCGTCGAAGACAATGGAAAGTCAGTCTGCACCGATACGCGCGAAGCTTGGCGCCAGCCTGCGTTGACATGCGAACAAACGCCCCACCCGATGGTGGTTCATTATCAATACCAGACCAAATATCCCCACGCCGGCGCGGGCGTGCGGGTCCAGTTTTAGCCCATGAAATACTTTGATGAATTGTGTCGGGCGATGGAGTATCTGGCGCGCGATCCGCGAGTGCTTTTTCTTGGCCAGGCCGTGGCCTGCCCTGGCACCGCCATGTCCAACACCCTTAAGAATGTCGCGCGGGACAAGCTGCTCGAATTGCCGGTGGCCGAGGAAATGCAAATGGGCATGTCAAGCGGCCTGGCTCTGGTCGGCCACGTGCCGGTAAGCATTTTCCCACGGTGGAACTTTCTATTACTGGCCGTCAACCAAGTCGTCAATCATCTTGACAAATTTTCCCTCATGTCCAACGCTGGCTACCAGCCCAAAGTGATCATTCGCACCGGCATTGGCTCGGTGCGCCCATTGCATCCGCAGCATCAGCACGTTGGTGATTTTACAGAAGCCTTCCGTCTGATGTGCCCGAATATCGAGGTGATACGTTTGGAGGAACCAAAAGAAATTTTTCCCGCTTACCAGAAAGCCCTGGAACGGGAAGACGGCAAGAGCACCATTGTGGTTGAGTATGGCGACTATTACAACGAGAAGTAATCCTGCGGCGCCTTTGAATTGGCCGCTGATGCATAATAACATCACGCGCGCCGATTTAGACGCGCTGATTGCTTACCTCGGCCAGGATAATCCGATGCTGACCCAGTCCCGGCAGGTCCGCCAGTTCGAGCAGGAGTGGTCCAATTGGCTCGGGGTTCGGCACAGCGTCTTTGTCAATTCAGGTTCCTCCGCGAACCTGTTGACGATGGCCGCGCTGCGTGAACGGCTTGGCCCGGGTGAAATCATCGTGCCCGCCCTCACTTGGGTATCGGATATTGCCTCGGTGATCCAATGCGGCTTCCAGCCCGTGTTCGTGGACATCAACCCGCGCACGCTGGGCATGGACGACCAGGAAGTCATTGCCCACCTCCGTCCGCAGACCCGGGCGGTTTTTATCACCCACATCCTTGGCTATAACGCTCTGACTCAGCGATTGCTGGAGGTACTACAGGCCCGCAATATTCCGCTCATCGAGGATGTGTGCGAATCCCACGGCGCAACCTTCCAGGGGCGCAAGCTGGGCAGCTTTGGCCTCATGTCTAACTTTTCATTTTATTATGCGCATCACATGAGCACCATCGAGGGCGGCATGATTTCGACCAATGACGCCGACTTCTATGAGGCCCTGCGCATGTTTCGCTCGCACGGCATGGTGCGCGAGGCAAGCTCGGAAACTCTCAAAGAGAGCTACCGTCAGCAATATCCCGACCTGAACCCTGATTTTATCTTCGCCTTTCCGGCCTACAACATGCGCGGCACGGAGATCAACGCCGTGCTTGGCCGCGCCCAACTTCGACGGTTGGACCAGAACAACGAACGCCGCCGCGCGAACCTGCGCCTGTTTCTGGACCACCTCGACCCGCAAAAGTATCGCACCGACTTTGAATTGGAGGGAAGCTGCAACTACGCCTTCACGCTCATTCTGCGCCAGCCCGACCCAACCTTAAGTGCCAAAGTCGAGCAACGTCTCCGCGAGGCCAGGGTCGAGTTCCGGCGCGGCACTTCGGGCGGCGGCAACCAGCTTCGGCAGCCCTACGCCCGCAAACTGCTCGGCGATCGGGAATTTGAGAAGTTTCCCAAAGTAGACCATGTGCACTTCTTCGGCTATTATATCGGCAACTACCCGGAATTGGAGCGAGACAAGATTCTGGCCCTGTGCGCCTTGCTCAACCAAATCGAGTAGCCCAACGCGCCCTACCCATGAACCGACAGCTTGATGTACTTTTTGTCAGCCCTAATTCATCCTTCCAAGCCTACCAGGCTTTGAGCAAGGACTTCGCGGCTATCGAGCCCCCCACCTGGGCACTGCTGCTGGCCCAAAGTTGTCGCGCCAAAGGCTTCGGGGTCGGCATTCTGGACTGTTGCGCGGAGCGACTGACGGTCGAGGAATCGGTCAAGCGTATTGTCGAAGCCGATCCCCGGTTGGTGTGCATGGTGGTCTATGGGCAAAACCCCAATTCCGGCACGACTAATATGATCGGCGCCACTGCGCTGGCGCGAGCACTCAAACAACAGCACCCCGACTATCGTATCTGCTTTGTCGGCTCGCACACCAGTGCCCTGCCCAAAGAAGTGCTCGCGTTGAATTGCGTGGACCTGGTTCTGCTCAACGAGGGCGTCTATGCTCTGCACAATCTGTTGCAAACCAACCTCAAGACCGACCTGTCCAAAGTCAGAGGTATCGGCTACAAGCAGGATGGCGTGCCCGTCCTTAATCCGCCCGAGCGCGTGGTTCCGCAGGACCGCATGGATGCCGACCTGCCGGGCTCCGCCTGGGACTTGCTGCCTTATCGGCAACGACCGCTGGATCTCTACCGCGCCCATTTCTGGCACGCCGAATTCAATCACGACTTTCGAACTCCCTTTGCCGCTATTTACACCTCGCTGGGATGCAAGTTCCGCTGCGACTTTTGCATGATCAATATCGTCAACCGCATTGACAATGCCGACGGTGTAGCCGCCTCCCATTCTCCCAACATGCGCTTCTGGTCGCCGGGCTTCATCATCAGCGAATTCGAGAAGTTAGCCCAATTGGGGGTCGAAACTCTGCGCATCTCGGACGAGATGTTCTTCCTCAATAAACGCTATTTTGAACCTCTGCTTAACCTCATCATCGAACGCGGGCTCAAGCTTCGGATGTGGTCCTACTCGCGCATTGACACGGTTCAACCGCATTATCTGGACCTGTTTCGACGCGCCGGCATCAACTGGCTCGCGTTGGGCGTCGAAGCTGGTAATCAAACTATCCGACACGAGGTTTCCAAAGGCTCGTTCAAGGACACCAACATCCGCCAAGTAGCCCAAACCATTCGTAACCACGGTCTGAATATAATTGCCAACTATATCTTTGGGTTTCCCGAGGATAACTTGGAGACAATGCAGCAGACGTTGGATCTGGCCCTCGAACTCAACACTGAGATGGCCAATATGTATCCCTGCCAGGCCTTGCCCGGCAGTTCGCTCTATTACCTAGCCCGCGCGAATGGCTGGCCATTACCGGACTCGCCGGCCGGCTACGGTTTCCTCTCTTACGAAAGCCAGCCCATGCCCACCCGGCATTGTTCCGCCACTGAAGTTCTGCGCTTTCGCGATCAGGCTTGGCAGAAATACTTTACTCACCCCGATTACCTTGCGCTCGTCGAACGCAAGTTCGGCTTTGAACAACGGCGTAATGTTCAGGCTATGGCTAGTATCCCGCTTCGCCGCAAACTTCTGGGTGATCCTCCGCCCGAGATCGACGCCCTTGTAACGAAAGGGTGATAGGGAATGGCTGATCTCAGCATCATCGTTACATCGCACAATAAACCGCGCTTCGTCAAAGAAGCTGTTCAAAGCCTGCTCGACCAAACCCACTGCCACTGGCAAGGCATTTTGGTGGATAGCGGCGTACTCCTGAAGCAAGGTTTTTTTAACTACCTTAGCGACCCGCGCCTGAAAGTCGTTCCTTCCGGTGAAACTCCAGAGCTATCCCGCACTAAAATCATGGCTTCCTGGTGTTTCAATCGCATTCTTAACTCCGGCGAACTCACTGGCGAGTTGATCATGTACCTGAATGACGACGACCTGCTCTATCCGGAAGCCGTTGCAACTTTTTGGGGCTATTACCAGCAGCATGCTCGCGAACCGCAGGCCATGTATGCCTCGCAGGACATCGGCTTGGTCGCTCCCGACGGCCAAACTCGTATCATCGGCCGTCGTATCGCCGACCGCCCTGGCGGTCGTTTCTGCAAAGGCCGTCGGATGGATTGCCGTGTGGATTACCTCCAATTCTGCCATACGGCCAAGATCCTCGGCCGATTCCGCGAGGTCTATAAGACCACCCAGTATCACTCCGAAGACAAGCGCGACGCCCACCATGCCGACGGCATCTTCATGGAGCAGATCGGTGCGCTGACTAAAATCCATAACTTGGCCAAGGTTCTGAGCATGAACCGTCGCACCACTGAAAGCGCTAACTTGGAATACTTCGCTTCCGCCTTCGGGCGCGTTATGGTTACTATCCGCGCCAAACTTCGCGGCGCTCGCGAGCGGTTCTTCTCCTCCCGGCGCTACTAACGGAACTTGCTGCTTCGCCAAGGCGGGTAGTAATGGAAATACCACGACCCTTTCAGCGCGGGCAGGTATTTTTATCGACGCGGTGAGAAACTGTGCGCAAGTAACACTCGCTAACTGGCGGGTGAGACAAACAAAAGTGAAACTGGCCAGGGCGCATTTTCCGGTTGCCGGTGATTTGGCTGGACTACCGGCGCCCTGGGTGGCTGTCAGTTTGCGGGCAAAGTCACCCACCAATTTGCGGGTTAAAGTCACCCACCCTTTGAGGCGAGACATCGTTCCCACTGTTCGCGGGATGCGGACAGAATGGGGCGATGAATCAACTCAAAGTGAAACAACAGCAAACGATAGTTGCCCTGCGTGAGCAAGGCTGGTCCATCTGTCGCCTTGCGCGTGAATTGGGCTTGGATCGCAAGACGGTGCGCCGGTATCTGCGCCAAGCCGCTGATTCAAAATCCCCCACCAACCCGCTAACCGGCTCACCACCAAAATCGCCCACCCCGCAAACCGGCTCTTTGGCCTTGGGTGGAGCCGGTCCGGATAGTCTGTGCGAGCCGTGGAAGGAGGTCATTGAGGCGGCGCTGACTTCCGGACTTTCCATTCAACGGATTTATCAGGATCTCCAGCAGGAACACCAGTTTGGCGGTAGCTACTTTTCGGTGCGGCGTTTCGCGCGGCGCTTGAGCCAGAAGTTGGAACTGCCCTTTCGCCGGATTGAAGTGGAGCCGGGCGCGGAGTTGCAGGTGGCCTTTGGCCAGGGCGCCTGGATCATTGATGAAAGTGGCAAGCGGCGGTGCTCGCATCTGTTCCGGGCGGTGCTCTCGCATTCGCGCAAGGGCTACAGCGAGGCCGTGTGGCGGCAGACCACCGAGACGTTCATTCGCTGTCTGGAAAAGGCCTTCCGGTATTTTGGCGGCGTCACCCAGAGTGTGATCATGGACAACTTACGGGCGGCGGTAAACCACGCCGATTGGTTTGACCCCGAACTCAATCCCAAGCTCGAAGATTTTTGCCGGCATTACGGGTGCGTGATCCTGCTCTGCAAACCCAAAATGCCGCGCCACAAGGGAAAAGTGGAATCGGGCGTCAACTACGGTCAGGAAAACGCGCTCAAGGGTCGCAGCTTTGAGAGCCTGGGCCGGGAAAATCTGTTTCTGCTGGAATGGGAAAGCAACGTGGCCGACAAGCGCATCCACGGCACCACCAAGCGGCAGGTCCAAAAAGTGTTCAACGAAGGGGAACGGCCCGCGCTGCGGCCGCTGCCGGCGAGCCTGTTCCCGTTTTTTGAAGAAGCCCAGCGCGCCATGCATCGCGACGGGCACGTCGAGTTGAAAGGAGCCGATTACTCGGGGCCGCCCGAATACGTCGCTCGCAAAGTCTGGGCGCGCTGGGAGCATCGCCTGGTGCGGATTTACAACCGGCGCATGGAGCAGATCGCCTTGCACGCGCGGGCCGAGCCGGGAAAGTTTTCCACTGATCCGGCCCACATTCATCCTAATTGCCGCAGTTGAAGGCAGGTTAGATACGGAGTTGCGTGCATAAGTTGCTGTCGTTAAAGGGTGGGCATGAATTTTTCAAAC
>Ga0116174_10005147_pt1 | contig 10126 bp, 10 predicted proteins | sample AD_UKC087_MetaG_FD_89801 | JGI IMG/M metagenome (GOLD analysis project Ga0116174, IMG submission 89801) | Active sludge microbial communities of municipal wastewater-treating anaerobic digesters from USA - AD_UKC087_MetaG | ecosystem: Engineered > Bioreactor > Anaerobic > Digestate | place: USA...
CTGTCGCTTGCGAAATGGCAGCCTCATCTGAGAAGGTTATTCGTTGATCCTGTATTTGAGAACCAAAATCTTGAATAACAACTCCTCCTAAAGTAGGAATGACCGAACCTCTCATTACTGATCCTGCAAAATGATCATAATCTCCTGTCACTATCGGATCTTTATCAAGGACTACCATATCATCTAAAGGAGTTATGCTATTTTGAGGATCAAGCATCGGTCCTAATTCTGTGGAGAATATTACAAATTTACTGGCCATAATATTTACCTACTTTTACTTAATCTCATTTTAGATAATTCTTTTTCCAACCTCTTTATCTGCGTTCTCATGGTAGTAGGATTACCAACTACTTTCAAAGGTATTGAAGAATTTCCCACTGCTAAATTCAAAGTGAATGTTCCTTGATCAACTGATCTTACTAAACCACCTGAAGCAAAAGCAGGAACTGCGGCAAGATTAAATTTAGGTGCCGTAAAACTTTTCAAACTATTTACTGCTCTGAAAAAACCTTCTCCTAATGTTTGTACAACACCTTTTCTAATTACAAATTCTCCTGGAGTCAATAAAGCAGGAACAGTATCTCCGTCACCAGTACCAGGTATAAGTCCACCTTCTGCTTCTTGAACAGGAGCCGCTCCTCCTCCACTATCACTTCCCCCACTACTGCCACTTCCCCCACTACTTTCACTACTACCAACTTTTACAGTTTTAATGGTAATTGTATAAGTAGCCCCTTTACTTAATTCAGAAGTAAGAGCGGCAAATTTACTTTGCACATTAGCAATTATTGTATTGATAAATGCTTGCCCACTTCCATCATTACCAAGTATCTGAATCAAGAAATTTGATACGGAAGCTGTAAGACTCAAACTCCAATTATGAAGATTGTTTTTAAGAGAATTAATTACTGTCAACAATGGAGAAAAAGTAACACCATCTTCTGTGCCTATAAATTTAACAACAAATTGACCAAAATTCTCTGTAGTTAGAGAAGATTTTAATTCGGCAATCTTTGCCTTAACTTTAGTAATTGTATTATCTAATGTATCTTTAGGAGAAGCTTCTGCCATAAATTTAATAACAAATTCAGCTCCTTTTTTTATTTCCGTATCAATTGCTTTTAGTTTATCCAAAGCTGCGGTAGTGTCTATATTAACCACCATTTGTTTTTTCAATAAGTCATCAACTTCTTTTGCCTTGGTGACAAAATCATCATAATTCTTTTTTCTGGCATTCCATGTATCTTCTTCTTTTTGTTTGGCGGCAGCATCCGCCGATTTTTGAGTATCAGCAAGTTTTTGTAATGCAGTTTCATAATCATCAATCAATCCCAATCTTAATTTTTGAGTAGCTTTGGCATCAGTTTTTTCTTTATCAAAAACATCCGAAGATGTTACCGATAATGATTCAATCAAACCTTTAGCTTTATCAAAATAGCTCTTGGCAGTGTCATAATTACCAGCATACATTTGCCGATAACCTTCTGACATTAAATCTGATTGCATTTTTGCATCGGCTGCCATTTGTTGATTACTGTCCATGGTTAATTTATTGGCCGATGCTCTCATACTGGCTATATCCATGGCACTACTGGCTAATTCTTTATCTATTGCTTTTATTTTGGAGGCATAACTTTTAATGGCGGATTCTGCTTTGGACATAGCCGCCAATTCTTTAGATGCCAAACTTTCGTAAACAGTCTTTTGTTTTTCATAAACTTCAATCAATTGTTCTGATCTATCTTTTTCCGCTTCAAAATATTGCTGTTTCTTTCCATCAGATTCTTCCAAATACAAAGATTCTTTATCAATCAAATTTTTTCTGGCTTCATACTCCTGATTAATTATGTCTATTTCTTTTTCAGAACTTTCTTCCAATACATTTATTTTCTTTTGAGCCATTTCTTCTCTTACCTGAAGTTCGGCTTCTTCAGCAGATTCAGTGGTTTCTTCTCGCTTTCTAGCCATTGCTATTAAAGCTTCTTCTTCCATATCTAAAAATGAAAGTTGAGATTCTAAACCCTTCTTTAAAATTTTTAATTTATCTTGAGTAGATTTTTTAAGAGCATTTTCCTCCTTCTCAAACATTTTTATTCTTTGTTCCATTTTTTCTTTCATGGCTTCATTAAAAGCTGTTTCTCCAGCCAATCGTAAACCTTCTGAATCTTTTGCAGCATCTTCTTTTGATTTTAAAAAGTTTTGCTCAGCTTTTAATTTTTCATCATTAGCTTTCTTAAATGCATCCAATAACCATGTTTTATTTGTAGGAGATTGTTCTTCATAATATTTTCTCCAATTTTCACTTAACGTACTTAACAAATAAGTTTCGGCTGCCGCCATTTCTTTATTATTAGCCACCATTCCTTCTTTAAAAGCATTTGATACAGCAACTTTACTTTTTACCAAATCTTTATATTTTTCGGTTCCTTGTAATTGAGATAATACCAACTCCTGTTCTTTTTTATCCAACAAACCTATAGCAGAACCCATTTCTTCCGCAGCGGAAATTGTTCTTCCCATTGCTTTTTGCCCTGCTTCAAAACTCATGCCCATATCATCCATTTTACCAGAAGATTCCACTAAATAATTTCCCGCAGAACGTAAGGCAATTCCAAATTCACCAAGACGATTATTTAATAATACCGTTCCAGCAGAAATTAATTTAGTACCTAATGAATATTTTAATTGAGATTCATATCCTTCTGCATAAGCAAATTTAGCATTATTCAAAGCATTTAATTCATTTACTTTGGCAAGAACCACTTCCTTAGATTCAATAACCTGATTATCAAGTAATTTAGCTTGGGCTTCATAATTTCCTTTAAGTTTCTCCATATTATCAATAATATCAGGATATAATTCACCAACTTGTTGCATTACAGTATAATAATTTTCGGTGGTGTTTATGCCTTTATCTTGATCTTTTTGCAAATTTCGTAATTTTTCAGCAAGACTTTCAGCAGATGTAGCTGCATTATTAGCAACAATGGCATCTTGTTGTAAAGCAGCTTTTAAATTATCTGCTCCTTTCTTTGTATTATAAAGATAACCACCTACCATTGCGACAACAGTGGCAAACAATACCCAAGGATTAGTTGATCTTATAATTGTCAATAAAGACGATAAAGCCACTCTCACTTTAGCAAGTATGCCAAGTAATCCCGTTTGTGCCAAAGTATTGGCAACAGTTGCCGCGGTATTAAGCTCAATAGCGGCAGTTAAAGCTTTCCAAAAAGAAGTCAATGTAATAAGAATGGTCAATTTTTGAAATACGGTATATAAAGCAACAACTACCGCTCCTAAAGCGGTTATTTGCACAATTGTTTTTACCAAAGCATTATTAAAAGAATAATTCAATAAATCCACCACTTTTGTTATGGCAGATATAAAATTTTTAAAAATTTCAGTAATACCACCTTCTGAAAAAGTAATAAGCATGGATTTAAATCTATTGGATAATATGGACATTTTACCAGTTATTGTATCCAATTGTGTAGCAGCCATTGTTTGAGCTACGCCATATCTTTTGGTAGAATCTATCAACAAAGATACATATTTATGTAAAGAAGATAATACCAATACAGAGTTATTTGCACGAACATTAAAGAAAGCAGTTGCGTTAGAAAGATCGCCTTTAACAACCGTGTTTAAATTTTCAAGGACTTTTACTAATCCTTTGCTTTTTATATCAAGATCATCAATTGTCAATCCTGCAGCAGATAAAGCCGTTCTTAAACTTTTGCTTGGTTTTTCTAAACCAATAAAAATTTGTCTTAAACTGGTGCCTACCGTAGACATTTTGATACCAGCATTTGAAAGAGCCATTACAGCTCCCAATGTTTCATTTAGACTGGCTCCAGCAGCTTTTGCAGAAGGGCCAATATAATTAAAAACAGTTCTCATGCCTTCCAAATTAGTTTTAGATCCATTTGCGGCAACTGCCAAAGCATCCATTATAGTAGAAGCTTCAGAAGCTTCCAATTGAAATGATCGAATAACAGTGGTAAGCAAATCTGCGGCTGTGGTTAATGGTTCTAAAGTACCTTGAGCACCAAGAGAGGCTGCTTCAATAACAGCCAAAGATTCAGCAGCAGTAAAACCTGCCTGTGCAATATAAACGGCGCCTTTTGATATTTCACTTGCAGAATATTTTGTGGTTTCAGAAATTTTTAAAATAGCATCTCCTAACAATTTTATTTCTGCATCAGTACCACCTGAAATAGCCTGTAAATTTTTCAATGCTTGATTAAAATCTGCCACTGAAGCAATGGCTTCAGTTATTGATGTGGTTAAAGAACTGACTATTATGGCAGCGGGAATCCACGTGGCCATACTAACAAGGGCTCTGCCCATATCATAAAAATATCCCGATGTGCTTGTAATGGTGGAAGCCATTCCTGTAAATTTAGCATGCAAACCAGAAACAAATTGCCCTAATTTTCCTACTGCAGGACCTGTTTTTGAAACGGTTTCCAAATGTTCTTTTAATTGAGTAGTGGCTTCTTTATAACCAAGAGTACCGCTTGAAATCTGTTTATTTAAATTTTCAATATAGGCAACGGTAGTTTGAGAACCTGTTCCTGCTTTTGTTACAGCAGTATTCCAAGCTTTCATTTGGGCAACATTTTCTTTCCAAGCTTTTTCTATATTAGCTAATTGGGCTCCTAATAATCTAAATCCTTCCGTACTTGTCTTTGATTTTTCGATAACTTCCGAAGCTTGTTTGGCATAAGAAGTATTAGAATTAAGTAAATTGGCATATTTTGTAGCAAGTATTTCTGTTTCTTTGGATAGCCCAACAAAAGATTTTGAAGAACTTAATAAAACATTTCCTGTTTTGTATAATTCTCCATTTAAAAAAGCAGTTGATGCGGCAACTCTATCCACTCCTTTTGCAAAAGCATTTACTTCTGTTTGGGTTTTCCCCATTTTAAGCATGCTGTCTTTTGTTTGCAAAACACTTTTTTCAACTTTTTCCAAAGCACCAGTTAATTGTTTAAAACGAATAACATTATTATCAGAAGATTTGGCCATATCAACAATGGCCGATCTTGATTCATAAGAAGCCGTTTTAAATTTCTTTAATTCACTTGTAACGGCACTAAACATTTCCTTGGATTTCATGCTGGAATAAAGAGCAGCTTTTTGATCAACACCTAAACCTACCATTTGTTTAGCCGCATCTTTATAAGAAATGCCCAAAGCCTGATTGGCTATGGTTGCTTTTTTAGTAGCTTCTGCTAAACCTTCGGTAGATTTTTTTGTGCTTGATGATAGTTTATTAACATTAGTGGCAACATCTCCCATTGCCTTTGCTGATTTATCCAAAGATTCAGTAACTTTAGTTTGAGATTTTGTTTGATCTTCTGCAAATTTATTAAAGGAAGAAGTCACCTTATTCATTGAAGTAACAAGGGAGTTTAATTTTGCTTCCAAACGAGCTAATGCCGCTAAAGCACCGGCATCTTCTACCTTTAAAAGAATTCCTAACCCTAAATTACTGGAATCATCTGCCATTTTATTTCACCTGTGCCCACTTCATAAATTTGGCTCTCATTTTATCAGAAAGCTCTTTCTTGCTTTTTTCATCCATTTGATCATAATCTTTTGGATCACCAAAAATCAAATTTTCCTTTCTTTTCACATCCGTGATTTTTTTATCTTCTAAATCTTTTGGATCTGCTCCATGCAATATTGCCGAAAATTTCATCTCTCGGATCTTTTCTTCCATTGCATGTTCATAAAGCAACATTAATTGAGAAAGAGCTATTCCTCCGTTTTTATAGCTTCTTCTGTAAACATCTTCGAGCCTGTACTGAGGGAAGAATCGGAGGAATCCGGAGACGAGTTCTGGGAACTGAATATACTCTTGCCCTTCTCGAACAGGCTCCTGCCTTTTTTTATGGCAGGCTCATAATTAACTGTCCAAATAATTTCTACCACATCCATTAATTGAGTATTTGTCATATTGTTGACAATATCCTCACATTCTTCCTCTGTTGCATCCGCAACCAAAGAAAGAATCTTAATTATATTTTCTTCAAGGATTTTAATGGCTGCGGTAACAAGAGCAAATTCATTCGTTACCCCTTTTTGCTGAACTTCGACAAGTCTTTTGATAAACTCGGTAATAAGGTCTGTTACTTTGAATTGATCACCAATAGAAAGAGGATAAATGATGATTTTTTTAAAAGTGCGTTTTCCATAAGTAATTTCCTTAATATCAGGATTTAATTGATCGGTCATAACATTTCTCCTTAAAGAAGATTCTCCCCGTGGAATCCAACCACGGGGAGAGTGAATTTATTAAATTGTTTGAAACTATACCATATCATCTCCAGTTAAAAATACAATGGTTCCTAATGGCATAGAATCCCACGCTGCATCACCACCAGATACTCCTGAATCACCACGTTTTGCTTCAAACGTAATAGGAATAACAGCTGCATCCTCTGTTTTCAAATCAATTTCCATTGAACTTACAACATTTGCTCTGGGGAAAATGATTACCATCTGGGACTGATTGTCAGGGAATGTATAAACAGCCTCCATTCTCACATAATCAGGGGCAACTAACCCACCAAGAGCAATGCTAACATCGTATTCATCCAAATCTGCTGGATCAATACCACGAGCCAATGATAAATTAGCTACCGTAACTTCTTTAAACCCGCATTCAAGAGAACATGCTTCACGAATAGGCAATGTATAATCTTCAAGAAGCGGGAATCCTGATTCAAGTTTCCAATAATCAGTCTTTCCATTAAATTTGGTATTAGCTAAAGCACCGATAGAAGCGGCAGCCAGTAGTTTCGGAGTAGCAAATGAAATATTTGCTGCCGCCGCACCTACTCTGATCTGGGCTAACCCAAGAGCAACCGCTTGCGGATTTTTAGTCAAGGGACCTGTTCTTGTTAATGCCATAAAAATAACCTCCTTAATTTAATTTTTCTTTTTTTCACAGTCTGAAGCTTCAAGATTTTCACTTGATTGAAATACATTTGGTAAATATCTTAATACCTGCCAATGACCACAAGACCTCCTGAGACACTTAATTTTCAAATTGCCTTGTATATATAAATCAACCGGGGCAGTTGAATTATTTTCTCCTGATTTCCCAAACACAAAATGAAAAATCCCATTTGCTTTTCTTTCGATGAGTTTTTTACCGCACTTTTCACATACCACAAATGATGTTTGTTTCTTTACAATGCTAATCCCCATCTCAACCTCACCGAATATATTTTCACCTTTATTTCATCTCTTGGTAATTGAAAAGGCACATTATCTCCAATTTCTTGAACAACCATTGCCCCTAATAACTCCCAAGGGGTTTCTTCTGTATTGTAAAGAGGGATTCTTCTCATCCCATCTGTTTTTGATGAATCAACAAGCAAATTGAACAATACATCTGTCATCAAAGATAGCTGGATTCCTTCGGAATCCTGTCGTGACAAGCAAAATATTTCAAAAGTATAGTCAGCTAAAGCATTTCTCCCAAATTGGCCAAAAGAAATGTTATACCATTGTTTAACCACATTCGATCCTACTTTCCGAATATTAGGTTCTTTCAATGATATATCGAAAGTAATATTTTCTCCTAAAGCATCAATAAAATACTTTTTTAAAGAAGATTTTACATTTTTCTCTTTGGCTAAAATATTCATTTCCAATCCTGTTTCATTTTTTTAAATCTGCTAACTACATAAGCATTCCATGTAGGCATATAATCCTCCACTGTATTATGAAACAATGGTCTCTTTTCTTCAAGAATAGGACCGTATTCAGCAGGATTATTATCTCCGGGAACTCTGTCAATGCCTACCCAATATTTTCCTTTACCGATTTGTCTAAAATTAATCTGCTTCATTAACAAACCGGTATATATCCAGTATTCTCCAGGATGTTTATTCACAACTGCTTTATGAGCGGCCCATTTTTTATTATGTTCTTCTCCAAAATCACCAAATACTTGGGTGACAATATTTTCTCTTAATTTATTAACCAGTTCTTCTGCCGCTTCCCTTGTCAATAAAGGAAAATTAGCATTCAGTTCCGTTTTAAGTTTACCGATAGCTGTTAAAATAATGCCCATATCATTTTTGGCAAAACTAATGCTAATCATCATAAACCTCATCATCAAAAATAACATCATGCATCGGTCTGTTATCTTCAACCAAAGTAGCTACAACTGCTCCTGGAAAATTATAAGCTTCAATTGCTTCTATTTTATAATATTCAGTATCAGAAATAACCACTCTATCTAATGGCTCCAAATTATATCTTTTTGGAAGATATAAGTCAATTCTCCAAATTTGAGTTTGCCCAACAATAACTAATTCATCCAATTGAGACCCAAAAATACGATCTGTAATAAGACCATATACGGGGGCATCAACAAGAACAGACCAACCAGAAATCATGTCATAAGATTGGGCATCTCGAATTTCTGCAGGTCTCAAAATTCTAGCGGTCAATGGAAGATTACATAAATAAATAACACCATTGACTTCTACAGGTTCATCTTCAAATAATTCAGAAGTCAAGTTCATTACCATATGGTAACGACCTGTTTTGGGCATGTAAACAACGTCACCGACAACTAAAGAAGTATTATAAGGAAAAGTACAATCAAGATGATGCTCACGAATAAATGGTTTTGTTCCTTGAGCATTTATTTCATAGAGGATTCTCTCTGAAACCTGGGGAGTGCGATTAACAATAACAATCTCGGTTCCAAGTTCGGCATAGACCTCTTCAATATCCGGACCAAGACCTGACAACATTTTTTATTCCTCAAGTGGTGCAAAATTAACCAATCTATCCACATTGTAAGTAACATCATTTCCTACGGAATCATAAGCAAATCCCGCATCAATTTTTGTTCCAAACATTTTATAAGAATCAACTCCAGCAAACAAAGCGGTATCAGTAGTCAACGCTTCTGTAAACTCTTTATCCATCTGATCAATGAGACTTTTAAAATGATCAAAACGATGCTGAAGATTAATTTGCTTATATTTGAATTTATAGGCTGAAGCTAAAAGCAATAAATAAATTGCATGTCTTGTGGCTCGTTTAATGGCCCAAGAGACTTTAGTTGGGATGGTCAAAGGATATGACCACCCCAACTCTGAAATAGCCTGATCACAAACAAGTTCATAACCATCAGCAGTAATCAAACTGGACAATGAACTTAATTGAATTTTCAAATAATCTGTTAAATCATCTGCATCATTTAAATCCATGTCCATTTACCTCTTTAACGAACTTTTTTCTTCATTTTGATCTTCGATGGTTTACGAACTGCCTTTGGTTCCGCTGGTTCTGCTACTGACGGTTCCGCTGGTTTTTCTGAAGATTCTTCTTTTACCTCTTCAGGGGCTTTTTCTACAGGCTCCTCAACTACAGGAGTTTCAATTACCGGAGTTTCAATTACTGGTTCAGCCCTTTCGGGGGCTGGCCGTTGATCAATGATCTTGGCCATTCCCCGACGGACTCTTTTCATGATAAATTCCGGAATAGGGTCAGTGAAAATTGTACCCGCCGAAATTATCTTACCGCTTGCTACTTTTAAATTAACAAGTAATTCAACTTTCATGATTGAACAGCCTCCCGGTTATTGATTAATATTCATCAAGATCAAAAGCGGTGATCTTGTATGTGGTATCAGGATAATAAAGAACCGGCAAACCTTTATCCTGAACACGCAGCCAAATTCCTTCAGGATCCCATTCATCTTTGGTGTCTGCATAGAATCCCCAACGTCTTGAATTGCCATAAGGAGCTTCCATAAACTCGGCAATCTTGGTACCGTTCTGGGAATCTGCAAACATCAAAAATTCGTTATCCTGAATGAACTTTTTCCGCATAATGACTTTATCCCTGCCGCCAACAAAAGTAGCAGTAGGAGCCTGGCCAACTGTGATGGTACCATTGACTTTATCAACAGCAGTAATCACTTCATCTTCGTAAGTATTGTATTCAACCATATTTACGAAACGAGCTTTACCACCAACTTCAAAGTCAGATACATCATCCAGATAAATCGTGGTGCCGGAAGCTGTAGTTGTGGTCAACCATGCCTGAACTTCGTAAAGTTCATCGTACAGCATGAGAGTACCAA
>Ga0116174_10005150_pt1 | contig 10123 bp, 9 predicted proteins | sample AD_UKC087_MetaG_FD_89801 | JGI IMG/M metagenome (GOLD analysis project Ga0116174, IMG submission 89801) | Active sludge microbial communities of municipal wastewater-treating anaerobic digesters from USA - AD_UKC087_MetaG | ecosystem: Engineered > Bioreactor > Anaerobic > Digestate | place: USA...
CAGGACGGCAAGAAAGAGCATGCGCATGGCAATCACCTTTCCGCGGCGGGGCCGCAGGCTGCTAGCACACCCGCACGCACTCAATCTTCCACAACGCGGCGAGCTTCTCCAGCGTGTCCGCCAGATGGCCGATCCCGATGGCGCAGTGGTGGGCGGGCCCGGCGGCGGACCACGCGTTCACGAAGTTCTTCGCGCCGATGGGGAAGCGGTAGCGGCTGTTGGTGTTGCCGATGTGAAGGATCGGCCCGGGCACGGACTCGCCCTCGGCGACGAGGAGTTTCAGACGGCCCGCGCCGTCCTGCACCACGCTGAGCAGGGTCACGGGGCCGTTCTTCACCTTCATCTCGATGGAGAGGCCCTGCCCCGGCTTGCCGTGGTAGATGGGCAGGGGCACCAGCTTCACCGGGCCGTCGGCGATGGCCATGTGGCCGGGACCGTCATGGCCCAGCAGGACCACGTCGTCCGCGAAGTCCATGAGGTAGAACTCCGAGAACGAGCCCCCCGCGCCGAGGAGGTCCAGAATCTTCATCGCCTGGACGTTCTTGACCTCGCACTCGCCCGCCACGGGCACCCCGTGCGCCGTGAGCAGCGAGTTCCCCGCGATGACCGACGTCACGATGTTCTCGTACTCGTTGCCCGGCGCGCCCTCGTAGTAGTAGGCCATCGCGCCGAGACCGTGGCGCGCCGCCAACGCGTCCAGGGCGCAGGAGGTTTTCGCCGCGCGCGCCAGCTCCGCGGCGGAGCACTCCGGCGCCACGTCGAACTCGCCGCGGAACTGCGCGAGCTTGGCTTCCACCTCCGCGTCCGTCACCGCGTCGCGCAGCTCCCGCAGCCGGCACATCTCCAGCAGCTCGAAGTGGCACCCGAACACCGCCGCCTGCTGCGTCATGTCGCTGTACACGTCCAGCATGCCGCCGTAGTAGTGGCCGAGCACGCCGACCCGGTTCTCCCGCATGCCGTTGGCCGCCCGGGCCGCGTCCAGCCACGCGCCGATCTCGCGCCACGCCTCCGGGTCGTCCAGCGTGCCCGTGACCAGGTGGTAGTCAATCCCCGCGCGGTTGAAGACGCAGGCGATCTCCGGCGCGGAGCAGGCCTGGCAGTTCGCCAGCCACTCGCCCGTCATGAGGCCCCGGTCGCCCAGGGCGTTGAAGGCCTCGTAGTCCAGCGCGGCCTCCGGCTGGAGGTTCAGCACCACCACCGGCACCCCCGCCCGCTGCACCACCGGCAGCACCGTGGAGCTGAGGGCGTAGGTCGAGACGTAGAGGAACAGGATGTCCGCCTCCTCCCGGCGGAACAGCGACGCCGCCTCCCGCGCCTTCGGCACGCTGTCCACCAGCCCGGCGTCCACCACCTCCACGCCCGCCGCCGCCAGCCGGCCGTGGATGCGCTCCAGATAGCCGCAGAGCCGGTCATGCAGCCCCGGGAACTGGGGCCAGTACGTGTCCAGTCCGATGCCGAACAGGCCGGCGCGGACGCCCTTTGCGGGGGAGGGGGTGCAGGTCATGGAACGGTTTCCTTTCCGGTCGTGCGCCCTTCCGGGCGCGGGCCATCGTGCCCGCGCGGGAGGGGGCGGGCGTTTCACCACGGTTGATTTTCCGCTGTGGGCGCGCCTATAGTCAATTCGTGCCGCGTTTCCGGCGCGCCGTGTTCGCGGTGCCCGCCGCAAACCGGCCTGGGAGGGTGTCATGGGCGCCTGGTTCTTGCCGACATTCGAGGGGGAACTCGACACCCCCGAGGGGGCCGAGGAGGCGCTGGCGCGGGTCACGAGTGCCCTGGAGGAACGCCGCCTGTTTCCCTTCACGGGTCCCCGCTGGCGGTATGAGATTGTGGAGTCCAACCGGAACCGCCTGCGGTTCCGCGCGGCGAATCTGGCCACGGAGATCGCCATCGGCCTGAATGACGTCTCCGTGGAAACCCACGGCGGCAGGGCGCTGCGCTACAGCGTTTCGTGCTTCAAGTGGATTCTCTACGTCGCCGCGCTGGCGGGGGGCATCATGGCTTTCCAGGGCGCGCTGTTTCTGGTGCTGCCGTCTGTTCGCAACGGCATGACCGGCGGAAACCCGGGCGCGCCCGTCTGGCTTCTTGCCGTGTCGCTCTTCTTCTTCCTCGTGGTCTTTTCCATGATCCTGCTCCTGGTGCACCGCCCCATGGCCCAGCGGATGCTCGAGGCGCGGCTGCGCGCGGTCATTGCGGGGACGGATCCGGACGCGTCGCCGGAGGGGCGATTCATGACCAACAACGGCTACCGGTACCGGTCCGGTGCGGCCGTCTGGGGGCTGCCGCTGGTCAGCGTCGCCGTCGGCCCCAAGGACGGAAGCCTGCGGGGGGTTGCCAAGGGGGTCATCGCCATAGGGGACGCGGCCGTGGGCGTGGTGGCGGTGGGCGGGGCGGCGTTCGGGGTTGTTGCCGTTGGCGGAGTGGCGGTGGGCGCGCTGGCCGTGGGCGGAGCGGCGCTCGGACTGGCGGCCTTTGGCGGCCTGGCCGTGGGGCTCGTCGCGTTCGGGGGGCTGGCCGTGGGGATCGGTGCCGTTGGCGGACTCGCCATTGGAATTTCGACTTTCTCCCCCGGCCCTTAATGCTAAGATGACCCCGCATGCGCGGCGGGATGCGCCGGCGCGGGGAGTCTTCCTTATGGCGCGAAAAATCGTGGTCACGGGCGCGGGCGGGTTTGTGGCGGGGAGCATTCTGGCGCAGGCGGGGCCGGAGGCGAAACTGCACGCCGTCACGCGGGGGAAACCGCTTCTGGAGCGGCCCGGCATCGTGTGGCATGCCGTGGACCCCGGCGACGGCACCCCGGTGGCGGAACTCATCCATTCCCTGCGGCCGGACGCGGTGATCCACACCGCCGCCATCGCGGACATTGACTACTGCGAGGCCCACCGCGACGAGGCGGAGCGGGTGAACGTCGCGTACACGCGCGCCGTGGCGCGGGCCTGCGCCGCCACCGGCGCCCGGCTGGTCCACTGCTCCACGGACACGGTCTTCGACGGGGAAACGGGCCTGTACCCCGAGGACGCCCCCGTCCATCCCCTGAACTTCTACGGCGAGACCAAGGTGCGGGCGGAGCAGGAAGTGCGCGCGGCGGGGACGAACGCCGTGGTCGCGCGGGTGGCCCTGGTGATGGGCCTGCCGGTGCTGGGCGTCGGCAACTCGTTCCTCGCGAAGATGATCGCGGCGTTCAAGGAGGGCCGCGAGGTCGGCGTGCCGCCGAACGAGATCCGCAGCGCCGTGGACGTGGCCACGCTGGGCCTTGCCCTGCTGGAGCTGGCGGGCCACCCCTTCACGGGGACCATGCACCTGTCGGGCAACGACCGCCAGAGCCGGGTGGACCTGGTGCGGCGGGTCGCCCGCCATTTGGGGTATCCTGAGAGCCTCGTGGTCCCGAAGGACCCGGGGAACATTCCCGGCCGCGCCCCGCGGCCCCGGGACGTGTCGCTGGACAACACGCTCGCGCGCAGGACCCTCTCCACGCCCATGGCGGGCACGGAGGAGGGGCTGGACCGCGTGCTGGCACTGGAAAGGAAGACGAGACGTGGCGCCCAAGATCCTGTTTGAGCTGGAGAGCAAGTTCGGCTCCACCTACGGCGAGGAGGAGCAGGCCGCGATGATGCGGGTCCTGCGCGAGAACGCCCCCACCTCGGGCGACCACTGCATCGCCTTTGAAAAGGCCTTCGCCGAGTACTGCGGCACCGCCCACGCGCGGGTCGTCTCCAACGGCACCGCCGCCCTGTTCCTCGCGCTCCTCGGCGCGGGGGTCGGCCCGGGCGACCGCGTGCTGACGACGCCGCTCACCTGGATCGCCACGGCGGCGGCCGGCGTCACCCTCGGCGCCGAGGTGGACTTCGTGGACATTGACCCCGAAACCTACAACATGGACCCGGCCCGGCTGGCGGAGAAGATCACGCCGAACACGAAGGCCGTGCTGCCGGTCCACCTCTACGGCCAGTGCTGCGACATGGACGCGATCCTCGGCCTCGCCCAAAAGCACGGCTTCGCGGTGATTGAGGACGCCTGCCATGCCATCGGCGCGGAATACCGGGGCCGCAAGGCGGGCAGCATGGGCGCCGCGGGCTGCTTCAGCTTCCACGAGCAGAAGAACATGTCCACCCTCGGCGAGGGCGGTGTGATCACGACCAGCGACCCGGAACTCTTCGAGCGCGCGGCGCTCTACCGCTCCCACTGCACGCGGGTCTACGGCAAGAGCACCAAGTACTGCAGCCTGGACGAGGCGAAGCTGCCCATGGGCAAGCGCTTCTGGTGGCAGGACTTCGACGACTGCGGCTACAACTTCCGCATGACGGACATGCAGGCCGCCGTGGGGCTGGTGCAGTTGGCGAAGCTGGACGCCCTCAACGCCCGGCGCGCCGAGGTGACCGCGCAGATCCAGGAGGGGCTGGCCGGGGTGCCCGGGCTGAAGCTGCCCAAGGCCCTCCCGGAGAACAAACATGTGTGGCACCTGTGCCCCATGGAGATTGACGCCGCCGAATTCGGCATGGGCAAGGACGACTTCGTCTTCGCCATGCGCGAGGAGCACGGCGTCCGCATCGGCACGCACTACATCCCCCTGCACTGGACCACGGCGTTCCAGAAGCGGGGCTTCCGGCGCGGGCAGTTCCCCGTGGCCGACGCCGTGGCGGAGCGGCTGGTCACCCTGCCGATCCACCCCCGGCTGACCGACGAGGGCATCGCACACCTTGTTTCGAGCATCAAGGCCCTGTGCCGCCGTGGATGACCGCCCGGCGGTGAGCCCGCGCACGGCGGCCCTGCTGGCCGCCCTGCTGCTGTGCCTCGCCGCCGCGAATCTCTGGTGGCTCGCAAACGACCGCCATCCGTGGTGGCTCGACGAGCAGGTGCATCTGGAGAAGGCCCGCGAGGTCTACCAGGCCCTGTTCCTCGGCGACGCCCCCCTGCCCGCGCGGGCCGCCGCGGCGTTCCGCGTGCCCCCGGGCAACCCCGCGCATCCGCCGCTCCTGTACTGGTCCGGCGCGCTGCTCATGGGCGTTTTCGGCTACCACCCGGACATCATGACCGCCGCGAACACCCTGTGGTTCCTCCTGCTGCTCCTGGGGGTGTTTGCCCTCCTGCGGACCTGGCTTCCGCCGGGGGAGGCCCTGTGGGGCACCGTGCTCGCCGGGTTGACGCCCGGCGTGTTCGCGCTGTCGCGGTATTTCATGACCGACTACCCCGCCGCGTGCCTGGTGGTGTGGGGCGTGTGCGCCCTCGCGCGGAGCGAAGGCTTTTCCCGCACGCGCTGGGTCCTCCTCTTTGCCGGAGTGAACGCCCTCGCGCTCCTCGCGCGCACCGTCGCCCCAGCGTACTACCTCGCGCCGCTCCTTTGGGTGCTGGCGGCGGGGGGCTGGGCCGCGCTGAGGGGGACACGGACGGGCACGGCCGATACACCGAGCGAAAACCCCGGGGCCGCGCCCCCTGGGATCGCCAGGCTCCAGCCTGGCCGGGCCGGGGGATGGCGCGCCGCGCTGCGTTTCGCCCTCCACCTGATCCTCCCCCCCCTGGCCGCGCTCCTGCTGGCCGGGCCGTGGTATGCCGTCCACCGGGACGCCTTCCTGGGCTACTGGACCGGCCACCGCGCCGCGGACACGCCGCCCTTCGCCTTCGTGGAGACCTCCGTGCCCGCCACCCCGCGCGCGGGTCTCACGCTCATGGCCGAGCAGGCCCAGGGCGCGAAAAGCCAAAAGCCCGCTGCGGCGGCAAAACCCCAGCCCCCGCGCGGGTCCCTCGACCGCATCCTGCGGCCCACCGTGCCGTGGTCGCGCTATCCCGTCTTTGTCATCAACAACGGCCTTTTCCTGATCCCCTTCCTGCTGGCGCTGGCGGGGTTTGTTGCCGCCCTGGCCGTGCCCCGGTTCCGCCGGATGGCGGGGTTCCTCGGCCTGTGGGTGCTGGGGTCGTGGGTGCTGTTCACCGTGCTGTTCCGTTTCGGCACCCCGCGCTATGCGCTCCCCGTGCTGCCCGCGCTGGCCGCCTTCGCGGCCCTGCCCGCGCTCCTGCCCCGGCGGCGCACGGTGCGGTGGGTCTGCCAGGGCGCCTGCCTCGCCGTGTTCGCCGTGCCATGGTTCGTGCTGACGGTCCAGCCCGTGCCGGGGCTGGGCGGCCTGTGCCTGCCCCTCACCCCCGACGCCGGGTCGCTCGCCCGGTATGACGAGAAGGGCCTCTACCTCTGCAAGGACCGCCTGAGCATGGGGTTCGCCTATTCCTGGATCGGCGCGCCGCAGCGCGACAACTATGTCGAGCGCATCTTCGGCGTGATGGCCGCCGAGACCGCCGACCGTCCCGACGCGCCGGGGCAGGACGCCCTCTACGCCGTGGTCAACCTGCGCGGGTTCGGGTTCCAGGACGCCCATTACCGCCCCGGCGACCCCTTCCGCCTCGCGGGCCTGCCGGAGGCGCGGCTGCGCCTCGGCGCGCACCGGAGCACGGTGGAGGAGCTGGAGCCGTTCCTGTCCAGCCTGCGCTTCGTGGTCTTCGCCCTGGAGACGGGCCGCGAGGGCGGCGAGGCCGCGTGGACGGAATGGCTCACCACGCGGGGCTTTCATCTGCTCGACCGCTTCGAGGAGCCGCGCCGCGCCACCGTGCCGGGGTATCTGGTTGCCGTGTTCGCGCGGAACCCCGAACCCGGCGCGGGGCCCATGACGCCGGAAGAGGTGGAGACGGCGGACATCCCGACGCTCTTCACCGCCCTGAACACCCCCGGCGCGCTCCCCGCGCGCGCCGACGCCGACCACGCCGCCGCCCGGCTCACGGCGCTCCTCGCCGAGGCCGACAAAACCGCCCAGCCCCTCGGCAACGCCCTGGGGCTCACCGCCCACGCCTGGGGCGAACGCCCCGGCGGCGGCCTCCGCCTCACCCTGGTCTTCCGCGTGGCCGCCGCGCCCGGCAACGGCACCATCGCCCTCGCCCCCCGCGATGCGGCCGGGGTCGCCCTCGCGCCCGCCCAGTTCCGCCCCGCCCCCCCCATGACCGAATGGCTCCCCGGCGACTACCGCATGGTCCGCCACGACTTCCCGGCGGACGCCTCCGCGCCCGCCCAGGTCCAGGTGGCCCTCATCGGCCCCAACGGCGCCCCCGCGCCCCCCGCCGCCACCGTCCCCGGGCCGCCGCCGGAGGAATGACCCCTTCCCGTCCGCCACAGTACGTGCTATACTTGGACCAGATGAAGGAGTGAGCGTTTTGGTGTACAAAGGACATGTGCAAAACGGAGGCGTCATTCTGGATGAGCCGGTGGCTCTCCCGGAGGGGACCCCGGTTACCGTCACCCCGGCCACCGGCACATTCGGCGACCAGCCGACCTCAGTCAGGGAAGACGACGCCTCGAAGAGGTTTCCTCTCAGGGGAATGCCGTATTCCTATGCAGAGCCCTTTGAGTCCGCGCTGCCCGAAGGGGAGTGGGCCGTAGACCTGTGATCCTCCTCGACACACACGTCTGGGTCTGGTGGATCACCGGAGACAATCGCCTGTCCCAGAAGGCCTTGTCGTTTCTGGACAGAGTTCCCCCGCAAGACGTGTGCGTGAGAGTTTTTTCCTGCTGGGAAGTCGCCATGCTGCATTCACGCGGGCGGATTGCGTTCCCGCAATCGCTGGACGACTGGATGGCCCTCGCCACCGAGCGGGTCGGCGTGGGTGTGCTTCCCCTGTCCATTTCCGCCGTTCTGGATTCGTGTCGCCTTCCCGGCGACTTCCACGGGGACCCGGCGGACCGGATCATCGTTGCCACTGCCAGAGAGCACCGGTGTCCCCTGGTAACCGCTGACGAGAAGATTCTCCGGTATACCGGTGTGCGCGCGGTGCATCCGGGGGACGTGGACTCCATTCTGGGGGAATGAGTCCCGCCCGCGGCCCTCCGCAGAAAAGACGTTCATCCGCAGATTGCGCAGATGACGCAGAGGGTTGATTTCAAAGGACATGGGGGCGACCCATTCCCCCTGTCCATCTCGTCCATTCTGTCCATACCGTCCATCCCCCTTGCCGCATTTTCCAAAAACCTTTTCCGCCCCCCCTTGACAAACGGCCAAACTTGTGTTAGTTTATTGATACAATCAGGCAAAGGAGCGGCACATGCTCATCACCATCAACCAGAGTGACGGAACCCCGATCTACTTCCAGATCGTCCGTCACATCAAGCACCTGATCGCCACGGGGCGTCTCGGGCCGGGGGACGAGCTCCCCACGGTCCGCGCCCTCGCCCAGCAACTGGTGATCAACCCGAACACCGTGGTCCGCGCCTACCGCGATCTGGAGGCCGCCGGGCTCATCTCGTCGCGGCGCGGCGCGGGCACCCGGGTGGCCGACCGTCCGGTGCCCTATTCGGAGGACGAGTGCCGCCGCATCCTGTCGGAGCGGCTGGACGGCGTGATTGTGGAGGCGAGAAACCTGAACATCCCCCTCGGGGTGGTGGTCGAACTGCTGAAAGAACGCGACCGGGCGCTGCGTCCGGCCGGAGCAACAACGCGCAAGGAGGAAGGTCATGAGTAACGGAAACGAGTCGGCGCCGGTGATCGAGGTGACGGGACTGGGCCGGAAGTACGGCAGGAAGGAGGCGCTCCAGGACGTGAGCCTGCGCGTCGGGTCGGGCGGCGTGTTCGGCCTGGTGGGCGAGAACGGCGCGGGCAAGACCACGCTGATCCAGCACCTGCTCGGGGCGCTGCGGCCCCAGTCGGGCACGGTGCGCGTGTTCGGGGCGGACCCCGCCTACGACCCGCCCGCCGTCCTGTCCCGCATCGGCTACCTTTCCGAGGACCGCGACCTGCCCGGATGGATGCGCGTCGGCGAGTTCCTCCGCTACATGCGCGCCTTCTACCCCGGGTGGGACGCCGCCTTCGCGGAGCGCATGGTCGGCGAGTTCGGCCTGAACCCCGCCGCGAAGATCCGCAGCCTGTCGCGGGGCGAGCAGGCGCGCACGGGCCTGCTGGCCGCCGTCGCCCACCGGCCCGAGCTGCTGCTCCTCGACGAGCCGTCGTCCGGCCTGGACGCCGTCGCCCGCCAGCAGATCCTCGCCGCCGTCGTGCGCACCGTGGCCGAGGAGGGGCGCACCGTCGTCTTCTCCTCCCACCTCCTCGACGAGGTCGAGCGCGTCGCCGACCACGTCCTCATGCTGCACCAGGGCCGCGTGGTCATGGACATGCCCATGGACGAGGTCAAGGCCCGCCACCGCACCCATCTCCTCCGCTGGGCCGAGGTCCCCGCCGCAGACGCCCCCGCCCTGCCCGGCATGCTCCGCGCCGAGCGCGACGGCCGCGAATGGCGCGTCCTCTGCGACGGCGACCCGGAGGCCCTCGCCGCCGCCGTCCGCGCCGCGGGCGGCGAAATCCTCGAAACCGCCCCCGCCACCCTTGAGGCCGTCTTCGTCGCCCGCGTCGGCGCGTAGGGAAGGGAACGCATCGTGGTGGGTAACACGAAAATGCGCGCCCTCCTCTGGGAGGAGGCGCGGGTTGCGGGCAGCATCGCGGCGGCCATGCTTGCCGTTGGGGTTGTCGCGCTGGTGCCCCTCCGTCTTTCGTACATTGGGCAGCACAACCTCTGGCACCATGTGGGGGAGCATGTGCGGGCCGTGGTTGTTCTCGTGCCGGCCCTGACGGCGCTGCTGCTGGTGCTGGGCATGGGGAACTCCGGACAGATGCGGGCGGGCGGCTTTCCCCGCCGGCTGCTGCGGCTGCCGGTGCGCACGCGCACGCTGGTCACCCTGGCACTGGTTTCCCGGACGGCTCTCCTGCTCCTCATGTCTCCCCTGCTCGTGCTGTGCGCGAACCTCCTGTTTGGCCAACGGCTGGATTACTCCCCCGCCCTTCTTGTGGCGGCGGGGTATCTCGTCATCCAACTGGCCGACTGGCTGCGCCCCGTCGCGCCGATGCTCGGCGTGGCCGCCGTGGCCGCCATTGCGGCACTAGCCGGGCTGCTGCCGCAGGCTGACGCCCAGTCCCTGGGTGTCGCGGGAAGCGCCCTGCCGTGGACCGCGCTGGCAGCGGGGGGGACGGTGCTGGCCGGGGCGGTGTGGGGGCTGGGGCTTTGGGTGGTGGACCTCCACCGCCACGGCGAAACGGTCCGCTGGCTGGCCCTGCCGCGCTGGCGGGAGCCCTGGGAGGGGCACTGGACCCCAAAGGCCACCCCC
>Ga0116174_10005152_pt1 | contig 10122 bp, 11 predicted proteins | sample AD_UKC087_MetaG_FD_89801 | JGI IMG/M metagenome (GOLD analysis project Ga0116174, IMG submission 89801) | Active sludge microbial communities of municipal wastewater-treating anaerobic digesters from USA - AD_UKC087_MetaG | ecosystem: Engineered > Bioreactor > Anaerobic > Digestate | place: USA...
ACATGCTTTTTATTTCTTAAAAGGCTTGCTTGTTCTTCTGGAGTTCTAACTAATATTTCCATATTAGTTAGAACTCCAGAAGAACAAGCACGCCTTTTAAGAAATAAAAAGCATGTATGAAGAAATTAAGACAATTTTAATTGCCGCAAGCCCAATTATTGAGCTAAGAGGAGCAATTCCTGTTGCTTTATTTCAATATCACTTAAATACTTATCAAGCTTTTTTCTATTCAGTTTTAGGGAATATTATTCCTTCTTTTTTTCTTTTGATTTACTTAGAAAAAGTATCTAAATTTTTGTCTTCCAAAAGCACAACATTTAAGAAAATAATTAATTGGTTTTTTGAAAGAACCAGAAAAAAACACAGCCAGAAATTTGAAAAATCAAAAGCTTTAGCCTTGATGCTATTTGTAGCAATTCCATTTCCAGCAACAGGAGCTTGGACAGGGAGTGCCTGTGCTTTTTTATTTGACATTCCTTTTAAACAATCTTTTCCAGCAATATTTATAGGAGTTATTATCGCTGGCATTATTGTAACATTATTAAGTTTAGGAATAATTAATTTTAATAATATAATTATATGAAATATTTAATTATTGCTAATTGGAAGTGCAACCCTTCAAGTTTAAGGCAATCAAAACAATTGTTTTCAGTATATAAAAAGCAAATGAGGAGTTGTAAAAATATTAACTTAGTTGTTTGTCCTCCTTTTATTTTTATTTCTCAGCTAAAGGAAAAGTTTAAAAACATATTTTTAGGATCCCAGGATTGTTTTTATAAAGAAGGAGCTTTCACAGGAGAAGTTTCCTCTCAAATGATAAAAAGTTTTGATTTAAATTATGTTATTATTGGCCATTCAGAAAGAAGGAATATTTTTCATGAAACTGATGAGGAGATAAATAAGAAAATAAAAGACGTTTTAGATTATAAAATGAATCCAATTTTATGTGTTGGAGAAAATAAAAAACAGAGAGATGATGGTGAAACGTTTGAAGTAATCAAAAGACAAATAGGGGAGGGACTAAATAAAATTAATAGAGATAGAATAAAGAATATAATTATTGCTTATGAGCCAATTTGGGCAATCGGAACAGGGGAATCTGCTGAAGCAGATAAAATGCAAGAAGTAAAAATATTCATTAAGAAATTTATTAATAATAAATACGGAGCAAAAACATCTCAGTTAATTAAAGTTATTTACGGAGGCAGTGTTGATTCAAATAATATTTGTTCTTATTTATCAACTTCGCAAATGGACGGAGTTCTTGTTGGCGGAGCGTCTCTTAAAAAAGATGAATTTTCAAAAATTCTAAAAAAAGTTAATTCCCTATAAAAAAAAGAGGAGATACGCATTGCATATCTCCATATAAGGGGGGAATGGGAGTTGATTAATTATATAATCATTTTTGGGTTTGTATTTTTAGAAAAAATATTGAAAGATGATATTTAATTAATCAGCTCTGTGAAGGTTCTATAATCATTATATCTTTTTTATATTTTTTGTCAAGTAAAAAAAGGGGAGCACAATTTGTGCTCCACATGAGTTAAGAAGGTCTTCGTAATTCGTTACTTTTGCCTTTATTCCCTTTTGCGTTTGTGTGTAGTGTTAGCTAATGGGAATAGCTTGAATCCGTGGCGATTATGATAATGCCGAACTTCTTCATTTTCACCTCCTCCAGGATTAAAACGATCAACCATTGTTCCTAATTCTTTACAATCAGAAAACGCAAGATTGGTGGAACAGAATCATATTAACAATGATTAAGCGACCACCATAATAACAAGCGCAAGTTCGACGTTCGTTGCGAACTTCTTCATTTTCACCTCCTACAAGTTACTGATTAGACAATATAATAGAAATCAAGAATAGTCAAATAAAATGAAAGAGAGCACATTTTGTGCTCTCATATGATTTACAATAGCTCAGACTATATCAAGCCATTGCAAAACAAACCGCTTCAACTGCTATGACCATGATTGCGAACTTCTTCATTTTCACCTCCTCCAAGTTACCAATTAAAGAATATAATAAAAAATAATAATAGTCAAACAAATAAAAGGAGAGCACATTTTGTGCTCTCACATAGTTGGAGGATCATTCTTGCTGAGTTCTATCCTGGGGGGACAGGATAAGGCATCATGCTGATGCCGGAGCGTCAATGTTTGTTGTTCTAAATTTTTTTATTCCACCTCCTAAGGTTCTAATAAAATCATAAGCCTGAAAATGGTTAATGTCAATAATATTGTGCGACATTTCATTCTTTCAAGTTTTTACCACTGTGATATTGTCTGTGAATATCTCTCAATCTTTTATTCGTTACGTGAGTATAAATTTGAGTTGTGCTAATATTCCTGTGTCCTAAGAATTCTTGAATAATCCTTAAATCAACACCTTGATTTAAAAGATCTGTTGCCATGCTGTGCCTTAGCGTATGAGGAGTAGTAAAATATGGCACATTAGCTAGGGTTGCATATCTCTTAACTAGTCTTTGTACAGAACGAGGCGTTAAACGGCCTTCTGAGGCCTCTTTTGCCCTATAATGTATAAATAGAGCCTTATCATCATCATCTCGCGTTTTAAGGTATTTTTTGACCCATAAAAGAGCTCTTTCTGAAAAATATACAGCTCTGGGATGCTTTCCTTTGCCTATAATACTAAGCTCTAAATCCTGCTTATTTTCCAAGTTTTTGAACTGTTCTTTATTTAAAGCAACAAGCTCAGATATTCTTAATCCTGTGGAAAAAAGAGACTCTAAAATAGCCCTGTCTCTTATACCAGTCGTGTTTTCAATATTAGGAGCTAACAATAGTTTTTCTATTTGATCTAAAGATAGGAATTTAACTGTAGTTTCTTTTTTAGCGTCTTTAGGCAGCTGTATTTTATCTGCTGGAAGAGAGATGATATCTTTATCAGCAAAGTATGTTAAAAGGGCTCTCAAGGCTATTAAATAGTAATTCTGGGTTAGTTTAGATAGTAGTTTGCTATGTTCATCTTTATACCTAGCCAAGAATAGTCTGTAATTCCAAATATCATCAGGGGACAGTTCGTGCGGTTTTATATTTTCTTTATGATAAGCCTTAAGCCAGTAGGTGAATTTGTTTAAATATCTACTATAATTCTTTTGAGTATTATCTGATAATCCTTTTTCAATTTCACAATAATCTAAAAAATCAGAAATATGTTTGATTATGGGCTTATTTGAATTCTCCATATATTTAGTGTCGCTTAAGGTACATTGTGCGACTAACAATATTATTGATAATAAAGGACTTTTATCCTTTCCCCTACAGTATACAACATATTTTTAAGGGTTGTCAAATAAATAAAAAAGAAGGAATTAATTTCCTTCCTGTTCGTCAAAGATCTTTTTGGGATCAATTAACATGTTTGTCATGTGTTCCTGGTATGTTGCCATGATTTTTTGATACCAGTCTTTTGGAATATGGGGTCTTACCCCACCGACAAAATCTATGGCTTTTCTTGGGTTTGGAGAGCCATCGAACATCTTGTTCATTATGGCGTTACATTCTTTTACGAAGATTGTCTTTGCTTGGTTTGGATTCTTTGCTTTTAGCAGATTTATTGTGTCTGCAGCATCTTCGTACCTCCCTTCTACAAGGTAAGACCTTAGGGTCTTTTTACAAAAATCAACTTCCATTCCATAATTCTTCATAAATAGCCCTCCTAAAGGACTAAATTCATTATAGAATAATAAAACAATTGTGTCAAGAACCCTTGCGTCTTTGCCTTTTTGAATAGTCTTTTATGATTTCTTCAAATTCTTTTGGAGAAAAACTAGGAAAAAATGTTTTAGAAAAAAATAATTGAGAATAAGCAGTGTCCCACATCATGAAACCTGCTGATAAATGAGGATCATCTTCGCAGCCAGTCCTAATTACTAAATCTACGCTTGGTAAGTCTTTTGTCCAAAGATTTTCTTTTATTGTTTTTTCATTAATACTCCCCTTTTTGTTTGATATTTTCTTAATGCAATCAATCATTTCATTGGTTCCATTATAAGCCATTAAAAAAGTTAAATTATATTTCTTGTAATCTTTTGTTTTATCAATTGCATTTTTAATTGACTTTTTAACTTTACTAGGAAAATATTTGTCCCATTCCCCTATCACCCGTATTCTTACCTCATTTTTGTGTACTCTTTTATCATCAGCAATTCTGTTAAATTGTTTTTCAAAGATATCAAATAAATAGTCAACTTCTCTTTTTGATCTTTTTGTAATGTTATCTAAAGAACTACCCCAGAAAGTAAAGTATGGAATTTCTAATTCTAGCGATTTAACTAGTATTTTTTCTAAGACTCCATACCCTTTAGTATGGCCAACAAAAGTGGGCAAATTTCTTTTTTTTGCCCAGCGCCTATTTCCATCAGGAATTAAAGCAATATGATTGATAATATTTTTCATTATAATTAACAATTAAAGGTTTTTTCTCTTCTAATCTTGCTGCAATATATCCGCAAAAAAAAGAAAGAAGTGATATTAATACAACAGCTAGAAATAGCACTAATTCGTTCTTATTTTCTTTGACAAATTTGCTTAATTTTGCTAATATTGTCATATTATTAATAATACGCTGATATGGGATATATTTTATCTTAAAATCAGCAAAACGTCAAAATGTCAAAAACCAAAGCCGCGGGGACAAGCCGTCTAGGTAGAGATGCAAGACCTAAATACTTAGGAGTCAAGCTTTTTGACGGACAAAAAGCAAAAAATGGCTCGATTATAGTTCGTCAGAGAGGAGCAAAAATCATACCTGGAAAAAACGTTAAAATGGGAACAGATAACACTCTTTACGCAATTAAAGAAGGTATTGTTTCTTTCTCAACAAAAAGAAAAAAACTCTTTGATGGTTCTCAAAGAATTGTCAAAATAGCGAACGTGAAATAAAGACCAGAGAGAAATCTCTGGTTTTTTATTTCTTTATAGATGCTTTAATAAATTCTTTAAACAATGGATGAGGTCTTAATGGCCTTGATTTTAATTCTGGATGAAATTGGGTTGCAATAAAGAAAGGATGATTCTTTAATTCAATAATTTCAACCAAATTTTTTTCAGGATTGATTCCTGAAATAATTAATCCTTTTGAAACTAATAAATCCTTATAGTCATTATTTAATTCATATCTGTGTCTATGTCTTTCTGAAATCATATCTTGCTTGTAAGCTTTTTTAGCTATAGTATTATCAATTAATTTACAATCCCAAGCTCCAAGCCTCATTGTTGCTCCGTATTTTTTATTCTTAATTAATTCTTTTTGCTCAGGCATGAAATCAATAACTGGTTGTTTTGAATTTGGTTTGAATTCAGTAGAAGTAGCCTCTTTAAGACCACAAACATTTCTAGCGAATTCGATTGTTGCTAATTGCATGCCTAAACACAATCCAAGAAAAGGAATCTTATTCTTTCTTAAATATTCAATCACCTTTATTTTCCCCTCAGTACCCCTTGTTCCGAATCCTCCTGGAACGATTATTCCATCATAGTCTTTTAGTTGTTTTAAATTGTTAGAATCTTTTTCAAACTTTTGAGCTGATAGCCAGTGGATTTCTGGATGCCTATTTTCACTCCAAGCAGCATGTTTTACTGCTTCAATAACAGAAATATATGAATCCATTAGAGAAAAGCTTCCTGTTTCAAAATACTTTCCAACAATTCCAATCTTTACTGGTTTCTTTTTTCTTTTAATTGTATCAACAAGTTCTTTCCACTCTTTTAAATCTTTTGTTTTTGCTTTAACACCAGTTTTTTTAAGAATTCTTTCTCCCAAACCTTCTTTTTGAAAATTAAGAGGAATTTCATAAATTGAATCAACATCTGGAGCAGAAATTACATCTTTTTTGTCTAGGTTGCAGAAAACAGATATCTTTGTTTTTCTTGGTTCGTCTAATGGGACTGATGCTCTGCCAAAGATAAAGTCAGGCTGAATGCCAGCTTCGTTTAATAGTCTAGCTGATGTTTGAGTTGGTTTTGTTTTCATTTCCCCTATTGTTTTAATAGTGGGAAGATATGTTACTAAAACAAAAAGGGTTTTCCTGGGATTTTTTAATTTCATCATTCTAGCAGACTCTAGAAATAATAGGTTTTGATATTCGCCCACTGTTCCCCCTATTTCAATCATAACAAAATCAGCTTTTGTTTTCTTGGCTACTTTTTCAATTCTTCTAATCACTTCATTAGGAATATCTGGAACAACTTCTACGCATTTGCCATCAAATTCCAGATTTCTTTCTTTTTGAATTACTGATTGGTAAACCCTGCCTGTGGTTAAATAGTTTTCAGTTGACAAATCTTCGTTCAAAAATCTTTCATAGTTTCCCAAATCTTGATCGCATTCAGTACCGTCATCAGTTACAAAAACTTCCCCATGCTCAATGGGGTTCATCGTTCCAGCGTCAACATTAATATATGGATCTATTTTCAAGGCAGTGACTTTAAATCCCATGCCTTGTAATAATTTTCCTATTGAGGCAGTAGAAGCGCCTTTTCCAACGCTACTCATTACTCCCCCTCCGACAAAAATATATTGTGCCATATTATTCTTTTTTCTCGGAAATAATAACTTTTATCTCTGCTTCTAGATTGTGTTCAAACTTAATTTTTACTGGAAACTCCCCTGCTTCTTTAATAGGAGTTTTTAAGTCAACATGATTTTTGTCAACTTCGAACCCCATTTCTTTTAATTGCTCTGATATTTTTTGTTTGTTAACTGATTGAAATAATTGTCCTTCTTTTCCAACTGCAACTTCAATAGCTACCTCCATTCCATCTAATTGAGAAGCCTGTTTTTCCATTTGTTCTAATTCTTTAGCTGCTTTTTCTTCGTCTTTTTGTTTTTCATCTTCTATTTTTTTAATATTTTCTTCATTAGCAACGATAACCAATCCTTTGGGTATTAAAAAGTTTCTGGCAAAACCAGCAGGTACATCTTTTATTTCGTTTTTCTTTCCTAAATTATCAACATTTTCTAAAAGTATTACTTTCATTTTGTTATTTCTTCAAGAGCCCTGTCTAGTTGTGGGTCTCTGTCGTTATTATAATCTTCTTCACTTAATTCTACCTCAATATCTGGTTTTATGCCAGTGTCTTGAATTAATAGGCCATTAGGGGTGTACCATTTAGCAGTAGTAACCTTTAAGCTAGATCCATCGTCTAAAGAAACTACTCTTTGGACAAGTCCTTTACCAAAAGATGTTTTTCCAATAATTAATATTCCCCTGTTGTCTTTGATTGCTCCAGTTAATATTTCAGAAGCAGAAGCAGATCCTTCGTTAATTAATATTACCATGGGAGTATTAACAAAGCTTTCTGTTCCATCTGCTTTATAAACAGCTTCTTCCAAGTCTTTATTCTGTTCTTTTAATACAATCTGTCCTTTTTCCAAAAACCAACCAGCAATATCAATGGTTTTATCTAGTAATCCACCAGGATTATTTCTTAAATCAAGAATTATTCCATCATAATTGCCTGCTATTATTTCATAGCCAGCTTTTTTAAAGTCTTCAAAAACTGTTTCTGAAAAATGATAAATTGTTAAATGGGCAATTCTTTTACCATTTTTTTCAATAGGCTCCCATTCTATAGTTGGAACTTTAATTGTGTCCCTGATAATTTCAATTTTCTTTGTTTCGGGGGCTTGTCCATCTTTTGTTCTGATAATTGTTAGGGTTACTTTTGTTCCTTTTGGTCCTTTAATCTTGCTTATTACTTCATCAACAGTTAAATCTATTATTGATTCTTCATCAACCTCAATGACTGTATCTCCAGAAAGAATTCCCGCTCTTTCAGCTGGTGTATTCTTTAAAGGAGCGATTACTTTTAATTGCCCATCTTTCATTCCTAATTGAGCTCCTATTCCTTCAAATGTTCCAGAAATATCTTCTTGGAATTGCTTAGCTTCTTCTGGGTTATAGAAAACAGTGTAGGGATCGTTTAAAGCATTGACCATGCCAGCAACTGCTCCGTAAGCCATTTTTTCTTTGTCTATTTTAGAAGGGTCAACGAAATTAAAGATAAGTTTATCATAAACACTTTTAAGAATGCTTAAATCCATTCCATCTAAATCATACATTTGCTTGTAACGAGCTTCGTTTAGATATGCATCAAAATAATAGCCTCCGAAAAAAGCCAGACCGATTAGAATTGTACAGATTATATTTTTTGTTTGGTTTTCCATATAATTAAAATATCATATTTTTGATTTTTCAACAACCTCGCCCATTAGGTAATTCCATTTAGAGTTAGTAATCTTTACCCACATATAATACCCTATTTGCCCTTTATTTACAACAATTGCCCTGCCTGCATTATTTCTAGCAAATCCATTCTTAACCATCAAGCATTCAAATTCTTTATTAATGAATTTTTTGTTTCTTTGTTCGTTTATTTCAATAAATAATTTGGTTAATTTTCTTGATCTCTGCTTTTTAATTCTGTCAGGCAAATCTTTTAATTCATAATCAGGAGTGTTTTTTCTTTTAGAGAATTTGAAAGTATGAATTATATCAGGTTTTGTTTTTTTAATAACGGACATTGTTTTCATAAAGTCTTTTTCTAATTCTTGAGGATGCCCGACAATAATGTCAGTGGCAATAACGCCGTCTTTAAACTTCTTTCTGAATTCTTTAGCTATGAAAATAAAATCATCAACACTATATTTTCTTTTCATTGATTTTAAAACATTATTGCTTCCTGATTGCAAAGGAATATGTACAAACTTATACAATTTATCTGACTCATATATTTTAAGCAATGGTTTTAGTATTTTTTTAGTAGCTCCAGGATTCATCATCCCTAGTTTAATTTTGAAATTGCCCTTAATTTTTATTAATTCTTTTAATAATTGAGGCAACATTAATTTTCCTTTATCTAATCCATAAATAGATAAATCCTGGGAGGTTAATTGAACTTCTTTGTATCCTAAATTAAGAGCCTTTTTAACATTTAAAATAATATCTTTTATTTCAAAAGACTTTAATTCTTTTCTAGCTAATCTAGAAATGCAATAGGTGCATTCTCCAATACATCCTTCCGCAATAGGAATAATAACAGAAGAAGTTCCTTTTGTTTCAGAAAAACAACATTTCTTTTTTGATTCTTTAAAACAAGAAGTTTCAATACCTTTAATTATCTCATTTATTTTATTACTACTTCTGATCCCAATAACCTTATCAGCATGTTTTAAGCATTCATTAGAAACCATGGGTAAGCACCCTGTCATTATGACTATTTTATTCTTTTTTCTTAAATCATCAGCTAGTTTAAATATTTTTCTTTCTGTTTTTTCAACTACAGCGCAAGTATTCAAAATAACAAAATCAGCTTCATCTAAGGAGCTTAATTTAAATTCTTTGTCAAGTTCATTTTTAATTCTTTGAGAGTCAGTATAATTCAGCTTACAGCCAAAAGTTTCTAAATAGTATTTTTTCATTTTTTCCTAACCAGTATAAAAGGAGTTAATTCATTATCCTGGCCCATTGGATTATCTAATAATATTTCTCTGGCAGTTTTCTTATCAACCGGAAGGTTGGAGCTCATTGAAATGATTTCAACGTTAATATTGTTTCCATCAATTATGGTTGCTGGAATTCCTAATTCTTTTTCTATTTTTTCGCAAGTTCCTTTTGGATCTTTGGGAGGTAAGGCAACATATTCTGTATAAGGATACATTGCATCAGGATTGAATCCATCTATTTCTGACACTCTGTTTCCTGCTAATGTCCAAAATATTCCATGTAATCCAAATAGCTTTCCAATTCCTCCAATAATTGCAGCTAAGATCATTCTTGGTTCTCCGGAAATATCAACTGCAGTTTGCATTTTTTCTGGAATAGAAAAACCAACATCTTGAGGATATTTTTTAACCCCCTTGACTAATAGCTTAGCTACCCATCCAGCCTTAACATCAGAAATATGCCTTACATTATTTTGACACACTGAAACTACTTTTTCTGAAATAGCAACAAAATCCCCTTTTTGATATTGAGGGATAACATATTTTTTCATTATTTGAATCAAGTCTTCCCCAAATGTTATCATGTGGGTTTTAACTGGAATTCTTTCATAAGAAACATTGTCTATAGCTATTTCTTTCATGGAGCGA
>Ga0116174_10005160_pt1 | contig 10112 bp, 11 predicted proteins | sample AD_UKC087_MetaG_FD_89801 | JGI IMG/M metagenome (GOLD analysis project Ga0116174, IMG submission 89801) | Active sludge microbial communities of municipal wastewater-treating anaerobic digesters from USA - AD_UKC087_MetaG | ecosystem: Engineered > Bioreactor > Anaerobic > Digestate | place: USA...
ATATGACTTGCCTTCTTTCTTTTGGGCAAATGTAAAAGTGGTTTTTCATTTTTCTCCTTTCGCTGAAATCCCGCCTCTTGTTTATTAAGTTATTTTATCATTATTAAACCGGCGTTTAAATCGGCAGCTTTAGCTAAATATTATTTTTATTATTAATCCCTTGCAAAAATCATTTTGCTGTGATAATTTACCAGTGTCTCGGAACTCTCTCCCTAATGTCAAAAGGGCCCGAGTGAGAAATTAAAAAGTAATTAATTTCAATACTAAAAGAGGGAAAATCTAAAAGACTCTTACTCTTTTTTAATTTCCCTCAAAAATAGTTTGAAAAGAAAGAAAAATAAAAATGGCTAAATATAAATTACCTAAGATACAGGAAATGATAGACGCAGGTGTGCATTTCGGACATCAGACTAAGAAATGGCACCCCAAGATGGAGCCTTATATCTACACTGTAAGTAAAAATATTCATATAATTGATCTTGAAAAAACAGAAGAAATGCTCGAAGCCGCATGCAAGTTTTTATATGAGCAGGCATCTCTTGGAAAAGTTATTGTTTTTGTTGGAAGCAAAAAGCAGATTAGAGATATTATTGAAAATGAGAGTAAAAGGTCAGGCGCTTTGTTTGTCAATGAAAGATGGGTTGGTGGTACGATAACTAATTTTGACACCATTAAAAAAAACATAGACAAACTTTTGGATTATGTAAAGGGCAGGGAAGAGGGCAGATTTTCAGTGTACACAAAAAAGGAAAGACTTCTTATAGATAGGGAAATTGAAAAACTTCAATTGACATACGGCGGAATAGCTTCGTTGAAGAAATCTCCCGACGTACTTTTTGTAGTCGATCCTAAGAGAGAAAAAACGGCTCTCAGAGAGGCGAAATTGGCCGGGATACCCGTTGTTTCTATTGTTGATACAAATGTAGATCCGACAATTGTTGATTACCCTATACCCGGAAACGATGACGCAATTAAATCCGTAGCGTTGATTTTGAGGGCTATTGCTGATGCAGTTGAAGAAGGTTATAAAGAATTCGGAAAGTCTGAAAAAGAGAAGAAAGAAAAAGCAGAAGCTGAAGAAAAGGAAATATTAAAAAATGAGAAAATTGAAAAGACCGCAGAAGAGGTTGCTGTTGAAGTTGAGGAGAAACTTGTAGAAGAAGTAGTAAAAGAAGAAAACGAAATAGCAATTAAAGAATCTTCCGTTGAGGAGGAAAAAATAGAGGAATAAATTTTAAAGCGGGCTGAGCCCGGAACGGGCTCAGCCCTTCTAAGTATAGGAAAATATATGTCAAATAATATAGAAATAATAAAAAAATTAAGGGATGAGACCGGGGCGGGAATATTAGAGATCAAAAATATGTTAGAGGAGCAAGGTAACGATTACAAAAAAACAAGGGAAGAATTGTTAAAAAAAGCTTCTGCTAAGGCTGCTAAGAAATCCGATAGGGTAGCCGAGGACGGTTTGGTTTATTCGTATATCCATAACAGCGGAAAAGTTGGCAGTCTGGTTTTATTAAGCTGTGAAACGGATTTCGTCGCGAAAACAGAAGATTTTCAGAAATTATGCAAAGATATCGCGATGCAGGTATGTTCCGAAGATTACGAAAATGTAGAAAAATTACTTGAATCCGAATATATCCGGGATCCTTCTAAGAAAATTTCCGATTTAATTAACGAAGCTGTTGCTAAATTCGGCGAAAAAATAGAGATAAGAAAATTTTCTAAGTTTTCTGTTGGAGAATAAAAGGTCATTTGGTATCATTCCAGTATGAATAATATTGAACTAAAAAGCAGATTGGATAAATCCGTAGATTTTTTGCAATCTGAATTAAAACAGATAAGAACGGGCAGGGTGTCTCCGGCCTTGGTTGCAGATATTTCAGTTGAAGCGTACCCCGGTTCCTTAATGACCATAAAAGAATTGGGTTCCATTGTAGTTATGGATCCGAGCAATTTGTCCATCACTCCTTGGGATAAAAGCGTTCTGGATGCGATTGTAAATGGGGTGAGAAACAGCGGTCAGGGTTTAAGTGCAGTAAAAGAGGCTGACAGAGTACGTGTAAATGTACCTGCTTTAACCGAAGAGAGAAGAATTGAATTTACTAAGGAAGTGTCGGAAAAAGTAGAAAATTGTAAAAATTCTATTAGAAATATTAGGCAGGAGGCAATGAAAGACATCGAAAAAGATTTTTCTAATAAGGCCATTTCAGAAGACGAAAAGTTTAGATTAAAAGAAGAGGTCGAAGAAACCATCAAGGAATTCATTGACCGCGCAGAGGATATAGGGACCGAAAAAAAGAATGAGTTAATGACTGTATAGGTACAATATGAGTTTTATCACTATAATACTTGTAATTTTAATAATATCTTTTCTTGTTGTAATACATGAGTTGGGGCATTTTTGGGCTGCCAAGAAAAACGGTGTCAGAGTAGAGGAGTTCGGAGTAGGGTACCCTCCTAGATTATTCGGAAAAAAATTCGGAGAAACAACATATTCCATAAATCTAATTCCTTTCGGTGGTTTTGTGAAAATAACCGGTGAGGAAGAGGACGAAAATGCTCAAGGCAAGTCTGTTGAATATGACCCTCACAGTTTTTCAAACAAAACACCCTGGCAAAAATCACAAATACTTTTAGCAGGTGTTATCATGAACACTTTATTAAGCTTCGTACTTTTTTATATTTTCTTTTTTATAAACGGATTTAAAAGCTTCTATATTCCTATGATATTTGATCATAATTTTAAATATGGCCAGGAAATGACTTACGGTACGGTAGTTTTTGATATAGAGAAGGATTCTCCGGCGGATGTTGCAGGTATAAAACCCGGAGAAGTAATTTTAAAAGTAGATGGAAATGAAATTAGGGATGTTGGGGGGCTTAGAGAAAATTTAAACGGAAAAGCTGATACTGAAGTTGATATTGAAACATTGGATATAAATGATCCGACCGGAAAAAAGATTAATAAATACGTACTTTCTCCTGTATTTAGCGAAGATGATACAGATTCAGACTCAATAATCGGGGTTTATCTCGGAGACGCTAAGGCTATTTATTACGGGAACGCCTTGGAGAAAATTTTTTCCGGCCCTATGCACACTTACAATATGTTGGACTACTCAATATCATCACTAAAAAATATAATCGGATTATCTTTAGAAACTAAGGATATAGAACCCGTAGCCAGCAGTATGACCGGTCCCGTAGGTTTGTTCAATATATTGGCAAGTATAATCCAATCCGAAGGTACAGGTAAAATATTAAACATAATTAATACTGTATCAATAATTTCTCTTGGTTTTGCTTTTACAAATGCCTTGCCTATACCTGCACTTGACGGAGGAAAGGTTTTATTCAGAATCATAGAAGTGGTTACGAAAAAGAACATAAATCCAAAATTTGAGGCTGCCATTCATAATATAGGAATGATGGCTCTGCTTCTTTTGGTTGTTGTCATAACATTTAGGGATATTAAAATTTGGTAACATTGGTTTTTTTAGCGTTATTTCAATTTTTATAAATACCCAGCTATTATTCGTTGTTGAAGAGTAAAAGTTATGGTATAAGTTTTGCATTACTTTTCAATTTGGGTATATACTTACCTTGGTAGTGTTGTTTGAAAAAATAATAAGTACGATTTCCCGGAAAATATTATCGAGTTGTTGGTTCGTAAAGTATTCTGAACCTAAACATTTATCAATAGATTGTATCAACTGATAAAGTTTATATGACAAGTTGTTCGGTAAATATTATTTTCTTACATTCGTATTTTGCTGTATATATAATTAAAAACTTAGTTTGGAGGTGTCTTATATCAGCTAAAGTCATTTGGCTGTATCAATTAACAGTACTGATTGATAATCGGAAACTTTAAATTGATGAATAAATATGACAAAAATTAAAGTTAGACATGGTGAAAGTTTAGACCAGGCGCTGAGAAGATTTAACAAGGAAGTTCTTAAATCGGGAATAATTCAGGAAGCTAAAGATAGGGAGCATTATGTTAAGCCCAGTGAGGTTAAAAGACAAAAAAATAAAGAACTAAAGAGAAAGTTATATTTCGAAAGGAATAATAATAATTGATTATAGATGACTTGAAATCTAAACTTGTAGAATTTCAGAAATCAGGCGATACGCTGAGGTTGGACGTATTGAGATTCTTGTTATCTCAGGTAAAAAATAAAGAAATAGAATTTAGATCCCAGCATAAGGAGATGACAGATGAGGACGTTTTCAAAGTAATCAGGAAAGAAATTAAAAACAGGAAAGAAAACATTGAGTTGTATGAAAAGATTTCGAGAAATGATTTGTTAGAAAGAGAGAAGTCAGAGTTGGAGATATACTTGGAATTTGCCAAGCTTTTTCCTTTTGAACTAGAAACTCCGAACCAATTTCAGAATCGAAATTTGAATTCGAAATAATTTTTAATATTTTCTCTATGAAATTAGATAAAAAAACACACATCTCCGTTTTTATTACAGATGACGGGGAGATGAAAAAATTAAATAAAGAATATCTTGGAAGGAATTATCCTACCGATGTTCTATCTTTTGAAATTAAGGAAAAGCTGGAAGACGGGTCTATATATTTAGGTGACATTGTAGTTAATAAGGACCAGGCAAAAAGGCAATGTAAGGAGTACGGAAATGATGTGGAAGAGGAAATTTCTGAATTAGTAGGGCACGGGGTGCTTCATTTGCTCGGGATACACCACGATGGCGATGGCAGATCTTTAAAAAAAGACTCTAAAGAATCATTGAAAAAAATTGAAAAAAAGTTAATTAAAAAGGGTAGGAAAGCATCAAAAAATTAGGCTTAAAAAATGAAAATTATTGTTGGGTTGGGAAATCCCGGAAATCAATATAAAAAATACAGACATAATACTGGGTTTATATTGTTAGATAAACTTGCAGAGGGGCGCGGTTTAAAATGGAAAAAGTCTTCAAAATTTGAATCAGAAATTGCAGAATGGGGGGATTTTATATTGGTAAAACCCCAAACTTTTATGAATAACTCCGGGGATGCCGTTTCAAAAATCATGAATTTTTATAAAATATCCGAAGAGGATTTGATTGTGGTGCACGATGATGTTGACTTGGAATTCGGAGTTGTAAAAAAACAAAAAGGAAAAAATGCAGCAGGACACCACGGGGTAGAGGACATAATTGAAAAAATCGGGACAAAGGAATTTTGGAGATTACGGGTGGGTATCGGAAAGCCCGAGAACAAACAAGTACCCGTAGATGTATGGGTTTTGCAGGATTTTAAAGATACGGAGCTGGAAAATATTAAAAACCTTAGTATAGAAGATTTTATTAAGTAAATTTGTGATTTTTTTAAATTATGCTCCAATAACTGTTAGTGGGTTTCCTAATTTTTAATACTTATACTATTCAGAAGAAGCAGTGAATTATGTATTACACAAAATATCGCCCGCAAAAATTCAGTGAAATGGGTAGTGATAATGAAGTTGCGGATATTATTGCAAAACAAGTGAAATCAGGAAAAACAGCCCACGCCTATTTAATGGTCGGGCCGAGAGGCACCGGTAAAACTACTACCGCCAGAATTTTAGCTAAATCTTTGAATTGTGAAAAATTAAAACCGAACGGAGACCCGTGCGACAAGTGTTCTAACTGTGTTTCAATCAGAGAAGGTTCTTTTATCGATTTAATTGAAATTGATGCCGCCAGCAACAGAGGCATTGACGACATAAGAGATTTGAAAGATAAAATAAAGCTTGCGCCGACAATGGGGAGAAACAAGGTTTATATTATAGATGAGGTTCATATGTTGACCACAGAGGCTTTTAATGCGCTTTTAAAGACATTGGAAGAGCCTCCGAAGAAAACAACTTTTATTTTATGTACAACTGAGGAACACAAAGTTCCCGCTACTATAAAATCCAGATGTCAGGTTTTTAAATTTAAACGCCCTACCGTTAGTCAGATAGTTACAGTTTTAAAAGGTGTTTCGAAAAGCGAGGGTATTGAGATTACAGAAGAAGATCTGTCAAAAATAGCTGAAGCTTCTATGGGTGATTACAGAGGCGCCTGTGTTCTTTTAGAGCAGGTTCACGAGGGCGACGTGGATGTAAACACGCTTTTAAATCTGAGTTCTAAAAAGAAATATGTTGAATGTGTGGAGTATTTGTTAAAGTCGGATGTCAAAAAAGCACTTGATGTAGTTTCGGATGTTTACGGAGAGGGAATAGATTTATATGTTTGGGTGGGGGAGTTATTAAAATACCTAAGATCGATGCTGCTTATTAAATCAGGTGTTTCCGACCCTTCTACCGATACCACAGTTGAAATTCTTGATGAAATTAATGTGCAGTCCAAAAAGACGGATTTAAAATGGCTTGTAAGAACAATAAATATACTGTTGGAAGCCCACAAAAACATCAGAAGTTCTTTCATAGCCCAGCTCCCTGTTGAAATAGCCGTTGTTGAAATTTGTTCCTCCGGTAAAGGTGATCCGGAAGATGAAGATGAAAATTCCAAGTCTCCGAAAGACAATAACGAACCCGAACCGGAAAAAGATTATCCGACTTTTAAAAATACCAAAAAAATAGAGTCCTCCGATGATGGTGAAAAAGAATCTCCTGTGGTCCCGTTTAAAAAAATTGAGAAGGATTGGAGTTCTTTTGTAAAAGAAAGTAAAGATTTAAACCATTCGTTAACGGCACTTTTAACTTTGTGTAAACCAATTAGTGTAGAAGGAAGGTCTATTATTGTCGAAGTATTTTATCCTTTTCACAAGGAGAGAATTGAAAGTACAAAAACAAGAAAATTACTCGAAGGCTTAAGTGAGTCAGTTTTCGGTGAAAAAATGAGTATTAAGTGTGTTTTGAGCAAAGAGAAGCCTAAAAAGATGAATAAAAGCGAATTAGAGGCCTTAACGGATCTAAATGTTGTTGTACCCACTGGCGTTGACGGAAAATCAATTTTAGAAGCTTTCGATGGTGGTCTGCCTATGATGGGGTAGGGGGAAAAATTCATTGTACGTGCTAAAATACTAACGTGAAATTACCTAAGCCAATATCCAATTTAATAGACTATTTTGAAAGACTCCCCGGCATTGGTCCTAAAACCGCTCAAAGGTTAACCTTCTCACTTTTGAATTTTCCCCAGGAAGAATTGGAGAAATTTTCTGATTCTTTAATCCAACTTAAAAAAGGTACAAAGTTTTGCAAAGTATGTAAAAATGTAACAGAAAATGATATTTGTCCTGTTTGCGATGACCCCTTGAGAGATAAAAAAATTATTGCCGTAGTTGCAAGCCCGTTAGATGCTTTTGCATTGGAAAAAACTAATTTTAAAGGTGTGTACCACGTTCTCCACGGAATTATAGATCCTTTAAACAACATCGGTCCTGAAGAAATTTTTATTAAAGATCTTGTAGAGAGAATCAATGAACTTGTGGAGGAAAATTCTTTTGAAAATGTTCACGAAAGTTCTCCGATTGAAATTATTTTAGCTACAAACACCAGTATGGAAGGGGAGTCTACAGCTATGTATATCTCAAAATTAATCAGAGAAGAAGGTTACTCAGATGAAAAGGTAAAAATAACCAGAATTGCCAGGGGACTTCCGGTCGGCGGGGACATTGAATACGCGGATGACATTACATTGAGCAGAGCGCTGGAAGGGCGCTCAAGTATATAATGTGGTAAAATTTTACTCATTAAATGAGAATTTATAACTCTTTATCAAAACAAATAGAAGATTTCAAACCCATCGAACCTGATTTGGTGAAAATGTATTGTTGCGGTCCGACAGTATATAAAGATCAACAGATAGGTAATTGGAGAACATTTTGTTTAGCTGACTTTTTACACAGAGCCTTAAAATTAAACGGCTATAAAGTTGATTTCATAATGAATATGACGGATGTCGGTCATTTGTTTGAAGTGGGTAATAATCCCGAAGGCGGTGAAGACAAGATAGAACAGCAGTCTTTAGAGGAGGGAAAGACGGCCAGGGATATTGTTGAGATGTACGCTAAAAGATTTCTTGAAGAATTTAAGGAGATGAATTTACTTGAGCCCAGAAAATTTACAAAAGCAACTGAATATATTGATGAGCAGATAGATTTAGTAGCAACACTTGAAGAGAGAGGTTATACATACGAAACTTCCGACGGAATTTATTTTGATACTTCTAAGTTTGAAAAATACGGGGAGTTGTCGGGTTTAACGATTGAAAATATTAAAGAAGGAGCGAGAATTGATCCTAATCCTGAAAAGAAAAATCCTACGGATTTTGCGCTTTGGAAATTTTCTCCGAAAGATAAAAAGAGGCAACAAGAGTGGCAATCACCGTGGGGAGTTGGCTTTCCGGGTTGGCATCTCGAGTGTTCTTCAATGATTATGACAGAGCTCGGAGATACGATTGATATCCATGTAGGCGGGGAAGATTTGAAGATGATTCATCATCAGAATGAAATTGCTCAAAGTGAATGCGCCACCGGGCAAAAATTTGTTAATTATTGGGTCCATGGGGCGTTTTTAACGGTTGACGGAGGAAAGATGAGTAAAAGCTTGGGTAATTTTTATACCTTGTCAGATGTCAAACAGAGAGGCTTCTCACCTCTGGATTTGAGATATCTTTTTATGACATCAAATTACCGAGGACCCCTGAACTTTACTTGGGAAGCAATGCAAAATTCACAGAATTCGTTAAAAAGGATATACGAGCTTGTTGCAGGATATGTTTATAACCCCAAGGCTGAGATATCAGATAAATTTGTTAAAAAATTCAGAGAAAAAATTGATGAGGATTTGAACATACCCGAGGCTTTAGCAGTGTTTTGGGAGTTGCTGAAAAGCTCAATATCCGAAGAATCAAAACTTAACACAATATTAAAATTAGATGAGTTTTTAGGTTTGAGGTTACAGGAACACATTGGTGTGGAAATTCCCAAGAACGTTTTGGAATTAGCTAAGATGAGAGGTGAGTATAGAAAAAACGGTATTTGGGATAAAGCTGATGTTCTAAGAAAACAGGTGAGTGATTTGGGCTATGTTATTGAAGATCTTTCATCCGGTGATTACAAGGTAAAGAAGAAATTTTAATCCGAATACACCCATCTAACAGAGTTATTTTTTATGTAATCTGACATTTTAGTTATATACTTCGGTTCGTAAATAATACTCTCAGAGGGATACCATTCATTCTGTGTTCCTCTTAATGTTCTTTGGAAATTAAATTTATCTGCCACATAAATGCCTCTCAGAACTAATGTTTCGCACTCTTCACCTTCCTCCACATTGTAAGCTGTGCTGATAGTTTCGTCTGTAAATATTGCAGCCTCAACATTTTTAACTAGGTAATCTATTTCAACAATGCCTGAAACTACAAACAGAACCGTTGATTCTTTGTTAATGATAATATCATCGGAAATTGTCAGGTCCCCGTCTATAAATACTATTTGATTAAATGTATCAGAGGAATAGTCTGATGGTACTTTATCGTCCGTGATTTCATAATCCCCACTTATGTAGTAAACCCCTGATGATGATATAAGATCGTCCGATGGCGATATCTCGGTTTTTGTTTCTTCTATATCTTGAAACATCTTGTCGTAGTTGTAGTCATCTCCGGGACTGACCTCTGTTAAATAAAGATCCTCGAACGATGTAAAAAAGCTAATTTGTTGTTCGCCGACTTCTACCAGACCGTCGGTGTTCACTTCATCAACCGGGGCTTCAGAAACCATATCAATGTTTTGATTTGCTCTCACAATGCCTTTTCCTCTTACTTTTATCCAGGGACCGTTAATGCAAACATCTTTTGTAGATATGTTTCCGGCCATATCTACTGCCCGGAATCTGACCATTTTACTACATTCTTTCCAATCATCATCACAAAAATCTACTTTCGGGGTTAGTAAATAGGCTTTCTTTACACCCGGAGAGAACGGAGGACTGACGAGTATTACCCAGCCCCCCGGCATCCACGTGCTTCCGCATGAAAGAAGAGTCGAATATCTTCCGAATTCTCCGAGATGATTTTTTGTGGTGTATTGAAATTTGTCAGTAAATGTTGAAATTCCTGATGTACTGTCAGTTACATTAATCCAGCAGTATAACTCGTGGTCATTTCCCA
>Ga0116174_10005165_pt1 | contig 10110 bp, 9 predicted proteins | sample AD_UKC087_MetaG_FD_89801 | JGI IMG/M metagenome (GOLD analysis project Ga0116174, IMG submission 89801) | Active sludge microbial communities of municipal wastewater-treating anaerobic digesters from USA - AD_UKC087_MetaG | ecosystem: Engineered > Bioreactor > Anaerobic > Digestate | place: USA...
ACATCAAGTGCCTGGAGGAGACCAAGGCCGGCAACAATGAATTCCTGGAGGCGCGCGAGAGCATCCTGGCCACCCTCCACGCGATCGACCTACCGGAGGTGCAGGACTTTATCCGCGAGTTTGTGCCTGGCTTTGGCATGAGCCTGGACCAGATTTCCCGGTAGGGTATATTCCATCCCGGGCCGCCAACAGGCGGCAAGCCCGCAGAAAAGAGGTGGGTTGACGATGACCGTCCTGGACACCGTGCTGACCATCACCCCAAAGGATGACAAGACCAATGTGGCCGTCCCCTTCACCCTGGCGGAGGACGCCGACCGCCTGGAGATCACCTGCGACTTCTCCCCCAAGGAAATCGGGGATGAGGGGCTGGCCAGACAGGCGGCGCTGGCAAACATCGGGCGCTATGTGCCGCGCTACCAGCTGCCCTTGTACAAGGAGCAGCTGGCGGGCGGCCTTATCTTGGTCAACCACCTGACCCTGTCCCTGGATCAGGGGGAAAATTACCTGGGCTGCGCCCACCGCCACGCGCCCCGGCAGACGCACCTGATTTCACAGGCGCACTCCTCCCCCGGCTTTAAGCGCTGCCGCCCGGCAGCCGGGTCTTACCGGGCGGTCATCAACGTGCACTCCATCACTTCCCCGCAGGTGCGCTACCACCTGGTGGTCAGGGCATTCCGGGAGGGCGAAAAGGATGTTTGAGTACAAACCCTTTGAAATGCACGCCCACACCCTGCACAGCGACGGCACCTTCACGGCGGATGAGCTGTGCCGGGCCTGCAAGGCGTGGGAGCTGGCCGGGGTCTTGCTGACAGACCACAACACCCTGTCCGCCTATGATGAACTGAGCCCGGAACTGGAGCGGGAGACCCTGCCCGTCATCCACGGGATTGAGTGGACCACCTTTTACGGGCACCTGCTGGTTATCGGCGCGGACAAGTACGTGGACTGGCGCCTGGCCACCCCGGACAATATCGACACCTATACCACACAAATCCAGCAAGCAAATGGCGCCGTGGGCATCGCCCACCCCTGCGCCCCGGGCAGCCCCTTCTGCACCGGCTGCCACTGGGATTTCAACATCAAGGACTGGCGCCAGGTGAACTACATCGAGGTCTGGTCCGGCCCCTTCCCGCTGCTTGAGCCCTACAACGAGCCCGGGTTCCAATGGTGGACGGACCTGTTGAACAAGGGCCACCGCCTGGCCGCCAGCAGCGGCCGGGACTGGCACGGCCCGGACGAGGGGGAGCCCCAGCACATGCCCGCCACCTACCTGGGCCTGGCGCGGGGAGAGGTCAATACCCTTACCGCCCGGGAAGCGCTGCGGGCGGGCAGGGTCTATGTCACCGGCGGGCCGGAAATCAGCCTGAGCCTGACGCAGGAAGGCAGGCGGTTTGGGCTGGGTGATACCGCGAAGGCGGGAGAGGCGGAAATAAGCGTCACCCTGGACAACACCGCCCGGATTTCGCAATGGGCCGGCTTTGGCATCAAGGCGCGGCGACTGGACCTGGTGCAAAACGGCGCCCCGGTGATGAGCATCCCGCTAAATGGGGATAAAAGGGAAACCGTCCAAAAGGACATCAGCCTGTGGCCCGGCTGGCTGCGCCTGGAAGTGATGGGCGATTACCTGGGCAAGGCGGACCAGCTGCTGGCCTTCACCAGCCCGGTGTATGTGGAAGAGCGCTATATGTGAATTGACCTGGAACAGATAAAAACCATGCTGGCTGGCATGGTTTTTTTAATGAATGGAATAGGCGCCATTTCCATGCGCCCTATACTAAACGAATGAGTAAACGCAAAGAGGGGATGAGAATTTTTGATGGCTCCGCTAAGCCGAAAGAACGAGGCGTAGCCGTAGCCTACGCCGAGTGAAAGAGGCAACGCGGAGACGGAAAAAGGCCATCCCATCAAAGCGTTTACGATTGAGTTTAGTATCAGCGCTTCTCCCAGCCCCGCTCCTTGAGGTTGGTGTAAATGTATACGACGGCGGAGACCGAGCAGATCATGAACATGATGACGGAGATGGTGGCCGCGCGCTCCATGTTGCCGTAGCGGGTGAACTGGTCAAACAGGGAGATGCCCAGCATCTTGGGGTTGGTGGAGCCCATGATGAGGTAGGCGGTGGTGAAGGAGCCCACGTTGCCCATGAACACAAAGGTGGCCGCCACCATCACATCCTTGATGGACAGGGGCAAAATCATGCTGAAAAAGACCCGCAGCTTGCCCGCGCCCACATCCCGCGCGCTTTCGACCACCGCGTCCGGGATGCCCGAAAGGGAGGACACGATGAGCATGGTGGAGAAGGGGATGTTGAACCACAGGTTCATGAACACCAGGCCGGTGGTGTTGAACATCATCGCCGGGCGGACATCCAGCCCGAGCAGCAGCGACAGCCTGTTGATGACCCCGGTGTCCTTCACCACGACGATGACCGCGTAGACCGCCACCATGCCAGGGATGAAGCGGGGAATCAGGTACAGCTTGCTAATGAGGCGGCTGGCCTTGGTCTTCACAAAGCGCAGGTACAGCGCGAAGGCGTAGGCGATGACGGTGGACAGGAGGGCGGTGATGACCACCACATAAAAGGTGTAGAGGATGTTGGCCAGTTCCCGGGGCGTGGTGAAGAAGTAGCGGTAGTTTTCCAGCGTGAAGCCGGCCTGCCCGCGCACCGTGAAGGAACGGATGAAGGAGTTGACGATGGGGTAGGCCACAATCAGCATCACCACGGTAAAGGCCGGCAGCACCAGCGCGTAGGCCGCCAGGCGGCTGTTGCGCTTCTTCCTGCGCGCCTGGGCTTGCATCAGGCTGTTGTCCATCACATATCCTCCATCAGGGCGCCGGCGGGCGCGGGCAGCGCCCGCCGGCCATGGTTAAAGGTAAAACGTCAGTCCGGTCACGGCAGCGTGGCGATTTCCTCCTCCCAGCGGAGGTTGAAGTTGACATACAGTTCGCCAATGCTCTGGGTGCGGAACTTGCTCACATCCAGGTCGGCGACCAGGGCGGTGGCCGGGTCATCTACCTTCACCAGGGGGATGGCGGCGATCTGCTGCAGCTGGTAGATCTGCGCCTCATCCGAGAGGACGAAGTTCATGAAGTCGTGCGCGCCCTCGGGATTGGAGCCGAAGGCCGGGATGCCCAGGGTGCTCACCGCGCCGGTGAGGGAGGGCTGCAGCTGGTAAATCTTGATTTCGGGGGGCAGCACGCCTTGCTGCAGCTGGGAGAGGGTCATGTCCGCCCAAGCAGGGGTCATGTCAATCTGGCCTTCCGCCAGCAGGTCCAGGGTGCCCTGGTTCTTGTTGGGGTAGACCACGCGGCCGGAGGATTTGTACAGGAAGGGGTGAATCTCCGCCAGGTAGGCGAAGCCCGGATCCCATTCCGCTTCCCACTTGGGGTCGTTGCTCATGAAGGCTTCATCCGGCAGCAGGTTGTACACGCTGGTCCTTGCAAAACTGTCGCCGGAGCCGCCGGTGCCGGGGGTGTTGTAGGAGAAGCGGCCGGGGTTGGCCTTGATCCAGGCGGTCAGCTCCTCGGTGGTCTTGGGCGGCTCGGGCACGTTCTTGGAGTTGTAGGCCATGACGACCGTGGTGCCCCGGTAGGCCATGAAGAATTCCGGGCCGTTGGGGGTGCGGGCGGAGACCTTCTCCAGGTTGGGGATCTTGGCAGGGTCATAGGCCATCATCAGGTCGGGCGCTTCGGAAAGCAGGCGGGAGATCTGGTCGTCGCCCAGCTCCACCAGGTCAAAATCGGTGTTGGTCTGGCCCGCGCCGACGGCGGCCAGCAGCTTGTCGTCAATGGACTGCCCGCCGGCGCCCGAGGGCAGGAACTGCAGTTCCGCGACATGCTTGTTGGGATTGTACTCGGCGCTGTTGTTGAACATCTCAACCCAGCCCTCATACAGGACGCGCAGGTTGTCAGAGCCCGCGACCCAGACATTGAGCTTTTTGCCTTCCGTGGCGGCCGCGGGGAGCATGATGCCCAGCAGCAGCACAAGGCCCAGCAAGAGAGACAGTTTCCGTTTCATACCTTACCTCCTATGGATTCGTTATGCTGGAACATGCGTCCAGCGGTATAATCAAGGGACACGGTGTCCCCGATACCCAACTGCTGGTATTTGTCCCGCTGGACAAAGGTTTTGATGACCTGGTCCCCCACCTGGACGTTGATTTCCACAAAGTGGCCCAGCACCATGATGGTGCGCACTTTACCCTGCAGCCTGCCCCGGCCCTCACCCTTGAGGATGGAGATGTTTTCCGGGCGCACGGCCTCAATGCCATCATCCGTTTTAATGAAGTTCATTTCCCCGATGAAATCAGCCACGTACCGGGTGCCGGGCTTGTCATACACCTCGGTCGGGCTGCCCACCTGCTCAAAGACCCCCTTGTTCATCACCACAATCCGGTGGGAGATGGCCATGGCCTCCTCCTGGTCGTGGGTGACAAAGACCACGGTGATGCCCAGCTGGGTCTGGATGCGCATCAGCTCCTCGCGCATCTGGCCGCGGATTTTGGCGTCCAGGGCGGAGAAGGGCTCATCCATCAGCAGCACTTCCGGCTGCAGGAGCAGGCTTCTGGCGATGGCGATGCGCTGCTGCTGGCCGCCGGACATCTGGGCGGGGTATTTTTTCTCGGAGCCGGCCATGCTGACAAGGTTCAGCATCTCGTCTATCCGCGCGGCGATTTCATTTTTGGGAATTTTGCGCAGCTTCAGGCCAAAGGCCAGGTTTTCATACACCGGCATGTGCGGCCAGAGGTTGTAGCTTTGGAAGACCATCGCGGTGGGGCGCTTTTCCGGTGGCAGCATGGCGATGCTCTGCCCGTTGATGGTGATGTCCCCGCTGGTGATGTCCAGAAAGCCGGCGATGGTGCGCAGGATGGTGGTCTTGCCGCAGCCTGAGGGCCCCAGCATGGTGACAATCTCCCCCTGGTAAACATCCAGGTTGATGTTGCGCACCCCGTCGCCGTTGTCATACAGCTTGGTCATGTCTATGATCCGGAGCTTCGGATCCAGCGCCTGTTCCTTCACCATCAAAACCTCTCCCTTACTTGAGCTTGAAGCCGCTGGCGATGGCGTCCGGGCCAACATAACGGCGCAGCAGAATCAACAGGATCACGGTGGGGATAATCATCATCAGGGCGTAGACGGCGGCCGCCATCACGTTGTAATCGGCGATGATGGTGTACATCATCACCGGCATGGTCTGAAACTGGGGCACACCCACCAGCAGGGTGCCCTGCGCCTCATCCATCGAGCCCAGGAAGGTGTAGATGGAGGCCACGGCGATGCCGGGCATGGCCAGGGGCAGCGTCACCTTGATGAAGGTGCGGAAGGGGCCCGCGCCCACATCCCGCGCGGCTTCCTCCTGCTGGCGGTGGACATTGCTGAAGCTGCCGGTGGGGATCCAGACCATGAACATCATCGTGTTGATCATGTGGATGATGACCACCCCGAGGAAGGTGCCCATGAGGCCCAATTTATAGTACATGATGCCGATGGAGGTGTATAAACCGATTTTGGGGAAGGCGTTGGTGAGCATGAAGGAGAACATCACCAGGCGCCGCCCGGGGAACTTGTAGCGCGCCAGCCCATAGGCGGCCGGCAGGCAGATGAACAAGGAAAGCGCCGTCGTGGTGAGCGCGAAGATGAAACTCTGCCAGACGGCGCTGATCATGGTTTTCTGGGTCAGGACAAACTGCCACCACCTGAAGCCAAACTTGGCGGGGATCAGGTCCGGGTAGTTGTAAAGTTCGGCAAAGGCCAGCATCAGCAGGTTGCTCAGCGGCCCGTAAAAGAACAGCAGGAAGACGGCAAGCATCAGAAAATCGAAGAATTTCTTTCTGCCCACGGCCAGATAATGCTTCCTGGGATTCAACAGGCTGAACATGCTTGACCCAATACCCTGTCTTTCTGCAGCGATACCGGAAATATACCCCAACAGCGGCTTGGCGAGCCCTTGTCTTTAGATTTTACCCCCTGACCACCCGGTTTTCACAGAAAATTGACCGGGAATGGCAGGAGTTTTTTGCAGGATGGACCATGGATAGCATGTGAAACGATGCGTCAGGAAAGGGGCAATCGCCCGACCGGTCAGGCAGGCGCGGTTAGCGGTAAGATGCCTTAGGGCAGCTGAATCTTCGGTTCCTTGTCGTTGCGGCGGTAGATGGTGAAGCGCCGGCCGATGACCTGCACCGGGCTGGCGCCGGTCAGCGCGCACAGTTCCTCACTGGCCTCGCGCGCGGTCAGCGGGGCATTCTGCTGCACGGCGCACTTGACCAGCTCCCGAGAGTTGAGCAGATCATAGGCTTCCTTGCGGGTGTTGGCGGTGATGCCGTCCTTGCCCACATACAGGGTGGTTTCCAGGGTGTTTGCCAGGGAGCGCAGGTAGGCGCGCTGTTTTCCGTTCAGTTCCATCAGGTCCTCTTTCAGGCGGCCGGGCCGCCATGCATATTGCTTACAGGTTGATCCAGTAGCGTTCCGCCAGGCCGCCGTCCGGTTCCCGGCGGCTGTCCTCATACTGCCCGCCCTGGGAGAGGATGACCCGGCGCGAGCGAGCGTTGCGGCTGTCGCAGCAGACCAGCACGCGCGTAAGGCCCAGCTCCCGGCATTTTTCCAGCGCCAGCGCCAATTGCCGCTTGCCATAGCCCTTGCCGCGCTCACCCGGGCGGATGGAGTAGCCGATGTGCCCGGCGAAATTGAGCAGGTAATCGTTGAGCCTGTGGCGGATGTCCACAAAGCCGATGAGGCGCTTGTCCCGGCGGCGCACGCAGAGATAGGTGCTGGAAGGCACGTAGCCCGGCGGGCAGGTGGCCTCGGTTTCCCGCTCCTTGAGGCGCTCCAGCCATTCCTCCAGGGTGGCGCACCCGTCCCAGCCGCCGTCGCCGTGTATCATGGGCTCGACCGCCAGCGTTTCCGCCTTGTAGGCGGTGAGCTCCTCCCGGTATTCCGCGGAAGGCTTGACCAGCGTCAGGTCATTGTCCATTTTCGTTCACCGCTTGCGTTGCTGCTTATTTACTGATAGGTGAAAGTCTTTTGGAGAGTTCGGAAACATTTTCGAAAGAATTGGTTTCTGACGTCCCCCGCCGCCCTTAATCCACGAGGTCAAACTCCACCCCGATTTCGCCCAGGCGCACGGTGTCGCCCTCCTGGGCGCCCAGCTCGCGCAGGCGCTCGATAACGCCGGAGGCGCGCAGGGTTTTGTGGAACCAGTTCATGCTTTCGTAATCGCCGAAGTTGACGGCGTCAATGAGGCTGTCCATTGAGCCGCCGGTGACCACAAACAGGCCCTCTTCCTTCTTGACGGCTTCCCAGCCGCGCAGGCGCTCCTCCTCAAAGAAGACCTCTTCCGCCATCGGCTGGCTGGGGGGCAGGGTGTCAAGCAGCGCTAGCACGCCGTCCAGCAAATCAGGGATGCCCTCCCCGGTGGCGGCGGAGACGGCGTAGAAGGGGCGTCCCCCGGCGGCCTCGCGCAGGCTGTCCAGGTGCAGGGCGCTGTCGGGCAGGTCAATCTTGTTGGCGACCACTACCTGCGCGCGGGCGTCCAGCTGGCCGTAGCGGCGCAGCTCATCGTTGACGGTGTTGAAATCGTCCACCGGATCGCGGCCCTCCTGGCCGGAAGCGTCCACCACGTGCAGCAGCAGGCGGGTGCGGTCCACATGGCGCAGGAAGGCAAAGCCCAGCCCGGCCCCCTCGCTGGCCTTCTCAATCAGGCCGGGGATATCCGCCATGGCGAAACTCTGCCCCTTGTGCTGGACGATGCCCAGGTTGGGGGTGAGGGTGGTGAAGGGATAGCTGGCAATCTTGGGCCGCGCGGCGGTGATGCGGGCCAGCAGGCTGCTCTTGCCGGCGTTTGGAAAACCCACCAGACCGACATCGGCGATGGTGCGCAGCTCCAGGACAAACTCGTGCCAGATGGTCTTGATGCCGGGCTTGGCAAAATTGGGCGCCTGGCGGGTGGGCGTGGCGAATTTGGCGTTGCCGTGGCCGCCGCGGCCGCCGTTGAGCAGCACGCGCTCCTTGCCGTGCTCATAGAGGTCGGCCACGATATTGCCCGATTCCTTCTCGCGCACCAGGGTGCCGGCGGGCACCTTGATGACCAGGTTTTCCCCGGACTTGCCGCTGCGGTTGAGCGACATGCCCGCGGCGCCGTTCTCCGCCTGGTACTTGGGCTTGTAGCGGAAATCCATCAGGGTGTGCAGGTTGTGGTCGGCGATGAGGACGATGTTGCCGCCCTTGCCGCCGTCCCCGCCGTCCGGGCCGCCGTTCAACACAAATTTTTCGCGGTGGAAGGACACGCAGCCGTTGCCCCCATCCCCCGCCTTGAGGCGGATGACCGCCCTGTCCACAAAACTCGCCATGGTTCCTCCTTGTTTCTCAAGCAGACAGTATACCACAGCGGGCGCCGAAACGCACCGGGAAGGGGCGCGCATGGGCACGGGGATATCAACATTGAAAGCGGAAGATTGTTTGTTGCGCCAAGGCGGAACCCGGGTAATTCAATGGCTTTGAAAACCGGGCAGACCGACTAATCAATATATACAAAACCCGAATCAGACAAGCAAGGCGGAATGGTACAGATGAAAAGAATCTTCGGTTTGCTGCTCGCGCTGGCGCTGCTGCTGGGCGCGTTGAGCCCGGCCATCCTGGCGGAGGAAGCGGGCTGGGTCATCCTGGTCTACCTGGCGGGCACCGACCTGGAAACTGAAAGCGGCGCGGCCTCGCTGGACCTGATTGAAATGGCGCAAGCAAGTACAGGTCCCGAGCCGCTGTTTGTGGTGCAGACGGGCGGCACAAGGGAATGGGCGCTGCCGGACCTCATCCCCAATGACCGCCTGGCGCGCTTTGAGGTGCGCGGGAAGGATCTTGTCCCCCTTGCCGAAGCGGAGCTGGCCAGCATGGGCGCGGCGGGCACACTGCGGGATTTTGTCACGTGGGGCATGGAGACCTACCCGGCCGCGCGCCATGGGCTGATTGTGTGGGACCACGGCAGCGGCAGCATCAACGGCGTGGTCTTTGACGAGCTGTTTGACAATGACAGCCTGAGCCTGATGGAAATTGCCGAGGCGCTGGCCGGGTTTGAAAACGCCTTTGAGTTCATCGGCTTTGACGCCTGCCTGATGGCCACGCTGGAAACAGCGCAGACCCTGGCGCCCTTCGCGCGCTACATGGTGGCCTCCGAGGAGCTGGAGCCGGGCTCCGGCTGGGATTACCTGGCAATCGGGCAGTTTCTGAACGCCAACCCGGGCGCGGACGGCGCGCAGCTGGGGCAGGTAATCGCCGACAGCTTCCTTTTGTCCAACCAGCTGCTTGGGGAGGACGCGCTGGCCACGCTGTCGGTGGTGGACTTGAGCCGGCTGGCGCCGCTGACCATGGCGCTAGACGCGGCGGGCTGGCAGATGTTTGAGGCGATGACCCAGGGTGGGGCCGCGTTGCACAGCGTGGCCCGGGGCGTGCGCGCGGCGGATAATTTCGGCGGCAACACGCCGGAAGAGGGCTACACGAACATGGTGGACATCGCCTCGATGATGCGCGGAGTCCGGGACAGCGTCCCCGGGGCGGATGAGGTGCTGGCGGCGCTGGAAGCGGCCGTCATCTACCAGGTGCGCGGCAGCGGGCGGCAGGGCGTGGGCGGCCTGTCCGCCTATTTCCCGCTGCAGGCGCAGGGGTCCAGCGAGTACCAGGTGTTCAAGCAGGCCGCGCAAAGCGAGGGCTACCGCTACTTTGTGGGCAGCATGATGTACGGCGCCGCGCTGGGGCAGACCGAAAGCCTGACAGCCCAGGGGGACGCGGCGGCGCAGGAGCAGGTGATGGAGCAGGCCATCGCGGCGCTGGCGGATCTGCCCTCAGACACCGGCATCCAGACGGCAGAGCAGACCCAACTGCGGATTGACCATGCCTATCTGGACGCGGACGGCGGCTATACCCTGGCCCTCGCGCCGGGCAGCATGGACATCCTGCTCAGCGCCACCTTTACCCTGCTGATGGACGGCGGCGATGGGTTGCTGTACAACTTGGGCGAGGATGACGAGGTGGACGTGGACACGGAAAACAGCCTGGTCCGGGACCGCTTTGACGGCACCTGGCCCGCGCTGCCGGACGGCCAGCTGCTGCCGCTCTACC
>Ga0116174_10005166_pt1 | contig 10110 bp, 9 predicted proteins | sample AD_UKC087_MetaG_FD_89801 | JGI IMG/M metagenome (GOLD analysis project Ga0116174, IMG submission 89801) | Active sludge microbial communities of municipal wastewater-treating anaerobic digesters from USA - AD_UKC087_MetaG | ecosystem: Engineered > Bioreactor > Anaerobic > Digestate | place: USA...
AATCAAAGCCCGGGCAATGGCAATGCGTTGTTTCTGTCCGCCCGACAATTCGTTGGGGTAGTGATGCCACCAATCTCTCAGGCCTACTTTTTCGAGGTATTCCAAAGCCAGTTGGTTGCGTTTCTTGCGGGCGACACCTTTATAAAATAAAGGCAATGCCACATTCTCCATGGCATTTTTAAAGGAGATCAGGTTGAAAGACTGAAACACAAAGCCTATCATTTTGTTGCGGTATATCGCCGCCTTTTTTTCACTCAGGCCGGCAATTAATTTACCGTCCAGTAAATACCTGCCCGTATCGTAATCGTCCAATATGCCCAATACATTTAATAGGGTTGATTTTCCTGAACCTGAGGCCCCCATGATGGCTACGTACTCTCCCTGACTTATGCTAAGGTCAATGTCTTTCAACACATGCAGAGGCTGTACTCCGGGATACGTTTTGTTGAGTTTTTCTAAGAGGATCATTCCGCCGATAGACTTACTTAAATAAAACGGCAGTTGCCCCTCAACAGGCAACTGCCGCATAAAAATCGTTTATTCATTATTAAAAGACATAACGGACTGCTCCGGCATAGCCCCAGTAAGGACCGAAATTGCCAAACAGCCACATGGGACGGCAGTCGATGGCGAGCTGAAGGGGAATACCGGGAAATGTATATTCCACACCAATTTGTCCGCCAATACCTGCTGAAATGCCTTCGTAATTATTGTTTCCTTCATTGTTTCCGAATCCAAAGTAAAGATCGGCTCCGGGTCCTGCATACCATTTAAAACCTTCGGGAAGTCCTATTGATTCCAGGCTCCACACCCACTGATACACAGCAGCAAGGTTCAGGCCGTTGAAAACTCCCAGGCCAAGGTCGGCTTCCAAACGGTTGGCATCGCCTAAAGCTTGTTGGTATGAGATTTCAAATCCATAACCGCCGCGAAGACCAAGAGCCTTGCTTTGTGCAAAAGTAGCTGTAAAACCCAAAAGACAAACAGCTAATGCAAGAATAGTTTTTTTCATAACTTAATTCAGTATTGAGTGAGACTAATAAAATACTCTTTTTCCTCTAATGAAAAAGCGGCACAAAAGTAGCTAAGAAAACTTGCATTGGCATATACAGATACGTTAACAAGTATGAATATTAATGTTTTTTCTTTTTAAATATCTAGTATTCAGCTTATAAAATTATTAGCAAAAATAAATACAGAAAAATTTATTTATTTGCATGTATTTGTGCGAAGGTTGGAAAAATAGTTGTAATTTCGCGGCCGAATTTGTTCCGCTTTGAAAATAATGATCATTTTCAGGCTTAAAACTTTTCTGAAAACAGTGGGTGATCCGACTAAAAATAACACTATGACAGATGTAATTAAAATTAAGAAAGGCTTGGATATCAGTCTTAAAGGTGGAGCTTTTCCGGAAGTTCAGTCTGCGTCGTATACGGAAAATTATGCGCTCTGTCCGACTGATTTTCACGGACTGATACCCAGGGTTCTGGTTAAGGAGGGAGAGCAGGTTTTGGCCGGAACTCCCCTTGTGGCAGACAAAAACAAGCCTGAGATTCTTTTTGTCAGTCCCCTGAGTGGTGTGGTAAGTGCAGTTAAAAGGGGTGAAAAACGCAGATTACTGGCCATCGAAATCCGTGCCGACCAAAAAAACGCTGCCTTGAGTTATCCTGTGCGCAATCCTTTGGATATGGACGGAGTTAAAGTGAAAGAAGCTCTTTTGGAAGCCGGCCTTTGGCCCTATATTAAAAGGAGGCCTTACGATGTGATTGCCAATCCCCGTGTGGAGCCCAAAGCCATCTTCATAAGCGCTTTTGATACCGCTCCCCTGGCGCCCGATTATGCTTTTATTCTCAAAGGCCAGGGCCATGATTTTCAGACAGGGTTGAATGCCCTGACCAAATTGACCAAGGGTAAAGTACATTTAAGCATACCCGCCGGTTCCGGTTCGGGCGAACTCAAGAACGCTCAGAACGTTGAAATTCATCGTTTCGAAGGCCCGCATCCCGCAGGTAATGTCGGCGTGCAGATAAATCACATCGATCCGATAAATAAAGGAGAAACGGTCTGGACCGTAAATGCTTTGGATGTGCTCTTTATTGGCCGGTTCTTTAACAAAGGAAGGGTCGATTTTTCGCGTTTGGTAGCACTGACCGGCCCCGAAGTATACGAGCCCCGTTATTACCGTTGCGTTGCAGGAATTCAGCTCTCGGCTTTGCTCAAAGGCAATGTACATAAAGAAATTCCTCTGAGGTATATCAGCGGCAATGCCCTCACAGGCACGAGGGTAGAAATGGACGATTATTTGGGCGCCTACGATAGTCAGGTCACCGTGCTTCACGAAGGTACGGATGTACACGAATTTGCCGGCTGGGTAATGCCCCGTTTGAATATGTTCAGCATGAGCAAGACCTATTTCACCGGATTGGTGCAAAAGATTTGCCCCAGAAAGCAATTCGATGCCGACACCAGAATACTGGGCGGAGAAAGAGCTCTTATTATGTCCGGCGAATACGAAAAAGTGTTTCCTATGGATATTTTACCCGAGAAACTGGTGCGTGCCTGTATTACCCGGGATTTGGAAAAAATGGAGGAATTGGGCATATACGAAGTTGCCCCCGAAGATTTTGCTTTGTGCGAATATGTTTGTACTTCTAAGGTGGAAGTTCAAAGACAAGTCCGGGCAGCTCTGGATTTGTTGAAAGCCGAAAACGGAGAAGAATAGTAGTCATTACAAAAAATACCATACTTTGAAAGCTTTGCGAAAGTTACTTGACAAGATCAAGCCCGCCTTTGAGAAAGGTGGAAAATTATCGATGTTTCACTCGGTTTTTGACGGTTTTGAAACTTTTTTGTTTGTTCCCAATCGTACTTCCCAATCGGGAACTCATATTCACGACAGCATCGATTCCAAACGGGCCATGTTTGTCGTGGTTATTGCTCTGATCCCGGCTTTGCTTTTCGGGATGTTCAATGTTGGTTACCAGCATTATCTGGCCATTGGCCAAGCTGCCGGTTTCTTCCAGACTTTTTTCTGGGGAGCCCTGGCGGTGTTGCCTTATATTGTTGTTTCGTATGTGGTAGGATTGGGTATTGAGTTTACCATTGCCCAGTTCAGGGGCGAAGAAATTCACGAGGGATTTTTGGTAACCGGTATGTTGATACCCCTTATCATTCCAATCAACACGCCTTTATGGATGGTGGCTCTGGCGACGGCTTTTGCCGTAATATTTGTCAAGGAAATATTTGGAGGTACCGGCTATAATATCTTCAATGTCGCCCTGATGGCAAGAGCCTTTTTGTTTTTTGCCTATCCTTCCAAGATGTCGGGCGACTCCGTATGGGTCAGTCTGAAAGATTATTTCGGTTTTGGACAGGAACAAGCAACGATAGATGTTTATACGGGAGCAACACCTCTGGGACAGGCAGCCATCGCCGGCGGCGATAATCTGGTCCTGACAGGCATAACAGGCGAACCGCTGAGCTGGTGGGATACCTTTCTGGGCCTGATTCCGGGCTCCATAGGAGAAACTTCTGTTTTGGCCATACTTTTAGGCGGAATTCTATTGATATACACGGGCATTGCCAGTTGGAAGATTATTCTTTCGGTTTTTGCCGGCGGCGCTTTTATGGCTATCCTGCTCAATATTTTTGCGGTAAATCCCTACATGGAAATGCCCTTCTGGGAACATTGGTGCCTGGGCGGCTTTGCTTTTGGAGCCTTTTTTATGGCCACCGACCCTGTGACTGCATCCCGTACCGAAAAGGGTAAATGGATTTACGGTTTCCTTATCGGCCTGTTAGCCATACTCTATCGTGTGCTGAATCCGGCTTACCCCGAAGGTATGATGCTGGCTATTCTGTTTATGAATATTTTTGCCAAATTCATCGACTATCTGGTCGTGCAGAACAACATCAAAAAACGGCTCAAAAGGGCGCGCATCGCTCAATAATATTTAGGACTATGAATAAAAACAGCAATACCTATATTTTTATTTATGCTTCGGTAATGGTTATTCTGGTCGCCGCCGCTCTGGCTCTGACCAACGGACTGCTCAAAGACCAGCACGATAAAAACAGTGAGATCGACAAAATGACGCAGATATTACGCTCCATAAAAGTGGAAGCCGATAAAAACAATGCCGAAAGTCTTTTTGAACAGAACATTAAAACAGCCTACATACTGAACAGTGCCGGCCAGGTGGATAAAGAATCATCGCCCGAAGCTGCTTTTGCCGTTGAAATGTCCGGCGAAGTAACCAAGCCTTTGGAAAAACGCCAGCTCCCGGTCTATGAAGCTCTGGTAGAAGGAGACACACTCTATATTCTGCCCGTATACGGAGCAGGCCTTTGGGGGCCGATTTGGGGTTATGTCTCCTTGAAAAACGACAGAAACACCATTTATGCTGCGTCGTTCTCTCACTCGGGAGAAACGCCCGGATTGGGGGCAGAAATAAGCACCGAGCCATTCCTGGCGCCTTTTTCGGGCAAGGTGTTGTATAAAGAGGGTGAATTTCGTTCCATAGCTATACTCAAGTCCGGTCAAAAAGCGGACAATCAGGATGCGGTAGATGCCATTTCGGGAGGAACCATTACCAGCAAAGGAGTCGAAGATATGTTGCTCCATTGCCTGGGAGCCTATAAGGCATTTTTTGAACAAGTTGAAACAGAGAACACAGAGAACACAGAGAACAAGGAGGAATAAACTATGAGTTCATCAAGAAAACAGATTTTAATTAATCCCATCAGCAAAAACAATCCGGTTGTGGTGCTGATGCTGGGCATTTGTTCGGCTCTGGCCGTAACGGCTCAGGTAAAACCGGCCCTGGTAATGGGTATCTCGGTTACGGCGGTGGTGGCCTTTTCCAACGTCATTATTTCTCTATTGCGCAACACCATTCCCAATCGTATACGCATCATTGTACAACTGGTGGTGGTCGCTGCTCTGGTTATCATAGTTGAACAGATATTGAAGGCTTACGCTTACGAAGTTTGGGGGCAATTGTCGGTCTTTATCGGACTGATCATTACCAACTGTATTTTGATGGGACGCCTCGAGGCTTTTGCTTTGGGTAACACACCCTTCGATTCTTTCCTCGATGGTATAGGAAACGGCCTGGGTTATACAGCCATTTTGTTGATAGTGGCCATTGTTCGTGAATTATTGGGTTCAGGCTCTCTGATGGGTTACGCTGTGATTCCACAGTCCTTTTACGAAGGGGGTTATATGAACAATGGTTTGATGATTTTACCGCCCATGGCCTTGATCGTAGTGGGTTGTATTATCTGGGTACACCGCAGTATTGATAAGGATTTACAAGAAGAATAAACCTGAGGGAATAGTCTTACAAATAGAAGAATATGGAAGCATTCAATATTTTTATCAAGTCGATTTTTGTCGACAATATGATTTTCGCCTATTTCCTGGGCATGTGTTCTTATCTGGCAGTATCCAAAACCGTTAAGACTTCCGTAGGCCTTGGTATAGCCGTTACTTTTGTGTTGGTTGTTACCTTGCCCATCAATTATTTGCTCGACACTTATGTGTTGAGACCGGGAGCCTTAGCTTGGGTCAGTCGTGAGTTGGAAAATATCGATCTGAGTTTTCTAAGTTTCATTTTATTTATTGCCATCATTGCCTCTTTTACCCAGATTGTCGAAATGGTAGTCGAAAAATTCACGCCTGCTCTGTATTCACAGTTGGGTATCTTTTTGCCCTTGATAGCGGTGAATTGCGCCATACTGGGAGCTTCATTGTTTATGCAACAACGCAATTTTGCTAATATTGGCCAGGCCACGGCCTACGGGCTGGGCTCAGGTATCGGCTGGTTGCTGGCTATAGTCGGTATAGCAGCCATACGCGAACATATGAGCTATTCCAGAGTACCCAAACCGCTTCGGGGACTGGGTATTTCTTTTATCGTCACCGGTTTGATGGGGATGGCATTCATGGGATTTATGGGGATTAAATTTTAGGAGGGATTTTAGATGATTTTGTTAGCATTTAATGCCTTGACACTTGTACTTGGTGTAGCCTTATTTTTAGTAGTGACCCTCATACTGGTTGCGCTGTTGATTTATGTAAAAGACAAACTGACCCCCTCGGGCGAAGTGGACATCGATATAAATGAGGGTGAAAAAATCCTTAAGACTGAAATGGGCGACAGTTTGTTATCGACCCTGAGCAATAATCAGGTCTTCCTTCCCTCGGCCTGTGGAGGCGGCGGTACTTGCGGAATGTGCAAATGTCGTGTACTTGAAGGCGGCGGCAGCATATTACCCACAGAAACCGGTTTTTTCAGCCGGAGAGAACAACAGGAACAATGGAGACTGGCTTGCCAGGTCAAAGTGAAGGACAACCTTAAAATTCAGATTCCCGAAGAAATTTTGGGCATTAAGAAATGGGAATGCGAGGTGGTTTCCAATCACAACGTGGCTTCCTTTATCAAGGAGTTTGTAGTGAAATTGCCCGAAGGCGAACAGCTCAAATTCAAATCCGGCAGCTATATTCAAATCGACGTTCCCAAAATTGAGGTTGACTTCAAAGATATGGATGTGGACGACAGGTTCAAGTCCGAATGGGACAAATTCAAGCTTTGGGGCTTGCATATGTCCAACCCCGAACCCACCTATCGGGCCTATTCCATGGCCAATCACCCGGCCGAAGGCAATATCATCATGCTGAACATCCGCATTGCCACACCTCCGTTCGACAAACAAAAAGGCGATTGGATGAAAGTGAATCCCGGTGTGTGTTCTTCCTACATTTTCTCGCTCAAACCCGGCGATAAGATCACTATTTCAGGTCCTTTCGGTGATTTTCACATACTGGATACCGATCGCGAAATGCTCTACATTGGAGGCGGTGCCGGTATGGCTCCTTTGCGTTCGCATCTAATGCATTTGTTCCATACACTCAAAACCACCGATCGTAAAATTTCGTACTGGTACGGCGCCCGTTCCAAAAACGAAATTTTCTACGAAGAGGATTTCAGGGCCATCGAAAAGGAATTTCCCAATTTCAGTTTTCATATAGCTTTGAGCGAACCTCGTCCCGAAGACAATTGGACAGGATACACGGGCTTCATCCATCAGGTGATTTTGGATAATTACCTGATCAATCACGAAGCTCCCGAAGACATCGAATACTACATGTGCGGTCCCGGCCCCATGGCAAATGCCGTTAAAGTGATGCTCGACAACCTGGGAGTACCCAAAGAAATGTTGATGTTCGACGATTTTGGATGATTAAAAGCTTATTATTTTGTACAATAACAATTTATTGATACATTTGCGGCGTGCTAACAACACAGACATGGATAAATTGAACAGATACCACGGACATCATCATCATTCCGGACGTTGAAAAACGGTTGGTTGATTGATCGTGTCTGCATCATTCATAAAAGGCTTACCGTTTTGAGTAAGCCTTTTTTTTTGACAAAGCAACATTCGTTTGACGAGAAAAATAAACAATATGCTCAGAATTGCAATCCAGGCCAAAGGCCGCCTGTACGAAGAAACAATGGCCTTGTTGACAGAAGCCAACATAAAGGTGGACTCCTCCAGGCGCACTTTGTTGTTGCCTGCCAGAAATTATCCGGTCGAAATTTTGTTTTTGCGCGACGACGACATTCCACAGGCGGTAGCCGGCGGAGTAGCCGATGCCGGTATAGTAGGGGAGAACGAATACGTCGAACGTCGCGAAGAAGTGCAGATAGTGCAGAAGCTGGGCTTTAGCCGCTGCAGGCTCTCGCTGGCCATTCCCAGAGACATGGATTATCCGGGCCTTTCCTGGTTTCAGGGTAAGAAAATAGCCACTTCCTATCCGGGAATTCTCAAAGATTATTTACAAGCCAACAAGATTGAGTCCGAAATACATGTTATCAGCGGTTCGGTAGAAGTGGCTCCCGGCATCGGATTGGCCGATGCCATTTTTGACATCGTCAGCAGTGGCGGGACTTTGGTCAGCAACCGGCTCAAAGAAGTGGAAGTAGTCATGCAGTCGGAAGCCCTATTGATTTGTAATCCCCGTCTCTGTGAGGAAAAAAGAGCCCTGCTCGACGATCTGGCTTTCCGTTTCAACGCGGTACGTCAGGCCGAAGGGAAAAAGTACATCATTCTGAATATTCAAAACAGCAAAATCCCGGACGTTTGCCGCCTGTTGCCGGGAATGAAAGCCCCCACCGTAACGCCGTTGACCGAAGAAGGCTGGTCTTCGGTGCATTCCGTGATCGAAGAAAAACGTTTCTGGGAAATCATTGGTAAACTCAAAGCCATTGGCGCAGAAGGTATTTTGGTGGTGCCCATAGAAAAAATGATCTTATAAATCTTCTCATGCAAGTTATAAACTATCCTCCCGAATCGGCCTGGCCCGAGTTAATGCAACGCCCCGCCGGTAACGATACCGCTCTTCTTGAGCAAGTGTCGGGCATACTTGCGCAAATTAAACTCAAAGGAGACGCTGCCGTCAGGGAATATTCGCTCCAATTCGACGGCTATGCAGCCGACTCATTGGAGCTTGATGCCGAAGAAATAAACTCATCGTGCAGGGAGGTCGATCCTAAATTGAAAGAGGCCATTCAGCAGGCGAAACGCAATATTGAAGCCTTTCATCAAGCTCAGGTCCAGGCCCCTGTCAGCATTGAGGTGCAAGCCGGCGTGAAATGCTGGCAAAAAGCGCAGCCCATCGATAAAGTCGGTTTGTACATTCCCGGCGGAACCGCTCCTTTGTTTTCGACCGTTCTGATGCTGGCCGTTCCCGCCCAATTGGCCGGATGCGGAGAAATAGTGTTGTGTTCGCCTCCCGGTAAAGAGGGGAAAATACATCCCGCTATTCTTTATACGGCTCATTTGTGCGGTATAAGGCGAATCTTTAAAATAGGCGGAGTACAGGCCATAGGCGCTATGGCTTACGGAACGGAAACAGTGCCCCAAGTCTATAAGATTTTCGGTCCGGGCAATCGTTACGTTACGGCAGCCAAGCAATTGGTCAGTCTCGTAGACACGGCCATCGACATGCCGGCAGGGCCTTCTGAAGTATTGGTTATGGCCGACCGGACAGCCATACCTGCTTTTGTGGCCGCAGACCTGCTTTCGCAGGCCGAGCACGGCAGCGACAGCCAGGTTATCTTGCTGACCTCTTCTGCCGCTTTGGCCGAAGCCGTACAAAAAGAAATTCAGACCCAGTGTGCCGCTCTGCCACGTGCAACTATTGCATGGAAAGCATTGGAAAACAGTAAGATTATTCTCCTGAAAGACCGGGAAGAAATGTTACGTTTCAGCAACGCTTACGCTCCTGAGCACCTGATTATTTCCACGAAAGATTACCGCCGGCTGGCCGATCGTGTTACCAATGCAGGTTCCGTTTTCTTGGGCAACTACAGCCCCGAAAGCGCCGGCGATTACGCTTCGGGTACCAACCACACGCTTCCCACCAAGGCTTATGCCCGTGCCTACAGTGGTTTGAACCTGGATAGTTTCAAGAAAAAAATCAGTTTTCAGGAAATCAGCCGCGAAGGTTTACAGGCCCTAGGCCCGACTATCGAGATCATGGCCGAAAGCGAAGAGCTTCTGGCACATAAACGAGCCGTGAGTATACGTCTTAAACAAGATTAATTTTAACCCATTATGTCAATGCTCCCTTTAGAACAATTGCTCCGCAAAAACATACTAGAGCTCACGCCCTATTCCTGCGCCCGCGACGAGTTTCAGGGTCAGGCATCGGTGTATCTCGATGCCAACGAAAACCCATACAACGGACCCTACAACCGCTATCCCGATCCTTTGCAGCGGGAGCTTAAGCAGAAAATCGCAGCGATCAAGGGATTGCGCTCCGGGCAAGTGTTTTTGGGCAACGGCAGCGATGAATCCATCGATGTCTTGTTCAGGGCTTTTTGCGAACCCCGCATAGACAACGTGGTAGCCATAGAGCCTACCTACGGCATGTACAGAGTTTCCGCCGGAATCAACGATGTAGCCTACCGTGCCGTCTTACTCGACGAACTTTTTCAAATAGATGCCGGCAAAATTTTGGCCGCCTGCGATGCCCGTACTAAGCTTGTTTTCCTTTGTTCTCCCAACAATCCTACGGGCAACAGCCTGAACAGAGCC
>Ga0116174_10005168_pt1 | contig 10107 bp, 7 predicted proteins | sample AD_UKC087_MetaG_FD_89801 | JGI IMG/M metagenome (GOLD analysis project Ga0116174, IMG submission 89801) | Active sludge microbial communities of municipal wastewater-treating anaerobic digesters from USA - AD_UKC087_MetaG | ecosystem: Engineered > Bioreactor > Anaerobic > Digestate | place: USA...
CTTCGACCAGGGAGCCAAGCTGGTCAACTCGGCGGTGGCCTCCGGCTCGCTCTTCGGCTCGGAACTGTGGCGGCGGCTCGTCGCGAGGCCCGCGACCGGCGCCGCGACGTTTCATCTGATTGGTCTTCTGTCCGACGGCAACGTCCATTCTCACATCGACCATCTTTTCGCGCTCGTCTCGGCGTGTCGACGCGACGGGGTGCGAAGGCTCCGCGTGCACGCTCTGCTCGACGGGCGCGACGTACCCGAGACCTCGGCGCTCCTCTACGTCGACAGGCTCGAGGACTTCCTCGCCGGATTCGTTCGCGATGGGTTCGACTACCGCATCGCGTCGGGCGGCGGCAGGATGATTACCACGATGGACCGCTACGAGGCCGACTGGAGCATCGTGAAGAGGGGCTGGGAGGCGCACGTGCTCGGAACCGCCCGCTCGTTCGGGTCGGCGCGAGAGGCGATCGAGACCTTCCGGACCGAACAGCCGGGCATAACCGACCAGTACCTTCCCTCGTTTACCATCGCGGACCAATCAGGCAAAGCCGTCGGGCCCGTGATGGACGGCGACTCGGTGGTGCTTTTTAATTTCAGGGGCGACCGCGCCATACAGATCTCCCGCGCCTTCGACGACGACACGCTCGAAGCCTTCGACCGCGTGCGCCGTTCGGACGCGCTGTTCGCCGGTATGATGGAGTACGACGGCGACCTGAAAATCCCGCGCAACTACCTCGTAAGTCCGCCGGCGATCGAACATCCCATCAGCGAGTATCTCGCACGCGCCGGATGCCGCCAGTACGCGGTGTCCGAGACCCAGAAGTTCGGTCACGTCACCTATTTCTGGAACGGAAACCGCAGCGGGCGTTTCGACGAGCGGACCGAAACCTACGAGGAGATACCCTCCGACCGGGTTCAGTTCAACGAGCGTCCGTGGATGAAGGCCGCGGAAATCACCGACGCGACGCTCCGGGCGCTGAAGAGCGGCGATTACGACTTCCTCCGGCTCAACTACGCCAACGGCGACATGGTGGGACACACGGGCGATTTCAACGCCTCGGTCATCGCCGCCGAGACCGTGGACCTGTGCCTCGCCCGGCTGCTGCCGGCCGTACGCGCCGCCGGGGGTGTGGCGCTCATCACCGCCGACCACGGCAACCTTGACCAGATGTACGAACTGGCGCCGGACGGATCGATAAAGACGGACAAGGCGACCGGCGCCCCGCAGAACAAGACATCGCACACCCTCAATCCGGTACCTTTTATCATATACGACCCCGTTCCGGCGGGCCCGTATCGCCTGCGGCGCCTCCCGGATCCGCCGGGCCTGGCGAATGTCGCTTCCACCATACTGTATTTCCTGGGCTACGAGCCTCCGGACGACTACCTGCCCTCGCTCGTAGAGCCCGCATGAAAATCGCGTTCGCGACATCCGAGGCCTATCCCTTCGCAAAGACCGGCGGGCTCGCCGATGTCTCGAACGCCCTCCCCGCGGCGCTGGCGCGGCGGGGACACGACGTGCGCATATTCATGCCGCGCTACTACGTCGTCGACCGGGAGCGCTTCGGCCTGAAGATGGTCGGCGATCCCCTCGGCGTACCCCTGGGAGGGGGCGAGAAATGGGCGGCCATCCTCGAATCGCGCCACATTCCCGATGTCCCGGTGTATTTCATCGAACACGATCAGTATTTCGGGCGCGACGGTCTTTACGACGACGGCCATGCCGCCTATCCCGACAACGCCGAGCGCTTCATCTTTTTCTGCCACGGGGTGATGAGGGCCCTGCGCGACCTCGGCTTTTCCCCGGACATAATCCACTGTAACGACTGGCAGACGGGCCTCATTCCGGCGTACCGGAAAACGCTGTACGGCGACGATCCCTTTTTCCGCGGGAGCTCCGCGGTGATGACGGTGCATAACGCGGGCTACCAGGGGGTTTTCCCGGCGGAGAACTACCGTCTTACCGGACTGGACTGGAAACACTTCGCCGATGATGGGCTGGAATTTTTCAGTCAGATGAACTTCCTGAAAGGCGGCATCCTTTTCGCCGACGCGGTCACCACCGTGAGCAGAAAATACGCCGAGGAGCTCACCACCCCCGAGTTCGGGTACGACCTCACCGACGTCTTCCGACGGGTAAAGGGCCGCTTTCACGGGATAACAAACGGCGTCGATTACGGCAAGTGGAACCCGGAGACCGATCCGTTCCTCCCGGCGCGCTATTCGCGCGAAAATATGGACGGCAAGCGCGCGTGCAGAGAAGAGCTCCAGCGAAGGATGGGGATCGAGATCGATCCAGCGGCGCCCCTCGCAGGCTCCGTCTCACGCGTCACCTATCAGAAGGGAATGGATGTGCTCGCCGGCGCCCTGCGACCGCTCATGGCCGACGAGAACTTTCAGTTCGTACTGCTGGGACAGGGCGAGGACTGGATATTCCGCGCATTCGAGGAGCTGCGCCGCCTGTTCCCCGGACGGATCGGCGTCTTTCGCGGATACGACGAGGGCCTGTCGCACCTGGTCGAGGCGGGACTCGATATCTATCTCATGCCGTCCCGCTACGAGCCGTGCGGGCTCAACCAGATGTACAGCATGAAATACGGCACGATCCCCGTGGTGCGCGCCACCGGCGGCCTGGATGACACGATCGTCGAATGGGACGAAAGGAGCCTGCGCGGCAACGGGTTCAAGTTCGCGGAGCTTACCGAAAAGGCGCTGTACGAGAAGATGCGTTATGTTATACGCTGTTTCAACGACACCCGCGTCTGGAACACGCTCCGGAAAAACGCCATGGAATTCAGTTATTCCTGGGCCGACGCGGCGGTTGAATACGAGCGGCTGTACGAGTCGCTCCACACATCGGCGGGGGGGCGCGGAAAACGTCCCGCGAGACCCTGAAGCGCCCGGCATTCATCATTTTCCGACAAAGGAGGACGCACATGTCACGACGACCCGCATGGTGGCTCCCGGTGCTCGCCAGGATTTGGCCGATCACCTGGATGAGCGCGAAGGCCACGACATGGCCCGTGCTTGGAGGCCTCATCGCGCGCCTTACGCTTCCGCTCTTCAGCGGAAAGAACCTCGACGTGAGCTACATCCCCATCAACGAGACGCTCACGCCCCCGGGCAGCACCCCGCTCCCGGTCGCCGTGGTGGAGGAGCTCATCCGCCGCTCCGCGCATCGCGTCATCATCGACAAGTGCACGTGCCGCGACGCGCGGCGATGCGAGGAACACCCCGTGGAGATGGGATGCACCCTGCTGGGGGAAGGGACGCGTGAGATCGATCCGCGCATCGCCCGGCACGTATCCGTCGAAGAGGCGATAGACCACCTGCACGCCACCCTGCGCGAGGGACTCATCCCCATGACCGGCCGCGTGAAAATCGACAACTTCATCTGGGGGGTCCGCGACCGGGGGAAGCTTCTCACCGTCTGCCACTGCTGCCGCTGCTGCTGCACGATCCTCAATTCGGGGAAATACCTCCCCTCTGAGGCATCGGCCGCGCTGGTGCCGCTCCGGGGGGTACGGATCGCGGTCGACGCCTCGCTGTGCACGCGCTGCGGCTCCTGCGTCAGCGAATGTTTTATGGGAGCCATCACGATGAGAGGCGGCATTCCAGTTCACGACGAGACGCGCTGCAAGGCCTGCGGGCGCTGCGAGACGGTGTGTCCGACAGGAGCGACGCGCATGAGCGTTGACAACATCGACGCCGCGGTGGACGAGCTCCTCGGACGCATACGGAAACGCATTAATTTCGAATAGGAGGAAAGCATGCTCGATTCAAAGGCTTTCTGGCACTTTCTGATGGCGGGCGCGATCGGTCTTTATCTGCTCGTTCTCGCCGGGCTGTATCTCCTGCCGAGCACCATCCTGGCGGCGGCCGTACTCGCCGGCCTCCTGGTCCTGCATGCAAGCGAGATACCCCACGCGAAGCGAATAGCGCTGCCGAAAGGAATCAGCGCGCGTACTACGGTGATCAAGACGATGCTCTTCGGTTTTACCTGGTGGCTCCCGCTGAAAAACGGCGTTCTTGAGAAATAAGGAGGCGCGCATGATTCCGTTTCGCTACGGCCCCGGACGACGATTCGTTAAAACCGCGGTCCGGCTGTCATGGCCGATCATCGTTGCGGCGAAGCGACTGAGCGCCGTCCCGGTGTTCAGGTGGATTATCAATCCCTTTTTCGCCTACCCGCACAACGAGGTGACAGCAATCCCCATAAACGTGCCGCTCTCCCCGCCCGACAGCGTACCCCTGCCCCGGCGCCTGGTCGAGCGCGTGATACGCGAGGCGTCCGATATCTTCATTCTGGATGAATGCATTTGCCGCGGAAAGCTCGATTGCGCGAACCACCCGAAGACGATCGGCTGCATGGCGCTCGGGAAGGCCGTCGACCGCATGCATCCATCACACGGCCGCAGGGCGACGATGGAAGAGGCCTTCGCGCATGTCAAAAAGGCCGCGGAGGCGGGACTGATCGCCAACATCGCTCACGTGTGGATCGATCCGCTGGCCTTCATGCTCGCGCCGTTCAATCGCCTCATGTTCATCTGTTTCTGCGACGATTGCTGCTGCCTCTACCGGACACACATGAAGCGTCGCGGGCCGAACCTCGACCGGGCCTACCGGCGGCTTCCGGGAATTTCGATCAGGCTCGACACGGAGCTCTGCGACGGATGCGGCCTCTGCGACGAACGCTGCTTCGTGGCGGCGATACGGATGGAAAACGGAAGGCCCGCAATTGGCCACGATTGCAAGGGGTGCGGGCGATGCGTGGAGCTGTGCCCGCACGGAGCGCTCTCACTTTCCCTGGCCGATGAAGAGACGCTCGCCCGACGGTTGATCGGTCACGTCAGGTCTCTTGCCGATATAGGACCGGGCTCCGGAAGCTGACGACGAATTCCGTGCCCTCGCCGGCCCTCGAATGGATGACCAGCTCCCCGTGCAGCTGGCCGACCAGGGTCTTGACCAGCTGGAGGCCAAGCGTCGAGGGAGTTTCGGTGTCGACCGCCCCGCCGATCCCGATCCCCGTGTCCCTGACCGAAAGGGTGTAGAGCGCACCCTCGGGGTTTTCGCGTTCCATGCCGTTGAAGCGAATGACGACCTCGCCGCGCCGGCCGTCAGGGAAAGCGTGCTTGAAGCAGTTGGTAAGGAGCTCGTTTACGATAAGCCCGCAGGGGATGGCCGTGTCGATGCCGAGGAATACCTCTTCGACCTTTACATCGAGCAGCACGACACCCTGCACCCCCGAATAGGAGTGGATGAGGGAGCGCGCCAGTTTCCCGATATAGTCGGAAAAATCAACCCCCAGAAAGTTCTCCGACTTGTATATCTTTTCGTGTATCAGCGACATCGAGCGTATCCGGTTCTGGCTCTCCATCAGGATATCGCGTACGGTATCGTCGTTCATGGTCCGCATCTGGAGGTTGAGCAAACTGGAGAGTATCTGCATGTTGTTTTTTACCCGGTGATGTATCTCCTTTAACAGCAGCTCCTTTTCTCTCAGGGAGGCGGCGACGATTTCCTCGGATTTCTTTCGCCCGGTGATGTCGTTCATGAAGTTGAGGATCGCCGGACGTCCCTGCCAGGAAACGAGCATCGCGCTCACCCTCATCCAGCGCACGGAACCGTCGGAATCCAACAGCCTGAATTCGTGCTCGTTCGGGAGGTCCTCCCCCGCAATTCTCCTCAGGAACCTGTCCCTCATCACTTCGCGGTCGTCGGGATGAATGTAGTCCAGGTACGGGACATCGATGAGCTCCTCCGGCCTCCTTCCTACGAACTCGAAGGTGCGCGCGTTCGCGAACACCACGCGGAAGTCCCGTGTTATGAATATCGCCTCGGTGGCGTTTTCGATGAGCTGCCGGTACTTCTCCTCGGACTCGGCAAGGGCCTCGAGTGCCTGAAGGCCCCCGGCGCGCGCGCTGTTGATGCGCTCGGCGAGACCCGACGAGAAGAGGATCACCTGGAGCGCGGCGCCCATGTGGATGCTGTAATGCGTCAGGAAGTTGGAAGGCAGGATGGTCAATGCCCTCAGGATGGCCACCGAGGCGCCGATTACATATACGAGCCATGCCAGCAGGTAAATCCTCGCACCGGAGACCCGTTTCTTAAGTGAGACGAACACAACGGCGGTGATCACCACGATCCCCGCGATAGAGGTGTAGGTGGCGAGGCCGTCGGCTTTTCCCGGCGGTAGCGTGAGGGCAAGGAGCACATTGATCACACTTACGCCGGCGAGGGCCAGCAGCAGTCGGTCGAGGAGGGGCATGGTCGTATTAGTATTCAGGAAGGAGCGCGCGAAGAGATAGAAACTCGCCCCGAGGAGGTTCACGAACACCGACAGTGATACGTTCGCCCACCAGACGTTTGCCGGCCAGAGGTATTTGAACGACACCCCGTTGAAGGTCAGCGTATATGCCAGAAGCGTACCGACGAAGAACACATAATAGAGATAGCTTCGGTCCCTCACCGAGAAAAAGATGAGGAGGTTGTAGAGAAACATCGCGATCATGATTCCGTAAAATGCCCAGAGGACGGAGTTCTCGACCTCCTCGTGTTCGGTAAAGGATCGTATCGTCCAGAGGTAGAGCATGAGACTCAGCGTTGATGTGGTCTCCAGCCGCAGGTAGTAGCTCGCTGTACCCGGTCCCTGCCGTACGGGAAAGACGAAATTGCGATGGCGCACCGGGCGCGAGTCGAAGGGATGCATGTCACCCGTCCGGACGACCTGTGCCGATCCTCCTTGAAATGTGTAAAATTCCACATGGTCCACGAATGGCTGAGGCAGTTCGAGGAGGAGGTCGAACGCTTCAGCGGTCCGGTTGTCCAGCGTAAAGCGCGCCCAGACGGCCCCGTGCATATAACCGAAATTGGGGTGATCGGAATCGGAGGGTGAAAATCCGCAGGCGGAATTCGGCGAGGAGACTTCGTCGATGGTATACCGCCTGTCGGCGTCGATGAGGATCTCGAGGTTTCGCCCTATGGCTGCGCTATTGAAACTCTCGTCGATTACGACAGGTTCCGCGGCGAACACGCAGGCCGCTGACGTAATGATAAAAAGCGCAACCGCGCAGAACGCACCCCATGCGGCCGCCGGTATTCGCACGAACGCAATCATCCCTTTCCACCTCCTCCGCCTGTTACTGTATGCGCAATCTGGCCCGGAGTCAAGCCAAACTGCGCTCAGGAGGAAGTAATCGGCGCGAGGTGGTTGGTGGGACCGTGACCGCTCCCCAGCCTGAGCGAAGAGCGGATCGCCTCGGTGATATAGCGTTTGGCGCTCTCTACAGCACCGTGTACGCTCTCGCCGCGCGCCAGGGCGGTCGCTATGGCCGCGGAATAGGTGCATCCCGTACCGTGGGTATCGGCGGTGGCGATGCGCGGGACACTGTACGTGTGAAAATCCTTGCCATCGTAGAGAATGTCCACCGCGTCACCGGCCAGGTGGCCCCCCTTCACCACGACATTCCGGGCGCCCATCGCCCGGATCGCGCGGGCCGCCTTTTTCATGTCGTCCACCGATTCGATTGCAAAGCCGCACAACGCCGCCGCCTCGGGAACGTTCGGCGTGGCGACCAGGGCGAGCGGCAGCAGTGTGGTGATAAGGCTCTCTCGCGCCTCGTCGCGCAACAGGTGCGCGCCGCCCTTGGCCACCATCACGGGATCGACCACCAGCCGATCTATCCGATATTCCCCGATCTTGCGGACGACCGTTCTGATAATTTCCGAAGAGGAGAGCATTCCCGTCTTCGCCGCATCCGCGCCGATGTCGGAAAGCACGGAGTCGAACTGTTTCTCGATAAAGTCCACGGGGATATCGAGCACCCCCTGTACCCCGGTGGTATTCTGGGCGGTGAGCGCCGTTATGACGCTCATTCCAAAACCGCCCAGCACGGTAATCGTTTTGAGGTCGGCCTGGATTCCTGCGCCGCCGCCGGAATCCGAGCCCGCTATGGTCAGCACTCTCGCTATGCTCATCTGGATTTTCTCTCCGAATGTGGTTCGACGGCGCCGTTGCCGGGCGCTTCGCCTTCATCGTCATCCGCCAGCATCGCCGCGCCCTCGGCCGCCGGCAGTTCCTGCACCTTCCGAAGCTTGCGCTCGATGGTGCGCGATTTGCGCGCCGCATCCTCTATGGTGTTGCTCGCCTCGCGGAGCTTCTGCTGCGTCCGGTCGAGTATGTCGCCGAAGCGCCCGAACTCCATTTTTACCGCCCCGAGGAGCGCCCACACCTCGCTGGAGCGCTTCTCAATGGCGAGCGTGCGGAATCCCATCTGCAAGCTGTTGAGAAGCGCGGCGAGTGTGGTCGGCCCCGCCACCACCACGCGGTATTCGCGCTGGAGCGTTTCGGTCAATCCGCTCCTTCGTATAACCTCCGCGTAAAGGCCCTCCGTGGGAAGGTACATGATGCCGAAATCGGTCGTCTCGGGAGGGTTGAGGTACTTCTCGCGTATGTCTTTCGCCGATGACTTTATCCGCGCCTCCAGGCCTTTCGCCGCCTCCTCCGCGGCGCGGGCGTTGGCCTGCTCCTGCGCCTCGAGAAGGCGCTGATAGTCCTCCTGGGGGAATTTGGCGTCGATGGGCAGCCAGACCGTCGCGGCATCGTTGTCACCGCGACCGGGTAGCCGTATGGCGAATTCGACCCGCTCGCGGCTGCCTCGTCTGGTGGCGACGTTCGCCTCGTACTGTTCGCCGGTGAGGATCTGTTCGAGCAGGGCCCCCAGCTGTATCTCACCCCAGGTTCCGCGGGACTTGACGTTCGTCAGCACCTTCCTGAGGTCGCCGACGTTCGACGCCAGTGCCTGCATCTCGCCGAGCCCCCGGTACACCTGCTCCAGGCGGTCGCTTACCAGCTTGAAGGACTCGCCGAGGCGCTTTTCGAGCGTGGACTGCAATTTTTCGTCCACGGTCGCGCGCATCGCCTCGAGCTTGCGCGTGTTGTCGTCCTGAAGGGCCCTCAGCCGCTCCTCCACGGTTGAGCGCATGCGCTCGAGCCTCGTTTCGTTCGAGGCGGTGAGCGTGGCCAGCTGCTGCGAAAAAGAGTCGAGCTGGTTCTTCTGTAAACCGGCTATCTCGGTCATGCGCGCGAGCAGCGAATCGCTGAAAAGCCGCAGCGTGTTCGCCCCTTCCTCGCGGCCCTGGCGGGCCACCGCCGCTGCCTCGAGCCGGGCGCGCCCCAGCTCCTCTTTCATGCCCTGCTCCGCGCGCTCCTGGCCCTTCTCGAGCGCGGACAGGCGTTGTTCGAGACCGGCAGATCCCTGCCGGTCGCCGCGTAACAGCATCACCAGAAGCATCACCACGTTGATCACGAGAAGCACGAATACGGCGATTATCAGATAAGAGGACATGCTCGCTCCTGCACAGAATTTCGATGATACTCTCTGGTATTAATACGCGCGGCACGCCATTAAAATCAACAATTTCCGACCGTGATGCAGCGCCTGCCGGAAAAAAATGGGGAAAGGGCATCAGTCGAACCAGCGCACCGGTTCCCTCACCGAAGCGGCGAGATCCGGGTTCCGCCAGCAATCGAAGCGCGCCTTGAGAATCGCCAGGCGCAGAAGCTGCTTGTTAAAGGGAAGAGAGTCCATCTTTTCCTTGCGCGCGAGCTTGCCCTGGAAACCGCGGGTAAAGCGATGAAAATCCATGGCCGCCCTGGTCGTGCTCAAGTGGGCCAGCGCCGCCACCCTGCCCGAAAGGAGCGCGCCCACGATACCGTATCCCCAGAAGGGCTCGATCATTCCCGACAGGGTTCCGGCCAGTATCTTCCCCTCCCAGAACAGTTTCGCCTCGCGCGGGAAATACCCCGTGAAGGAACGCCAGGAATCGAACTCGATCCCGCGGGATTTATGAAGCACCCGACGGAATCCGGCAAGCTCCCTTTCGCCAAGGGGCGCCCGGGAGAAGAGCAGCGCGAACATAAGCCCGTTGAGCGAGGCGGTGTAGCCGTAGTCGACGCTGTAGCGGCCCATGTGGATCGCCCCGCTCGATTCCCCCTCCGGCGTCGGCGCGGTTGCGCTGTATCCGTAAGTTCCCGCGCAGCGGACTCCCACAAGATCGTACACCTCCCTGTACAGCCCCGTGGCAATGATGCTCCCCTTTGGAGCCCTTGCCAGTTCC
>Ga0116174_10005169_pt1 | contig 10106 bp, 8 predicted proteins | sample AD_UKC087_MetaG_FD_89801 | JGI IMG/M metagenome (GOLD analysis project Ga0116174, IMG submission 89801) | Active sludge microbial communities of municipal wastewater-treating anaerobic digesters from USA - AD_UKC087_MetaG | ecosystem: Engineered > Bioreactor > Anaerobic > Digestate | place: USA...
GCGGCGAGTATAGCTCCATATGTGTCAATTTATTTCTCCGCCCAAAAAAACTGACGGATTACATTTTTATACTTTTATTAATTGTTCTCTATTAGGTCCTACCGAGATATATCTGATTTTTACTTTTATCAACTCTTCAATTTTTATAATATAATTTTGAGCCGCTTTGGGTAGATCGTAGAAGTTTCTTATACCGGTAATATCTTCTTTCCATCCAGGCATAGATATATACTCGGGCTTGGACGCGTATAATTTTTCGGTAGTCGGAAATTTTTCCGTCGACGAATCGCCGATTCTGTATTTGACGCATATCTTTAATTCGTCTTCTCCGGAAAGAACGTCCAGCAGCGTTATAGCGATCTCCGTCGCGCCCGATATAAGGCAGCCGTATCTGCTGGAAACCGCGTCGAACCATCCTATCCTTCGCGGCCGCCCCGTCGAAGCTCCAAATTCTTTCCCTTTAGTCCTGATACTATCCGCCTTCTCGGAGAATATCTCCGTAACAAACGGTCCTTCTCCTACGCACGTCGAATAGGACTTCATAACTCCGACGATTCTTTTTATCTCATAAGGCGGTATCGAAGAACCGGCGGACGCGTAGCCCGGTATCGGAGACGACGAAGTAGTGTAGGGGTATATGCCGAAGTCTATATCTCTCAAAGCGCCAAGCTGCCCTTCAAGGAGTATTTTTTTATCGTTCTTAACGGCCTCTCTCAAAACCGGTATGGGATCGGTTATATACTCTTTTAATTCGCATCCGTATTTATATCCCCATTCGATCATCTCGTCGACGTCGACTTTAGGTTTTAAGTAGATCTTTTCAATAATTTGGTTTTTAAGCTCCAGATTGTTTTTTATTCTTTTTGATAAATAATCCTTATTGAGTAAGTCTCCGGCGAGAATTCCGGTCTTCATATACTTGTCGCTATAAACAGGAGCTATCCCTTTTTTTGTAGAGCCGAATTTATTAGCGCCAAGCCGCTCTTCTTCGTATTCGTCGAGAAGTATGTGAAAAGGGAAAACGGCGTGGGCCCGTTCGGATATCATAAGGTTGTCTATTTTGCCGATAACTTTTTCGGTTTCCCGTATTTCGCCTATAAGGGCTTCGGGATTTACGACCGCGCCGTTGCCGATGATATTCATGGCTTTTTTATTAAAAATACCGGACGGCAGTAAATGAAGCGCGAATTTCCCAAAATTATTACAAACTGTGTGCCCGGCGTTATTGCCGCCTTGAAACCTTATGACAAAGTCGGCGTTTTCCGCAAAATAGTCGACCATTCGACCTTTACCCTCGTCGCCCCAATTAATTCCGCATATTGCCGTTACTCCCATTTTACGCTCCTTTATTTATTTTCAAATCTTATCTCGACGCTTCTTGCGTGAGACTCGAGTTTTTCAGACCGAGCAATTGTCGCGATATTATCTTTATATTTATATAAAGATTCTTTGTTGAACTCTATCCAACTAAATCTTTTTTGAAAATCGTAAACTCCCAACGGCGAATAAAATCTTGACGTTCCGCCCGTAGGTAAAACATGGTTTGGTCCTCCGATATAGTCGCCTACGGATTCGGGAGTCCATCTTCCGAGAAATACCGAGCCGGCGTTGGTAACATTTTTTAGCAATCTATACGGCTCGTCCGAGAAAATCTCAAGATGCTCCGGAGCCAAAATATTAGATAACTCGACGGAAGCGTCGGCGTTATCCGTCAAAACCGCTATTCCTCGGTTGTTTAACGATTTTTCAGCGTTTTCCATCAAATTCTTCGGTAGAGTTTGAAGAATTTCATAAGTTTTTTTTATTATTTTATCTATAAAAACTCTGTTTGACGACAACAATATCGGTCGCGCCAGAGGATCATGCTCCGCTTGACTGAGAATATCCGCCGCGATAAGCGGTATATCTTCGTCTCTATCCGTATCTGCGATAATACAAATTTCGGAAGGACCGGCTATCATATCGATCGCGACCTTGCCGGATACGCTCTGCTTCGCTTTGGCTACAAAGATATTCCCCGGACCTACTATCTTATCGACGGGCTTGATAAATCCCTCTATCCCGTAAGCAAGCGATAATACCGCTTGAGCTCCTCCGATCCTATAAACTTCATTAACCCCCAAAGTCTCCAACAGATAAGCTACTTCGGGAGACTCTATAAAAGTTCGCGGCGGGCTGACGACGACTATTCTTTTTACCCCCGCAATAAGCGCGGGAACTATCGTCATATACATAGTAGAAGGGTATAAAGCCCTGCCGCCGGGTACGTAAACTGCGACCGAGTCGATCGGAACTACGTTTTGCCCCATCTTATTGTTATCTTCGTCGGTATAAGAGAAAGACTTTTGAGTCTGATTGTTGTGAAAATTCCTAATCCGCGCGATCGCAACGTCTAAAGACTCCGACAATTTGGGATCAATTTTTCCCGACAAAGCCCTTATCTCCTCCTTCGATACTCTGAGGTTATCCCCGTTTAAGTCGAAATTATCGTAGCTCTTTGTATATCGAACGAGAGCGTCAAAACCGCTGCTCAAAATATCGGCCGTTATATCCGATATTAAATTTTCAACCTCTCTATCTTCCCTAGCCGCCGCTTCATTTAAAAACTGCGACAAATCTTTAGGCAACGAAGCGCTTTTGCATTCAAAAAATTTCATAAAATTCCTCTAGATACGACCCGCGGAAGTATATCATATTTTAAAAAATATGTCCAACAATTTCCCATGAGAATAAGCGCTTCGTCGGTTTTTTGTGGGGGAATAATAATTCTACGCGAGGTAGACGTATTTGGGGTAATTTTCGATTACGAGCGAGTATAATAGTCGTTTTCGAGCGTTGATCTTTAACAGTTGTGTCATTTTACCCAAAAAGTCGTTTTTCAATTTATCAATCCTTAATTCCTTACCAACAATCTCAAGAAATCCTTCCAACCCGTATTTCACGACGCCGTTATAAAAAAACAAGATAATATCGCGAACCGTCGAAGCCATACCGAATTCGTTATACAAAGAATGCCATCTTTTTATTTGAAGATAATCCGCTTCGCTGATTCTAAGATATTTATCCAACCTTTTATCGTCTGTATTATCTATAACGGCGTATTCCGAGCGATGATTTCCGATTATTCCTTTCATTTTTGAAATTTTTTTGTCAATGAGGCGAAACATAGTTTCAAATAACTCGCTGAACGTATTAATTTTGAACTCTTTTAGCAGAAAATCTATCACAGTATTATTCATAGATTCAGACACTATAAAATGAAATAGATGTTTTTTGTTTTTCATAAAGTTTTCTCCTTTTTTTTCTTTGTATATATATAACAACTAAAAAGTGAAAACGCTTTACAAAAATTTGTATAAATTTTTAGAAAATGACAAATATTTTACTACTCAAAAAAAATTGACACATATGCGTCGATTTTACCTTAGCATCATATGTGTCAATTTTTCATCGAGGAGAGCCGCCTCGCATATGTGTCAATTTTTCCCCGGCCCAAAAAACCGGCGGGGCGTCAAGAATAAAAAATGAAAAATAGTATGAAAAAAATAATAATGCTCTCAATATTCAAATTTATACGTCAAATTTCCGAAAAATGAGATAATGATATATTAATGAAGGATTTTATATGTATCGCAGAAGGTTTATTATATTTATATTATTGGCTACCGCCGCGATTTATTCCGACAATATTGAGATCGGTTCGATAGAATTTGAAGCGATAAAAATATCGGAGTTAAAAAGCGCTATTGATACGTCTGAGATTTATCAGAAATATAATATTGCTTATTCTTCGATACTTCCAGAAGGGGCGATTTATTCGATAAGCGATAAGATCACGGGATTGGAGGCGGTTATTCAGATTGGATATTCGTCGGTAGACAGTCATCCCAAAAATATTTATATTACCGATAACCTATACGATTTTTTTGCGAAAATTTATGAAAAAAAGCCGGATAAAATAACTCTTTCGATAAGATTTGCCGGATGGAATAAGGAGAGCGGCGATTCCGTTTACGCTGATATTGAGGAGCTTGTGGTTAATCCGGAAAATTCCCCTTCGGAAATACGAAAAAACGAGCCCGATAAATATTTTATACAACTGGGGTCTTTTTCGTATTATCAAAACGCTTATCCTCAGATTTCAAATATGTTGCCGGTTATGTTAAGGAAACCAAAATTTTATCTGATAAAAAAGAATATCATTAAGAACGGAAAAAAAACCGAAATATACAGAGTTTTGGCCGGTCCTTATAGTTTTAGCGAAGCGCGGTCTATAGCCGAAGAGGTTAATAATAAATTTAACGCCTCGGTTTTTTTTCAGTCGAGAGATAAGACTTTGAGCGATATTATATGGAGAAGATGACAAAAAATGAAGAAAGTTATTGCAATATTAGTTGTTGTTATCGGGATTATGCCGGCGTTTTCAGAAAAATGGGTTGGCAATGTCGCAACTTACAATCTCCCCGAAGGAGCTACGATGGCTTCCGGAGAGAAATATCGCTCCGGTATGATATCGGCCGCCTGCAACGGTTTTCGGCTAGGGTCGACCGTGCAGGTTATTAATGCGAAAAACGGCAAGTCGATCGACGTCGTTATAAACGACACCGTCAAACCGGAGCTTAGTTATTTTATATTGCTTACTCCGGCGGCGGCTCGCGAGATAGATATGGAATGGGACGCCGGCATCGCCGTAGTTAAAGGGAATTTTAACGATATTAATTCCGCAGTATCGCTTCCTATTAAAGGGCTTGTCGCGGAGGGGGAGATTGACAAGGAGAATATTAAAGAATTTCCGGAGATAAATTGGCCCGTCGTCGCCGATAGTTCGTTAAGCGTCAGAGCGACGGAGAAGCCCGATATCGATAAGATAAAGCGTCCCGATAATATTGAGAAAGACGACAAAAAGCTCGACGCGGACAAAGAGGATAAGAGATATCCGTATAAGGAAAAAGAGGCGTTCCCTTCTAAGAAAGAGGAGAATTTGATAAAATACGACTATGAATTTTTGCCGGATAAAAGCGTGAAAACAGAAAAGAGCTCTTTAAGTCCGACGGACGAGTACGCTAAAAGCCCCGTCGAGCGCTCTGACAAGATATTTGAGGACGATAAGGACAGATACGATCCCAAAAAAGAATACGTTAAAAGCCCTATCGAGCGCGTGGATAAAATATTTGAGGACGATAAGGACAGATACGATCCCAAAAAAGAATACGTTAAAAGCCCTATCGAGCGCGTAGATAAAATATTTGAGGACGATAAGGACAGATACGATCCTAAAAAGGAGTACGTTAAAACTCCTATCGAGCGCCTAGATAAGATATTCGAGGACGATAGAGACAGATACGATCCCAAAAAGGAGTACGTTAAAACTCCTATCGAGCGCGTAGATAAGATATTCGAAGACGATAAGGATAAATACGATCCAAAAAAGGAGTACGTTAAAAGCCCTATCGAGCGCGTAGATAAGATATTTGAAGACGATAAGGACAAATACGATCCCAAAAAAGAGTATGTTAAAAGCCCTATCGAGCGCTTAGATAAAATATTTGAAGACGATAGAGACAGATACGATCCTAAGAAGGAGTACGTTAAGAGCCCTATCGAGCGCGTAGATAAGATATTCGAAGACGATAAAGACAGATACGATCCCAAAAAGGAATACGTTAAAAGCCCGGATTATAGGGATAAAGAGTCAGTCGTCGACGCATTCGAGGAAGACCCTGACAAAGATACGGCGTTGAAGAGACCGGATATAGAGAGGGATAAGATCGATATATCGGAAGATAAAGAGATAGAAAAGGGGGTAGATTGGAAACTTTATCTTAAAAAAGGCGAACTTTACGTAAGAGTATTAACCTCTCATAATAGAGTTGAAGCCGAAAAGGTTTTTAAAAATTTTGGCAAGATTTTTGGGAATGCCGTTCCTTACAAAGTCGGGGAGAAATATATAATTCTATTGGGACCCGAAACCAAAAGAACCGTAGGCGCGATCTTAAAAATGGTCAGAGAGCTCGGTTATAGAGACGCCTATATTTTTGAGATTAAATAAAAAGTGACGGAAGTATTGAAATTAGACAATATCAGGAAAACTCTCATCAGACTTGAAGAAACGTTGATATTCGGTATGATCGAAAGGGCTCAATTTTTGAGCAACGACGTTATCTACAAAAAGGGCGCTATACCGATAGAGAATTATAATAAATCCTTTATGGAACATCTTCTTGAAGGTACGGAGAAAATTCATTCGCAAGTCGGGCGCTATACCGCGCCGGACGAACATCCCTTTTCGTCCGAGCTTTCCAAGCCGATTATTGATAGAGAATATGAATGGCCTATTAAGAGGAACAGTATTAATATTAACGATCGTATATTGAATTTGTATATAAATAATATCATACCGCTTATTTGTAAAAAAGGGGACGACGGTAATTACGGTTCGTCGTCCGTATGCGACGTTAATATTCTTCAAGCGCTTTCAAAGCGTATCCATTACGGCAAGTTTGTCGCGGAGAGCAAATATTTGTCGGACGTAGAGGGGTGGAATAAACTGATATTAGAAAAAAACAAAGATAAAATTATCGAAAAACTTACCGACGCGCAGGTTGAAGATAAAATATTGACGAGAGTCGAAATAAAAGCCTCCGCTTACGGTCAAGACCCGCTCTCCGATATTAAAGAGTATAAGATCGATCCCGCGACAATTCTTCGTATATATAAAGAGCATATCATTCCGCTTACTAAAGAGACCGAATATCTCTACCTTCTGGAAAGAATTTAAACTGAAAAGAATTTAAAATAATACTAACTTTTTGTTAAGCGATTTATAAATAATCCGAAATTCAAAATATAGAACGCGGTAGTTTTATTTTGCCGTATTTAAACAGAGCAAACTAAAATAAACGGGAGCGGTTTGGATTATGATAAACGTTATAAGTAATATGTTACAATCGGTAACGGACGAATCGAACAAAAACTTAAACGCAGTTTTTAAGGAAGACAACGAATTCGGCAAACTTCTCGAATCGATGTCTTTAGAAAGCGACGTTAAACTTGACGAAGAATCTAAAGTTGAAGCCGAGTATGACGACGCCGAATTGGAAATATCCTACAAAATTGAGGAAGAGGAGAGTATTCGCTCCGAAGATAGCGTTTTGAGTAAGACCGTCGTCGGCGATAAAGACAAAATCGATAGAAAGAGCGACGACGCTAAAAGCGCCAAAAAACCGTCTGATATAAAAAACGACAGATATATAACGCTCGTTAATTCGCTGAATTCCAAATTTAAAGAGAAAACTGATTTTGTCGTTAAAGAAAAAGCTGGCGCGCTTCTGGAAAACTCGACCGTTAAAATAAAGATCAAATTTTCGTCGCTGGACGAAGCCGCTAAAGAAAAAATTAAAAAGCTGATTACCGACCTCGGCGCCGGCAGATTGACGAAGGAAGAGTTTAACGTCGCGGCGACGCAAATTATTATGAACGGCGAAACGGCGAGAAACCTCAAGTTGAATAATAAGAGAGTTAAAGTCGAGAACGTCGATCTAAAGGTCGCCAAAAAAGAGAGTAAAAGTCCGGACGTTTTAAATTCGGCAAATTTTGTTTCAAAAAACAGAACGGAGCCGGATAAAACAAAGTTTAATATAGCGGATAACGGGGATAAAAACGACATATCAAAAATCGCCTCTAAAGACGTCAAAAAGAAAACTAATACTCCGGAAACTGCGAACAATAAAACTGAAATTAAAACCGAAATTAAAACTGAAGTCGATATAAAGGATTTTAAAACCGAAATAAATCTTCTGAACAAAACGGGCGCCGTTGAAAATAGAGAGGGCGTCGTAAAAGCCGACAATCCCAGAGCTTTATTGCATGCAAACAAAGAGTCGATTTTTGAACAACTTGCTAAAAACACTAAAATTACGATGAGCGAGAATCTGACAAAATTCTCCACAATGATAAGACCGGATAATATCGGCAGGATGGATTTTCATATTACGGTAAAAGACGGTAAGATGAACGGAAAGATCATTCTGCAGAATCAAGAAGCGGTAGATTTTTTCAGAGCCAATACGGAGGAGATGAGAGCGATTTTTCAGAAGTCCGCCGTGGAGATGGAAAGAATCGATATAGCGCTTGCCGGTCAAAACGGTCAAAGCTTCTCTTTTGACGATAAAAACTTTAGAGAACAAGATAAAAGCGAAGATATAAAAATAAACGCGCTTTTTGCTAATAAAATCAGAAATATTTTCGAAGATAATAATATGGTCGCCGGAAATTATTCGGCGGGCTTACATTCGACCGTAAATTTATTTATATAATGGAGAGTATATGGACGGAATAACGACAAACTATGGATTAAGCGGTAAAATGAATTCTGCGGATATGTATAAGACGCAGATGGAAGTCGAGGCTTTCAATAAGTCGCTTAAAACTACCGGTAAAGAACCTGTAAAAACTATGGGTAAAGACGAGTTTTTGAAACTGCTCATAACGGAACTTCAACATCAAGACCCGACCAATCCCATGCAGGACAGAGAGTTTATATCTCAAATGTCGCAATTCTCGTCTTTGGAACAGATGCTCAATATGAATAACAATATGGAAAAATTTCTTTCAAATATGTCGTTTAATTCCAGTTTTGATCTTCTCGGTAAAAACGTAGAACTTCAAACTCCGGGAAAAATGGACGAAGAGGGGATGCCGACGGTTGTAAAAGGGACGGTTCAATCTGTCTCTAAGAACGGAGCCAATTCGTATATTAGAGTAAACGGAACGGAATATCCGACGGAATATATTGTAAGAGTCAGCGAATAAATTATTAGGTTTTATATAAAAAAAGGAGTTAAGATATGATGCGATCGCTTTATGCCGGCGTTAGCGGCTTGCAAAATCATCAAATCAGGATGGACGTTATTGGCAATAACGTTTCTAACGTAAACACTACGGGCTTTAAAAAGGGGAGAGTGAATTTTCAGGATATGCTCTCTCAGACTTTAAGCGGAGCGGCCAGACCCAACGAAGAGAAAGGAGGGGTCAATCCTAAACAAGTGGGACTCGGTATGGTCGTCGCGACTATCGACACTCTTCACGGACAAGGCTCTCTGCAGACTACCGGCAACAATCTCGATATGGCTATAAGCGGAAACGGCTTTTTTGTGTTGAAAGACGGCGATAAAACTTTCTATACCAGAGCCGGAGCTTTTGGGCTGGACAAAGACGGGTTGCTCGTGAATCCCGGAACCGGGCTGAGAGTCCAGGGGTGGATGTCTAGAGAGGTCGGCGGCAATTATATTCTGGACGTCGCTTCCGATACGGAAGACATAATTATTCCTTTGTATTCAAAAGATCCCGCCAGAGCTACGACGAACGTCGATTTTAAGTGCAACCTTTTTTCAGAAATGCCCGTTATCGACCCTAATAATTACGCTAATTTAACCGACGAAGAGAGGATCAAAAACACATGGACTTCGTCTATAAATATATTCGATTCGCAAGGAACTCCTATCGAACTTAGATTCGTTATGTTTAAAACCGGTACAAACGAATGGCAATCCAGAGTAGAAGCGTATCGGGACGATCCGGATAATCCCGGACAAAAAATACAAATACCTAATACCGAATTTTCAATTAGTACGACTAATCAGAATATTACCGGGACGGCTACCGATTATTTCAACCTCGGCTTCGATAATATGGGTAGAATCATGAGCGTTGCGGCTCCGGGGGAAGATGTCTTGAATACGGGGAATATTTTTGTCAATCTGAACTTAAGAGTTCCGACTTTGTCGGCTAATATTCCCGGACAGGAGATGTCTATCCGATTAAATCTCGGAGAAGTAGGCAGGGTTAAAACGGACGACGGAGTAGGAATCACTCAATTCTCCTCCGGATTTACTACAAAGCCTTTTAGACAGGACGGATTTGGAATGGGCTATCTTGAAGGATTGAAAGTGGACGATACCGGCTCTATTACCGGCGTCTATTCAAACGGAAATAACAGAGTATTAGCTCAAGTGGCGTTGGCGAACTTCACAAATCCGGGCGGACTTGAGAAAGCCGGCGAAACGAACTTTGTCTATTCAAACAACTCCGGCGAACCGGATATCAGC
>Ga0116174_10005171_pt1 | contig 10103 bp, 7 predicted proteins | sample AD_UKC087_MetaG_FD_89801 | JGI IMG/M metagenome (GOLD analysis project Ga0116174, IMG submission 89801) | Active sludge microbial communities of municipal wastewater-treating anaerobic digesters from USA - AD_UKC087_MetaG | ecosystem: Engineered > Bioreactor > Anaerobic > Digestate | place: USA...
CTTGGGCATCGCCGAAGAAACAGAAAGCCACAAGTTGATCGAAAACTGCATGCTGGTGGCAAATGAATATACTGCAGCGTTACTATCTCTCAAAGCGCCATACTCCATATATCGCATCCATGAAGATCCTGATCAGCGAAAGATCGATAAACTGATCGAGACACTGAGCTTCTATGGCATTGGTTACCTCGAGCAGGAAGATATGAACCGAAGCGTTCAGCGCTTGTTGGATTCACTCCCCGATCATGATTATCATCGGGTCTTTGATCGTATCATCCTGCGTAGTATGAAAAAGGCCAAGTACTCCACTCAGCATATTCGTCACTTTGGCCTGGCACTGGAGAACTATACTCACTTTACCAGCCCCATTCGCCGCTTATGCGATCTGGTAATCCATCACTTGTGTAAGGTATACGTACTTGGAAGCGAAAAAGACAAGCCCACGTCGCTACTGGTGAAGCATTGGGCAACAGTGGCTTCAGAACAGGAACTCCAGGCGGACTCGGCAGAACGTGATATCGAAAGAGTGTACAGCGCCACTTATATGAAGGACAAGATCGGGGAAGCCTATTCCGGATTGGTCATATCTGCAAATAGCAGTGGAGTAATCGTGAGGCTGAACGATATGCCGGTCTCCGCAATGCTGAAGAAAGACCAATTTGGACGCGGAAAATGGGAGTATCAGGATTGGGCGATGCGTCACGTCAATCCCACCAATAATGATTCATTTGAGCTGCTTGATACCCTAAAAGTACGAATCATGGAGGTTAGTGACGATATCTATCTGGAACTCACCGGAGAAGTCGATGATCATAAGCACTATCACCGGGTTCAGAGACAGGCTAAAGCCAGGAAGCCAAGAATAAGAGTTGACGCTAAACACAGCCATGGAAAAATTGCCAGCAAATCGAATAAATCAGGAAGGAGAAGATGAAGAAGCCCATTGGCATATTTGACTCCGGGGTTGGCGGTCTCACGGTTTACAGGGCCATCAGGAATGCCTTTCCGGAAGAGGATCTGATCTATTTTGGAGATACTGCAAGGGTGCCCTACGGCCCCAAATCTCCAAATACGATCATTGATTACTCCGTGCAGAATGCCCGTTTCCTCCTTCAACAAGGGATCAAGACCCTAATCGTGGCCTGTAACACCTCATCCGCTGTTGCCCTCGACGCTTTACGGAAAATGACGGATATTCCGATCATTGGAGTGATTGATCCCGGTAGCGAAGTGGCTGTAAGTTCCACCAAAAACGGGCGCATCGGGGTTATTGGAACCGAGGGCACCGTCCGAAGCGAGGCATACTCCAAAGCCATCAAGGCACTGGTCCCTACTTCAGAAGTTTTTTCCTATGCCTGTCCCCTTTTCGTGCCCATTGTGGAAGAAGGCTGGCAGGATCACCCCATTGCCCGTGAAGTTGCCTATACCTATCTCAGGGAACTCCTTGATCTGGATATTGACACACTGGTATTGGGATGCACTCATTATCCCCTACTGGCAGACACCATCCAAAGTGTCCTTGGTCATAAAGTTAACCTAGTGGATAGCGCTGAAGCAATTGCCCGTTACCTGGGCATGTTGATCCCGGCCGAACACGATGGACGTCCCGGCAAAGATAGCTTTTTCGTAAGTGATAACGAACAGAAGTTTTCCGCTCTGGCAGCAAGGATCCTATCCACTACGCCAGGCAGCTTGAAAAGGGTCCGACTCTTTGAAAGCTGGTTCATTGACTAGTAAATAATGTAGAATATAGAGGATTATTATGAACCCGATCATCTTGACCGCGGCAATCACGGGGGCCGAAACTACCCGCAAAGACCAACCGAATCTTCCCATTACACCGGAAGAACAAGCTCGTGAGGCAAAGGCCTGCTTTGAGGCTGGAGCAAGAGTCATTCATCTCCATGTGAGAGAAGATGACGGCAGTCCCACTCAGCGCCTGGAACGTTTTAAGGATTCCATCGAAGCCATCCGGGCTGCAGTTCCCGAAGTCATCATTCAGATCAGCACAGGGGGCGCAGTTGGCGAAGCATTTGAAAAGCGCCTGGCCCCATTATCATTGAAACCCGATATGGGCACCTTAAACGCCGGGACTTTAAACTTTGGGGACGATATCTTTGTAAACCACCCGAAGGACATCATTCGCCTTGCTGAAGCCTTTAAGGAATACAATGTAGTCCCCGAGGTGGAGGTTTATGAATCTGGCATGATCGATGTGGTCGCACGATTGGTAAAGAAAGGCATCATTACCCATAGTCCTTTGCACATCCAGTTTGTCCTGGGAGTGCCCGGAGGTATGAGCGGAAAGCCGAAGAACTTACTGTATATGATTGAGCATCTGGCCGAGGAAATACCTACAGCTACATGGGCGGTTGCAGGCATTGGGAGATGGCATATTCCCACTTCAATGATGGCTATGGTAACCGGAGGTCATATCCGTTCTGGTTTTGAAGATAACATCTTTTATCACAGAGGAGTAGTAGCCGATTCCAACGCTCAATTGGTGGCCCGGCTAGCGCGCATCGCCACCGAGATAGGTCGTCCGATTGCCACTCCGCAGCAGGCGCGTGAGATCCTGGCTTTACCAGCCAAATGAGGGTATGACATGCATTTAAGTGAAAACGCGCTCGTCGTACTGGAAAAAAGGTATTTTGCCAAAAACGCTGCAGGTGAATGCATTGAAGATTGGCCCACATTGATTCGTCGCGTGGCACGGAACATCTCCGGCGGTGATGAAGCCCTATTTGAGAAGTATTATGACCTGCTAGATAGCGGCCATTTTCTACCAAATTCACCAACATTGATGAATGCTGGCGGCGATCTTCAGCAGTTATCTGCTTGCTTTGTGCTTCCCATTGAAGACAGCATGGAAAGCATCTTCGAATCCATCAAGAATGCTGCACTGATTCACAAGAGTGGCGGGGGTACCGGTTTCTCTTTCAGCCGCTTGCGAGAGGCGAATGCCAGAGTACGTTCCACCAATGGCGTATCCAGTGGCCCCATCTCATTTCTTAAGGTGTTCAATGCCGCTACTGATGCAGTAAAACAAGGTGGCACCCGTAGGGGCGCAAATATGGCCATCCTGAATGTGGATCATCCTCAAATCCTGGATTTCATCGTGTGCAAGCAAAATACCAGCGATTTGACCAACTTCAACATCAGTGTGGGGCTTACAGAGGAATTCATGAAAGCTGTAGCCACTGATGACGATTATGATCTGATCTCCCCACATACCAGGGAAGTGGCTGGAAAACTCAATGCCCGTAAGGTTTTTGATCTTATCGTGCAGATGGCTCATCAAAACGGAGAACCGGGGATTGTATTCCTCGATCGGATCAATGCTGCAAACCCCACACCCGCCCTGGGGCAAATCGAATCTACCAATCCCTGCGGAGAGCAGCCTCTATTGCCGAATGAAGCATGCAATCTGGGCTCCATTAATCTGGCTCAGATGGTCGACAACGATGATCTCAACTGGCCTCTGCTAAAGGGAGTGGTTAGAGACAGTGTAGAATTCCTGGATTCTGTGATCGACCAATCCAAGTTTCCCCTACCTCAGATCGAAGAAATGGCAAAAGGAAACCGCAAGATCGGATTAGGCATCATGGGCTGGGCAGATCTCCTCTATCAGCTTAAAATACCTTACATGAGCCATGAAGCTGTGGAATTGGCTGAACATGTGATGGAAGTGATCGATTTTGAAGCCAAGAAACGTAGTATGGAACTTGCTGAGATCAAAGGCAGCTTTCCCAATTTCCCTGAGAGCATTTATGCCAAAGGGTCCCTGCAGCGCTCAGGGAAATACTGCGATTGGGATGTATTGATCAAAGACATCCAAAACAATGGTATCCGAAACGCAACACACACCACGATTGCTCCCACCGGGACTATATCCATGATCGCTGATACTTCCAGTGGGATCGAACCGCAGTTTTCTCTGGTTTACGTGAAGAATGTCATGGATACCGAGAAACTGCTGTATGTGAATAAGTGGTTTGAGGCTGCTCTGGAAGAATGGGGCATGCTGACCCAGGAACTTTTGGAAGAAGTTAGTCAGACTGGCAGTGTTGCTCATATTGCAGATATCCCAGATGAACTGGCAGGTATTTTTCAAACCGCGCATGATATTGATCCAGGGTGGCATATCAGGATGCAGGCAGCTTTCCAAAAGTTCACCGACAACGCGGTTAGTAAGACCATCAATTTCCCTAGCAGCGCCACAGTGAGTGACATTCAAACTGCATTTGAACTGGCTTATCAGCTTGGCTGCAAGGGTTTGACAGTATATCGGGATGGAAGCAGGGAGAATCAAGTGCTCTCGGTAGGTTCCGGTCTGGATGCTCCCTCAGCGCCTGCGTCGGACAAGAAAGTAGCCCCAAGACAGCGTCCTGAGATTACTCATGGAGTTACTCAACGCCTTGAAACTGGTTGTGGGCACATGTACGTTACCATCAATACTGATGCTCATGGAGCCTGCGAGGTATTTGTACAAATGGGTAAGGTAGGCGGTTGTGCTTCCGCTCAATTGGAGGCCATTGCCAGGCTTTCTTCTCTCGCCCTGCGTTCATCCATAAAAATAGAATCTATTATTCGTCAATTGAAGGGTATTCGTTGTCAATCCCCAATGTGGTACAAAGGCAAGATGATCACTTCCTGCGGAGATGCTGTCGGCCAAGCCCTGGAACAGTTTCTATCGCTACATGCTGATGGTGAAATCAAGAGTTTCAAGATATATCCATCCCCGGAAGTCAATGCTCCGGAGGATGTTAGAAAGACCAGTTCGGCCTTGTGTCCTGATTGTGGGAGTACGATCGAGCACTTGGAAGGTTGTCTCAAATGCCCATCTTGCGGATGGTCTAAATGTTAAGGAGTGCTAATGCGTTGTAAGAAATGCAATGCCAGACTCGCTGCTCATGATCTCTGGTGTGTATCGTGTGGCAGCCAAAGTCCTGCCGTTAAAACCGACCTGGCATCTATGCCAGTACTGAAGAATACATGGAGTAGCTTATCCGGACATTGGTCCGAATACGTCCCCGTTTCCGGGTTTGCCATCATCTTGGGAATCATCCCAATCGCAGCTATCGCTTATATCCTATCTTTTGTGATATCGCTTGATACCATGAACGATATACAGTATGTATTGAACCTGCTTATCAAGTCTGTACTGTTCAGCATCTTCCTGCCATTTGCTTTGATCCCATTTAGCCTATTCGATTCGCCTCAGAGTTACAGCTTGAAACGAGTCTCTTGCGCCTCAATATTCAGTTCCTATGGGCGGTACTTCGTTTTCAGTATTGTAAATGCTCTCTTCTTTGCCCTCATCCACGTAGTGTGTTTTGGATTACCCGGCTTTGCCAGTGATCCCATATTACGTTTGGTGTGGATTGTGCTTTTGAACTACTGGATCGCAATCGTGCTTCCTGCGCCTGTGCTAATGGAGACTCAAGGGCTCAGCCCGTTCAAAGCCATAGTAAAGTCCTACCGTCATTTCCATGATGTGAGATGGAATATATATCTGCTCTCTCTGGTACTTTCTTTGGTAAACCTTCTTGCTTTCGGGCTCGCATTGTTTCCCCTTTTATTCACTCTACCAATTAGCTACTTTGTGGTAAGGGACTATACGCTAAAGCTCGTCGGTTTTGAACTTCTGGAATACAGGATAGTATAATGACGCGACGTGAAGTTTTGTCCCTCATCATTCTCGTTTTGGTGATAGCATACGGTGCTTACAAGTACATCACCCGCGAATTCAGTGACACTCATAGCCGCTATTTACTGGACACTATCGTAGAGATATCCGGGAGTTCAAACAGTAAGAGTGTTACCCAACACATACTGGCCATGTTCAACTATGTAGCCGAGTTTGAGAAGAAGTTTGATGAATACGATCCCAATAGCATGATTGCCCAGATGAACTCATCCTCTGAGGAAGTGTTTCCCATGGATCCAGATCTATACGAGATGCTCGTCATAGCAGACAGTCTCTACCAGCTTACTGATGGTGCTTTTGACATCACGATTAAACCGGTCTGGGATCTCTGGAATTTTAATGCTGAGCAACCCTCTGTACCCGATTCAACGCTGATCAAAGAAACGCTGCAGATGGTTGGATTTGATAAGTTGCACTACACCAAAGACAAGCTTATCAAGCCATCTGGGATGCAGATCACTCTCGGCGCCATTGCCAAGGGTTATGTCTTCGATAAAGTCTCTCAGCGAATGCAAGAACACGGTTTGAAACGTGGTTTTATCAATAGCCGCAGCTCCATTTGCTTCTTTGGAGAGAAGATGCAGCCCATAGTATACATTACCCATCCCCGGAAAGTGGACGACACCATAGCAAGCTTTAGATTGCATAATATGTGCGTGGGCACCAGCGGTGATTACCAACAATACTTTGAAGTAGATGATCACCGTTATCATCACATTATCAATGCGCATACAGGCTATCCAGTGGATGATGTATTCTCAGTGACAGTACTGCACCCTTCAGCTGCCTGGGCGGATGGTCTGTCTACAGCTCTATTCCTGATGCCCCCGGAGATCGCGCTGGAATATGCGAAAGATCATGACCAAGCAAATTGTGTAATCTATTACCGACATGATGATTCCATAGTGTCTTTAAAATCTGCTGGCATGAAGGAATTGGACTTCACCGAGAATATATGAATATCCCAGATATCCAAAGCCAAAGCGATCCCCGTAAAATCGTGATCGACAAGGTGGGCGTCAAAGGTTTACGTTATCCCATCGTTGTCGAAGATCGCACCAAGGGAACTCAGCATACTATTGCCGATTTGAACATATATGTAGAGCTACCACATCATATGCGCGGCACTCATATGAGCCGTTTCATCGAGATCTTGCATCACTATCATACAGAGGCCCTGATCGCTAATCTACCGGACTTTTTGGCAGAGCTAAAGGAAACACTAAAGGCTGAAGCCTCATACATCGATATCAGTTTCCCCTACTTTATGACCATGAAAGCTCCCGTATCCAGGATAGAATCCATCATGACCTTTGATTGCGTGTTTACAGCTTCCCTCAAGGACGAGTATCAGTTGCTAATAGGTGTGATAGTCCCCGTCACCTCACTATGCCCCTGCTCAAAGGAGATCTCTGCCTATGGAGCCCACAATCAACGAAGTCTGATCACTATCAAAGTCAGTTACGATGGATTCGTCTGGCTGGAAGAACTCATCGAGCTTGCTCAATCCGCTGCCTCCTGCGAGATTTACTCCTTGCTTAAGCGCGTTGACGAGAAATACGTAACAGAAAAGGCATACAACAACCCCATGTTTGTGGAAGACGTCGTGAGGGAGATCACGCTGAAGCTCCAGGATGATCCTCGTATACTGAGTTTCTTCGTAGAGTCTGAAAATGAGGAATCCATCCATCTGCACAATGCTTATGCGATGATCTCGCGTCCTGTTAAATGAAGTTCAGCGACATTACAAACATCCGGATCGATGAGCTTCGGTTGCCGAACGCGCTCACCTTATACTATCATCAGGATCATGCCAATCCAATAGTATGTCTTCAATTATACATCAGGAGCGGCTCCGCATCTGAAACTTCTAGGCACTTTGGTTATGCTCATTTCCTGGAACACCTTGTATTTAAAACAACACAGAAGTATCGTGATAATCAGATCAGCAATCTTGCATCGGCGAAGGGTATGGTACTCAATGCATACACCGATTTTGATGCTACATGTTACTATCTGATGCTACCTCGTGAAGAACTAGCCTTGGCTATGGATTTCCTGGCGCAGATGGCCTATCATGCCAATTTCTCAGAGCCAGACATCCAAAACGAAAAGGATATCATCATTGAAGAGATCAATCAGTACGACAGCGATCCAGAGATGAGCTTCATCGAGCACATTCAAGCTACATACTTTCGTCGCAGCCCTCTTTCGCATCCCGTCCTGGGATCTCAGCATTCGGTGAGCTCAGCAACACTTGGCACATTGAAGGCTTTTTATCGTAAGTATTACCGGCCATCGAATGCTTTCCTCGTTGTTAGTGGCGACATCGACAAGTCCGAATTGACGCAAATCTTCACTGTAGCCTTCTCATCCTGGATGGACCAGCCCATCAAGCGACCGCAGGTCAAATGTGAATGGCGAAGACAACACTTGCTAGAGAGCCGCATCAAACAGGGACAGGATCTGATCGCCCTGGCTTTGCCTGAGTTACCGGAAGTCCATCCAGATAGTGAAGCATTGCACGTTGCAATTCGCCATCTGGCAATTGGCAAATCCTCTCTGCTACACAAGGAATTGGTCGAAACTCGAAAGCTTTGTTCATACGTCAAAGTAAGCTCTATAAGTGGTCTAATCCCGGGCATTAGTGTTATCCTCCTGGCTCCCACTCAGGCACGCCACAAAAAGAGGATTCTGGATGTCATCATGTCTCAATTAGAGACAATCCTTCATCAGGGAATACCAGATGGAGCGATGAAACTGGTCAAGAAAGACATTATCCACTCTTGGCTATATAGCTTCGACGGTGTGGAACACAAGGCAGATCTGATCGCAGCTGAAGTATTCAACAAGGATCTTTCCCGAATCCAGAGTTATGGTAACCTCGTGCAGGCCATTGATAATGACCATGTTATCAGTGCGGTTAATAGCTATTGGTCTCCCTCTACCTGGGCAGTTTATCATCAAGGTCCTACTGATTTCCACTACATTCCTGGCAAGCGCATAATACAAAATACAGACCCAGTTATTGATGACTATGATCCTGCAAGAAATGGCTGTAGCTTAGAGGTAATCCTGGGCAGGTCCGAGATTAGTGAATTCCACCATTATGTCCTTCCCGGGGGCATGAAAGTGGTATACAATTACGTCCCTTCTCATCCCATTTGTGGCTTTGCCCTCTCCTCTCCACTCTGTCAGCTAAATGAGAAGATTCCAGGACAAAACTACTTTAGCGGAGCTCTTTGTTTGTTTGGAACCCGACAGCACAACCATGCAGAACTCATGCGAATGTCTCGCGAGAAAGGACTCAACATCCGAGTGCAACACCATCTGGACAGTACGCTTTTTCGGGGAAAGTGTCATGTTCAGGATCTTCCTGATGCCCTTTCTTTGCTTAGTGAGATCGTTACTGAGCCAGTATTTGATGAACATTATCTTGACATATTAAAAACAGCAGCGCTCGATAGCATCCGCCGTGAAATGGACTTCCCAGCATCACTGGCGTATAATCACTGGTTTGGATCTGTATTTGGTAAGAATAACAACCTGCTTCGTGCCACTGGGGAAGCCTCTGATATCAAGGCTCTCACTCTGGCCGATTGCATTTCCTGGTATGAATCCTGGCATCTGGGCAGAGATTTCAGCCTCTGCATAGTGGGGTCCATCGAACCGAATATGTTGAAAGAGCTTTGTGAGCGATTCTTTTCTTGCCCAGTCACGGATGATCCTCCCCTTCCTCAGTTTCCTGAGTACTATCGACAGAAAGCTGGGAAGAAGGTGCAATACAAGCATAAAGAACAATCCATTGTGCACATCGGAGGATACGCCTGCCCTGCCTCCAGACGAAGCGACAATTCCGCCTTTCACGTCCTAGCTCAAATCCTGGGGGGAGACCTTTCATCCCGTATGTTCAGTATTCTGAGGGAGACTCATGGTTATGCCTATCAAACCGGATTTGATTTCGCGTCCATCGAGGATTTGGGGTTTTGGTATGCTTATGCCTTTAGCGATCCCAAAGACCATAAAGCCTGTCTGAAGACTAGCATGAATATCCTGGACGATTTGATCTTGAATGGGGTCAGCGCAGAAGAACTGAAAGCGGCACAGAACTACCTGATATCCGTAAACCGTTACGATACAGAAAGCGTGTCTTTCCGCGCAGCAACGATAGCCAATCTGATCTCATTGGGCTATGATTTGGATTTCTATCTGCAGCGAGAAACCCGTATAGCATCAACCTCCTTAGTGCAAGTCCATGCTTTGGCCAGAGAATGGCTCCACCCCGACAATCGCTATATACATGTGATGGTCTAGGATGTATTCTCTTGGCATAGACATCGGCTCTCGTAATACCAAGATCGTGATCTGGGATCCCAATAGTCTGCAGATAGTC
>Ga0116174_10005174_pt1 | contig 10098 bp, 6 predicted proteins | sample AD_UKC087_MetaG_FD_89801 | JGI IMG/M metagenome (GOLD analysis project Ga0116174, IMG submission 89801) | Active sludge microbial communities of municipal wastewater-treating anaerobic digesters from USA - AD_UKC087_MetaG | ecosystem: Engineered > Bioreactor > Anaerobic > Digestate | place: USA...
ACAAGGTATCAATCCCTGTAATCCTGGAAGGGCAGCTATACTATAAGCTTCCCCAAAAGAAGATCCAGGATTCATTTGTGGATCAACGTGGCGATTTCATTCTGATCTTTGAAGGCATAGTGGCAAATGCCATCGAGATCATCAACCGTTATGGCGTGACATGCCTGCAAGACGTCATCTGGAAGGCCTGCGATACTCCTCACATCATCGCTGAACTGCATGGTCAATTCCGTGTCTTTATCCTCAACACGGTTTGTGGTGATTTTAAAGCTTTTAACAATCCAACCAATAACTGTCGAGTGTATTATTGGCATGAAAACGGGGCTTTGGTGGTGGCGGACTCAATCCACATGGTGATGCAGGTTTTACTGGGAAGTGGGATTACCCCAAAAGTAAGTTTGTTGGGGGCGCGGATGTTGCTTAGCTACGGCTATATGCTGGAAGAATACAGCACTATTGAGAATATCCGTAGCCTACCCTCAGCAGGGGGATTGAGATTTCTGGACGGCAAGCTGAGCGTGGAGCGCTATCATGAGTGGAGCAGTGAGATTCTATATAGCGATCCAAAGCAATGCGTATCCGAGATTGACCGACTGTTTACCAAGGCAGTTACACAAGCTTTTTCACGTGATGAAGAGGGAAGGCATCTGGCATTCTTGAGCGGGGGACTTGATTCCCGCATGACCGTGTATTGTGCTCACGCTGCCGGATTTAGGAGCTTTCGGACACTTGTGTTTTCCGAGCCCGGATATCTAGACGTTACCATAGCTCGCAGTATCGCTGCAGAACTGGGGCTGGAATGCAATTTTTACTCTCTGGAAAAGGGGAACTATCTGTCCAACCTGGCAGAGAACCTTGTATATAATGACGGACAGATCATTTTGCATGGGGCAGCCCATTTGTTTAGTGCAATCAGGGATTATGAACCCGGGGATTACGCCATCCTCCACTCCGGTCAGATCGGGGCAATCATGCAGGGTAATTTCCTGCAAAGGCAGCAACACAGCAATCCGGACATCAGCGCTGCAGCTTATTCAGATAAGATAATGGGATCGTTTGTTCACGAACTGAAGGGATTGGAGACAAAGTACCAAAATCAGGAACTTCTCATGCTGCACAACCGTGGATTCAATGGAGCTATAAATGGTGATCTGGCATGTTATCCAAGCACCCACAGCTTATCACCTTTTCTTGCCCCGGAGTTTTTACAGTACACCTTAAATATCGATCCCAAAATCAGAATTGGTACGAAACTCTTCTTCCAGTGGATCAATAGCTGCCATCCCCGTGCGGGCAAGCACGTATGGGAAAAAACCAGTGCCGGACCTTCCGCTCCGCGCTGGCTGGTAAAATCCAAATACTATCTCTGGCGCGGGTCAAACAAGATCAAATGTAAGCTTACTGGTGAGCCAACCCGCCTCAGTATGAATCCATTTGACTATTGGTGGAAAACAAATCCGGCGTTACAGGCAATCATCAAGAATGATATGACCTGTGTGGAAGAAATCCTGCCCTCACTGGATCCGGAACTGGCGAAAGATCTGCTATGCATGAGTCAGAGCTCCTCTTTCAGCGAACGCCTTCAGGCCTACAGCCTTGCCAGGGGATTACAGTATCTCTACTGTTCCAAGGATGAGATCGACTTCCAGAGATGTCCGCAGGTGGACTAAAACTACACAATGATACCACAGGAGAGTATATGAAACGCATTACCTTGCTCCTCATCATTTTGCTGCTACTTACCGTTCAGCTTGGCGCTAAGCACTCAGATGATTTTTTGATAGGGACCTATTCCTACATCTTGAATCCCTTTCCCTTTTTCACGGAACACAGAGAGTTATTGGCTCGTTATCTGCAAGATATGGGTTACAATAGCAATATCCTCGAAACGAATATAAACGATCGGGATCTGCCAGGTTTGTTGGAAACTCTGGATCGTCATGGTATAGATGCCTGGATTATTGACAGGGGCTACTCAAATGATCCCAAGAATATCCACCACTATGTAGTTACCCCTCTGTCTACTTCAAGTTATCAGAGGTTTGAAGCCGAGTATGAAAGCGAGAAAAGCGTTCACTCGGGTGACGATACGGACAGTGAGTATTGGTATGCTTCCAGAAACTACTCAAAGCTGCCCCGGGTTGGTCGTTCAGAGAAGTACAGTGGAGCCTCAAACGACTATGTCTGGCGGGTGTTACGAAAAAAGGATCAAGCCGGATATGTAATGGGCGATCTCTCCTATCGGTGGCCCAATTTCAACGGCTATAACGTTCGCATCGGCCAAGAATTTCACTTTTACACCAATAATCGCCCCGGTTTTGAGGGTGAGTATATCTGGCTCACCTACCGTTTTAAGATATCGAATGTAGCTCCAGAAACCTCTGTTGACGACACGCTTGTATCATTTCAAGTAGCGGGGTATCCATTATCACCCACTGGTTTTGCCCCCAATGCAAAGCAGGTTCAGACAATATCCCATATTGGTAACACAGATGAACTCAAGATTAGCTATAGGGACTACATAGAGTCCAAGGACAAAGATGGGTTTATGGAGTATACCCTGCAAGTACCCTACCAGGCTCTGATGGATGCTGGACTGCTGGAACGATTAGGCTCGTCAATGCTGTATCTGGCCAATCTTAATCCCCGGATGTATTGGTCCGCCAAGTGTGATCTTGATCTCGACTATGTGGAGTTAAGAGATCAAATCAGCCATGAACTGAGTACCATGGAACCAGCATTTAAAAAGGCCATCCTGGATAGGGCAAAGGCAGTGATTGGCATGGGGAAAGGGAATGTAAGCGGTTTCTACTCGTTTGACGAACCCTATCAAGGCCAGTTTGATAGCTATAGACTCATGGAGGAAATCCTGGCTGAGGAAGGCATCGATATGTTGACGGCTTGCTATGACTATCGCGACAGTTATTTCAGGGCTGATCGCGATCCCAGTTTTAGATACAACCATCTTGATTCATTCCTGAAGCAGGTAAAGCCGAAATTCTATTGTCCGGATATCTATCCCCTTCAACCCCAATACGCTTTTAATCCTGGTTCTGCCGACAAGGAGTTCATCCAGGATGTTCTGGATAGGAAACTGCTGACTGTATATGAAAATGGGATTCGTTATAAGCTTCAAGATCCGAAGAGAAAATTCTACCCGATCGTTCAGGCATTTGCCAGATGGTCCAAATCTGATCCTGATTCGTGGGGTACCTGGATCCTTCCACCTTATGCTACTCAGAAAGCACTGCTTTATCTTCCTCTGGTCTATGGGGCAGACGGTGTGATTCATTATAGGATGATGGCCATGCGTGATGCTGATGGTTATGGAGATTTTACCGCATTGAACACATATCTATCTGAGGGTCAGTATGTAAAGCCATTTGTAAACTCAATTACCAGAGATGCCATACTACATACCAATCCCAAAGTGAAGGCATACGGAGAGACCATCCAGAACTTACACTGGGTGGGTGCCCAACGAGTAATGACACCCATTAAGAAGATGACTGCTGCTCCCGCAAGTTCCTGGATCAGTGGTTTGTATACAGATCTACAAGCTGAAGCACCCTATTCCGGATTCATCCAGGTGGGGCACTATCTAGATAATGACGATAATCCCTGGCTCATGGTTGTAAACCGAAGAGGAGACTATTTCCGACCTGCGGAATTGGACGATGAGGACCTTGTACACCCCGACAACTACGATGAGTATTTTAGGCAGGCCGATCCCCAAACTCTCCATATTGAGTTCAAAGATTCTGCTAAAAAGGGACTGGGTAAGTACCTTGGATTGCGAGATCCTTACACAAACGAACTGATAGCTGTAGATAACAAGCAGAGGGCAGATATCGAGCTTCCCGCCGGTGAAGCTGGCTTGTATCAGGTTTTCCAAACATTACCTCCTACGTTGAACGAAAGCATTATACTAAATGGAGTTACGACCATCTATGGAGAGGTGGTTCTAGGCAAAAAAGCCAATCTGAAGCTCGATAAGAATAGCAAGCTGATCCTAAGCCCGGGCTCCAAATTGCTGGTATCTCCAGAAGCCAGGATTACGATGGCAGGTAACATTGAGCTTCAAGGCGATGCGCAGATGCAGATATTGGGTTATCTGAAAGATAAGAATCCTAAGATAACCAAGGCTGAGGATGCCTTGTACATCGACCAATCGAAAGCCCCCAGATCGTTCTTTAAACGTCTGTTTGGGATAAAATAGAGTTACATTATGGAACAGAAAAGCCTTGATATGTTTGAAGTGGTAAGGATCTTGAGCGCTTCGCGCTGGTTGATCATCGGGATTGTCCTGGTAGTAGCGATAGCAGCAGTCGCGTATAGCTTGCTTACGCCGGAGATATATAGATCGCAGGCTAGCTTCTTCGCTGTGGGAGATAGTGCCACAGAACTACCAATCGATATCCCTGGTTTGTCTGGCTTGGCGTCAGGTCTTTTGGGTGGCGATAGTGGATCCAAGGCAGAAAACTTTGTTACAGTGCTACAATCCCGTACCATTGCAGAAGAACTGATCAGACAATTTGATCTGATTCACTATTTTGAATTTGACGATGCAGATAGTCTGCGAAATCTTGATGATGCTATCATCGCTGTGCGCGAAAAAATGCTTAGCGTAGGTTATGATTCTGGTAGCGGACTGATCAAGCTCAGTGTAAAATCCAAAGATAAGCAGCTATCGCTGGACATGGTGAATCACCTGCTTGTTGTCCTGGATCAGTACAACCGAGGACATAAACTGACTCAAAGTAAGCTTAACCGCCTGTTTCTGGAGGGAAGGGTATCTGAAGTAAAAGGAAAGCTTGATTCTTTGGTGATAGCCAATCAGAGATTTCAAGAAAGCAGTAAGGCAATCCATCTGGAATCCCAGACAAAGGCTCTAATGGATGCTTACAGCACACTCATAGCCGATGATATGAAAGCAGACATCGAACTGCAAATGCTGCAAGCCAGCTATGATAAGGATCATCCTGCAGTACGGGAAGCCGCGCTGAAGAAAAATATCATCAGCGGTAAGATACGGGATTTGGAAGCAAGCGGAAATACGCCTGAATACCTGATAAACATAGGGAAAATCCCTGCTGTTACTGCAGATTATCTGAGACTGGAGATGGAAACAAAGATCTACAAAAGTCTCTTTGAGTTTTTGTATCCCCAATATGAAGCAGCCCGCTTGTCTGAGCTAAGAGATATGCCTACCATAGACATCCTGGATAGCCCGCGTCTGGCTGGACGAAGGGATTACCCAAAACGTGCTTTGATATGCGTGATATCTACCATTCTGGGCTTCTTCTTCGCCGTGTTTGTAGCCTTGGGCCTGGAGTTTTTAAAGCGTTTATACGCCAGACTGGTACAGAAACAGGGCATCGAAAGCTAATGCCGTCGATGAACCTCTAGCGATGGCTTCGACTTATAAAAGAGAGAAAAACATGCATAGGTTTCAAGAACTCATAGATGTAGTAGCTGCCCTGCGAGACAGGGATAAAGGCTGCCCTTGGGATATCAAACAAACTGCCACTTCTCTGGTACCAAACTTCATTGAGGAGCTTTACGAAGCGGTGGAGGCCATCGAGGACAAGGATGATCCTGCGCTTTGTGAAGAACTCGGTGATCTCATGCTGCACATCGTGTTTCAGGTTCAGATTGCATCCGAAAACGAATCCTTCACGATGGATGATGTACTCAGCGCGATTGCAAACAAATTGATCCGCCGCCATCCGCACGTCTTTGGCGATCTGGATATCCAGACTGCTGAAGGAGTGAAGATGAATTGGGAACGCATCAAAAAGGCGGAAAAGAAGGATCGCGAGAGCGTATTGGATGGTATTCCCCGCGCCCTTCCTGCCCTCATTAAAGCTCAGCGCACTCAGGAAAAAGCAGCATCCGTCGGTTTTGACTGGCCTGATCTGAAGCCCATTCTGGCCAAGCTGGACGAAGAGCGTGAAGAGCTGATGGAAGCGATCGCGGCTGAAGATCAGGATGCCATCAAGGATGAACTGGGTGATCTGCTTTTTAGTGTGGTAAATCTCTCCCGTAAACTCGGCATTGATGCTGAAGCCGCGCTGAACGGGACTACTGCCAAGTTTTACCGCCGCTTCCGCTACGTGGAAGAGCAGTACAAAACGGGAGATATTCACAATGCCAGCCTCGAAGAACTCGACTGTCACTGGGAAGCCGCGAAAGAGCACTAATCGCTATCATGGTCTGCGGCTCTATCTGGTCTTCTCTTCGCTGATCATCTTTATCTTTTTCGCTGTATATACTCAGTTTCTGATCCAGAAGGCACGCCATGAACAGGAGTATGTGCCTCGCATTTTTGCCCAATACATAGCCTATACCGATGGTTATTTGCGCGCGGGTGAAAAATACGCCCAGTTACTCACCGAAGTCAGCTCCAAATACCTGCAGTTTACCGCCAAGAGAGATTTTCAACAACAACTATGGGATTACATTTCCACAGAGTTTATGCAGGAGAATCCCATCCCCATCATCATTACCGACGCCAGTCTGCAGCCCCTTTTGTGGAAAAACGTTCCAGTCTCTGCGGATACTTTATACGCCGATCTGAGCCCCGCCTCGCAGTTGCGCCTGGGCAGGATAATGAAACAGATGATACAAGCTCCCCTAGTGGACGATACTGTACTTACTGGCTTTGCCTTCTATGGAAAGCCCATCTCCTTTGAGCAATTTATCAAGAACATTGATTACAGCATCATCGTCACCGACCGCTTCCGTGAACCGCTTTTCTGGCGAAACGTGGGTATTTCTGAGAATGTGCGTTACAGCTCTTTGGCGATGCCCAGGCAGTATGAACTCATGCAAAAGCAAGAGAGCATGACCGAGGTTCCTCTATCCAATGAAGCTGATTCCCTGGGCTTCATCTATTTCAGCAATCCTCAATCCTTGTCTTACATCCGCTATATCATCATTTTAGAGCTATTTTTGGCACTGATGGTGGTCTTTTTCGGCTCTTACGGCTTCCTCCTACTTCGTCGCAGCGAAAAGGACACCCTGTGGATATCCCTGGCCAAGGAGACAGCGCATCAATTTGGCACTCCTATTACTTCACTGATGGGCTGGATCGATTATATCTCCGAAAGCCCGGCGGAAGGGGTGCAGCGTCCTGATATGTCCAAGATCGTCGATTTCATGAGAGCAGACCTGAAACACCTGCAAAACATCGCTTCCCGCTTCGGAAAAGTGGGTAGCATCACCAAGCTGGAATCCTACAATCTGCATCAGATCCTCTTTGATACCGTGGAGTACTTCCGGCATCGCATGCCCCATCTGGGTTCCCGCATCGACATCCATCTGATCAGTAAGATTGAGGATGTGGAGGTGTTGATGGATCTGGAATTGATCAAATGGACCTTGGAAAATCTGATCAAGAACTGCGTGGATGCTATGACCGGGAAAGGGGGGAACATCATCATCACTGCCACGCAGAAGGATTGCTTTGTCTATGTGCATATCCGCGACGAAGGCAAAGGCATCCCCCGCAGCCAGTGGAAAAAGATCTTCGATCCCGGCGTCACCACCAAAACCCGCGGATGGGGACTGGGACTCAGCCTCGCCAAACGCATCATCGAAGAGTATCACGAAGGACGCATCCGCGTGCTGGAAAGTGCCATCAATGAAGGTACTACGATTGAGATCAAACTGAAAGCCAGCCAACAGAAAAAGGGGGGATCATGAACTATATCATTACGCGAGAGCAAATGCGATATCAGGATACGCGAACCATCGAAGAAGCCGGCGTAGCCTCCGCTATACTGATGGAAACCGCGGGAGCGCGCTGCGCCGATCTGATTCTGAGAGAATACTCTCTGGATTCTTTCAGTGATATCCTGGTAATCTGCGGACATGGCAATAACGGCGGCGATGGCATGGTGATCGCCAGACACCTTTACTGTGCGGGCCACAGGACATCCGTAATGCTTGCAGATCCAGGTCCGATGAGCCCCGAGACCGAGGCTAATCTAATGATCTGCAGGAATCTGGATATACCAATCTATGAGACCGATGATGCGAGTGAACTGGATATCGAAGATGTCACCCTGATCATCGACGCGCTTTATGGTATCGGGTTCAAGGGCGAACTAAAGCCAAATCTGCAGCATATGGTGGCGAGTCTTGACTTTTGCCTCTGCCCCAAGATCGCCATCGACATTCCCTCAGGTATAGATGCCGATACAGGTACTGGTACTGCCCTCAAAGCAGATCTCACTATTGCCATCGAAGAGTATAAATATGGTCATTTCCTGGCCCAGGGTCCTACCTATTGCGGCCAATTGAGAGTGGTACCGATTGGCGTCCCGCGCATTTACAAAAAGGATTGCCACAGTTTTGTGTTGCATCCGGATGATCTCACTCTCCCCTATCGGGAAGAAAGCGCTCACAAGGGACAGTTTGGCCGGGTGCTGCTCTTTGGCGGCAGTCCGGATTTCCCGGGTAGCATCATGCTGAGCGCAAAGGCTGCCCTAAAGAGCGGTGCAGGCTTGATATACCTCTATTCCAGAGCAGAAAACCTGATGTTTTACACTGGCTGCGCAGAGATAATGCCTCGCGCCATTCCCATGGATTCGAAGGGAATGCCGGATCAGGAAGCCTTAGAAAGAGTTTTAAATGCCGCCACTGCGATTGTTGTGGGTCCAGGCATGGGACAGGACGCCCATGCGCACAAAGTGCTTGAAACGGTGCTTAAATGCAGTTCTGTGCCCACGGTCATCGACGCCGATGCCATCAGTCTGATCGCCAGAGACCCCGAGTTGCGGGAACTGATGGATAAAGAGCATTTCATCCTCACACCTCACAAGGGAGAGTTTTGCCGCCTGATGAATCTGGTAATGGAAGACCTGGACAAGGACCTCATAGCCCAGATCGAAGCTTTCCGCGCCAGGCATCGCTGTAAACTGCTGCTCAAAGACCATCGCAGCATCTATGCTGATCAGGACAGGATCCTCGTGCTGGTTTCCGGTAACGACGCTCTGGCCACTGGTGGTAGCGGAGATGTATTATCCGGCATCATTGCATCATTTGCCGCGCAGGGATTGGAATCCCATATTGCTGCCAGCTCTGCCTCGTTATTGATGGGGAAAACTGCGGAAATGCTCTGTCAGGGTAGGCACAGCTACAGCGTTCGCCCCTCTGATATTATAGAACACCTTGGAGATAAAGATGAGTAAGCTTTCCAGTATGAACACCCCGATTTTCTGGGCCGAAGGCCATCCAGGTCGTTTAAACCGCGAACAGTGGTCTCTTCAGATCACCGGCGCATGCAGCGAACCTGGCATTTTTAGCTGGCAGGATTTGATGGCGATGTCCTCAGTAAGCGTGGAAGGCCGCCTTACCAGCGTTACCCGTTGGTCAGTGTTCGGTTCCTGGACCGGTATTCCCATATCCGATCTCCTTTTCAGGGTAAAGATGCTCCCTTCCTGCAAGTACATCCGGTTCTGGTCGGTGGGCATGGTCTATGATACCTCCATATCGCTATTGACTGCGCAAAGAGAGAAGTCGCTGGTGGCCTGGGCTTTTGACGATGAATTGCTGGACGAAAACTACGGGGGTCCCTTACGTGCCTTTATTCCTTACCTTTGGGGGTACAAGTCTGCAAAGAGTATTGTCAAAATTGAGCTAATGGAGCACTATGTCCCCGGTTTCTGGGAATTGCGCGGTTATACTGACAGCGGACAGATCGAAGCCGGCCCCTGCCGTGATATCAATGACGGCGGCAAGCTCAAGGAAATAGCCGGTAATGACGAAGTGAAGGGTTTTGTCTCTGAATGAAGCTGTGGGTCACTTATCTCAGGGCAATCGGGGCGATGTTTTGTTGGGCGATCACCTTTGTCTGGTACAAAATCGCCTATGAAAGCTATCGTACCTACGAGGTTGTCTTTCTGCGTCTGTTATTGGCTTCGGTATTGCTATTTGCGCTGATATCGCTTACCAGACACTGGCAAAAATTGGAGCGCAAAGATCTCTGGCGCATGATGCTGGTGGCTTTCTTTGAGCCATTCCTTTACTTCAATGGCGAGGGCAATGGCATGCACTTTGTATCCAGTTCTCTGGGCAGCATCATCATCGCCA
>Ga0116174_10005176_pt1 | contig 10095 bp, 13 predicted proteins | sample AD_UKC087_MetaG_FD_89801 | JGI IMG/M metagenome (GOLD analysis project Ga0116174, IMG submission 89801) | Active sludge microbial communities of municipal wastewater-treating anaerobic digesters from USA - AD_UKC087_MetaG | ecosystem: Engineered > Bioreactor > Anaerobic > Digestate | place: USA...
GCTTTGAAATACACCAGCAGGTCGGGCTCCTGAATCTGCTCCGTCATCAGTCGGTAGGTGCGCTGATAAGCTATGAATTCCGGCTCGGACATGTTTTGCAGGATGCGTTGCGCTTTGCCAAATATGTGATAGTCTTCCGCCAGAGTACGATCCTCCAACACGATTCCCCGGCAACTGTGGATCAGTTTCTGGCGATCCAGGCGTCCATTGAAGAATTCGATCTGAGCCATGAAGGCATTGGCTACCGGATCTTTGTAAAAGGAATCCAGCACAATGGGATTGAATCTTTCCGGGAAGGCAAACACCCCCTCGCTACCATTTGCCTTGGGATATACAGAGCAAAGTATCTTGTTTAGGGGTGCGGAACTTGCCGCCTCAATAAAGGTGGATTTGCCCACGCCAATGTTTCCCACGATGCCGATGCGGATGTTCTCCATTGATACTCCAGTTCTTATGTTTTTACTTCCAAGTGATCTATGAAGGGATGGGAGTCAAGGGAAAAGTGTCACCGCTGCGCTTTGACATAATCCGTCTTATGTGATTTCAAAGATATGTTCGGCCCCATGCCCCGGTTGCTTGTGGCATTTCGTAGCAAACACGATATACTGGGGGCCTTTGTTCGAACAAAATGATTGACAATATCCCTTACTCGCAGAGCATCGCGCAAAACACATAAGGAGATACTTCAGATGCGCACACAACAATAAATCAGTGACGGCTCATGCGTTGATTTAAATCATCTGATATCTCAGTTCGCGGGCTGTTACTGCTGCTCCTCCCCCCCATTGAAAAGGAGAATAATATGCAGTTTATACAGCTAAGAAACATACATTATCGCTATCCGGATCAATATCAATCCACATTGGCAGGCATCGATCTGGTAATAGCCGAAGGCGAAAAGATCGCGCTGATCGGCACCAACGGCAGTGGCAAAACCACTCTGCTACGCATTATCCTGCAGGAACTAAGGCCCACTGAGGGGGAGATACTATATCCCGGAGACAAACCCATCATAGCCTTTTTGCCGCAAGACATCCGCCTTTGCGCCGCAGTATGTGTACGGGATTTCTTGCTGTCGCATCAGCCCGATAAGGATCGGATTATCAAGGAAATACAAAGGCTCTCTGCTGCCGGGGATCTAAACGTACAGCAGGGAACTGACCTGGCTACGCTTTGGCATGAATATCACGCGAACAACGTAGCGGATTGGGAAAACGAAGTAAACTCCATGCTGCTGCGGATGGACTTGCATGGCATGGCAGAACGCGAGTGTGAAAGCCTTTCCGGGGGTGAATCCACTCGCCTGCAGTTGGCGGCTTTGCTTTTAAAGAAGCCCGACATCCTGATCCTGGACGAACCCACCAATCATCTGGATCTGCAGCATATCATGTGGTTGGAGAACTGGCTCAATTCATATAGCGGCGCTGTGCTGTATGTATCGCATGACAAGATCTTTATCGACAATACCGCCACCAAGATTGCCGATTTGAGAGCCGGTCGCCTGCAAATCCGGATGGGTAACTATTCCAGCTTTAGCCGCGACAAGGCGGATCTGCAACAGCATCAACTGATCCAGTATCGGGAGCGAAAAAAGCTGATCAGTAATCTGCAACAAGCCGTTCAAAAACGTCGAAGCTGGGCGCATAGCTTTCAGCCGGAGACGCGTTCCGAAGGCAGAGGGGCAGTTTATGAATCTGTGTTTAACGCAGCCAGAACCCAAATGCAGCAAGCGCGCAATATCGAGCGACGCATCCGCATGCTGAATGAGCGCTATCCCGTGGAACGACCGATGTTCGATAAAGAGCGTAAGCTGGAATTCGGCAGGGTGCAACCTTCTAACAAGGAACTCTTCAACATCAGCGCGATGGGCTTTGCCTACGATGATATGTGGATATTCCGGGATTTCTATTTCGAGCTTGGCTCAGCTGAGAGACTGTGGCTTTCAGGTGCCAATGGGTGCGGTAAAACCACTCTGATGAAGCTGATTGCCGGGGAATTGACTCCCCGGGAAGGCGAGATATCCTATGCTCCGCGGCTCAAGATTGCCTATTACCGGCAAGATCTCAAGCTGCTGGATCCGGCACGGACGGTATCGGATTACCTGCTAAGCAGCGGGCAGGACGAGACGCACGTACACAATCTGATGGGCTGTATCGGACTGAAGGACAATCTGGCTTATGAGCTGATAGGCAGCCTGTCCTGGGGTGAAAAAGCCAAAGTACAAATCCTTGGTATCCTGCTGGGGGATTACAATCTGCTGCTGTTGGACGAACCCACCAATCATCTGGATATGCGCAGCCGGGATATGCTGGCCGATGCCTTGCTACAATATAACGGAGCAGTGATCTTTGTGTCCCACGATCGCGCCTTTATTCAAAAGATTGCTACCCGGGAGCTGTGTTTGATGCCGCAGTAGTGAGGGTATGTATGTGGTATGTTCGAATTGACACAATCCATGCCCATCAGCTCATTCGGGGCGCATAATGTTCACAAACCTCATATATGTGGTGATCTCAAATAAAGGGTCACCCAAATCTGCAAGCAGCGATCACTTAGACAAATGGGGATCAAGCCTTTTTGGTTTTGAGACATACTCCGAATCTGAAGTTGCTTCGATGTATGACACTCGAAGTTCCATCAAAGATGAACTGAATAACAGCTTTGATCTGCTGGGTGAGCTGGCGGAGAAGCCGGGTAAGGCCGATTCCAAGATCACCAAGCTCAAGACCCGTAACTACACTCTGCCTGGTAAGAGAACCAGTACGGTGGAACTCACGATCGTGGGTTTATCCAACAAGCAGAAGAACTACCTCGAAAGCTCTGCCTTCATGGGCAAGAACGTTACCATTGTAGCGGCATCAAAGAGCTTTGACCGGGTGGCGATCTTCAATGGTCTGCGCTGGACAGTGGACTGGTCAGGCGAAGCCGATGGTCTCTTCAGCGTGGTCGTATCCACCGAGTATGCCGGAAGCACGAGCGGGAAGTTCTATGTCTTCAAAGACATCCCTGCGCTCATCTAAGAATAGACGATAACCCACAATAAGCTAAACAAAGGACAGAACATGGATTGCCAATGTAAACCGGACGTAGCGGGGTCCCCACGGTACAACTCGTTGGACAGTGGGGTGCTCAAGAAGATCGACAATCTCCAGACCGAGATCTACGGCAACGGAAACAGTAACAACTCATTGGTGACCAGAATGGCGAGAGTGGAGACGAATATGAAGCTGCTTCTGGGCGTCTCCACTACCCAGTTCTTCATGCTGATCGGCGTTGCCATCAAGATGTTCTTTGGACAATAGAAAAGGATAATACACTATGAAGCGAGAACCCCAACTCAGCTATAAACAACTGCGGCAGATACTCTGCCTCACTATCTCCAAGAACATTTACGGTGAGCCGGATGGCAATCAGATCAATGCCGATAAAGAAGTCATGATTGATTGTAACAAGATCGTAGCCAAGGCAATTGGAGATTTCACGGACTCTTAAAATAATGTAAGTAGTGGGATATAGCAAAAAAAGACTTGACATTAAATACTTAGACCAATATCCTGATCACAGGTCGTAAGACCATTGATATAGAGAGTATAATTGGGTTCGAAAGCAAGTCCACTTTTTTTCGAGAACTTTTTCTTAACATCGTAGCTAAGCCGAAAAGACTGAATTGTCAGTTGATTCAATGATAGCATAACATCTAATGTTAATGGAGTTAAAAAATGTTAAAGTTACTCATTCAAATCATCTCGCTACTCTTAATCGTGTCACTTGTTAGCTGCTAAAGCGGAATCGCGCAAGTTCAAAAACCACTCAAGCAAAGCCTTGGCGAAATGCATAACCGTTTAGCTGAGTATGTAATGAAAAGTCCAAACTATATGGCCTTTATGTCGAAAGATGTTGACACGTTGTTTACAATTGATGCATACGAAGCATATATGAGTGCATCGAAAGAATTCTTGATGGATAATGGAGTCACTGCCTCTGAAGCTGACGAATACTTGGCACAGACAGACTCACTTTTATTCATGATAGGTGCACTTAAAATTGATAATAGTGAAGTTGTTGTGGAGAATTTTGATACCGACTATCTTGACGCAGTGTATGATTATGTATAAAACTATGTTCCATTAGAAATAATTGAAGAGTCGTATATTAACACAATATACGATGATTATAGGCTTGGTAAATCATATTCAGACATCAGTGATCGCATTGATCAGATACCCATTGACAATTATCCTCAGAATCAGATCAACAAACTGTTGGATTTCATCTCGGTTTTCCAGTCTTCAGCTCAGTATTGGCCAGCAATGGAACCTGAAATATTGGGGCTTCCTGGAGGTATAGGAGTACTATTATGGGATTGTGCTGGTGGAATTATAGGAGGATGTGTCCATTGGATTGTTGGATTGTTGATGGCAACGCTGTTTTCAATGATAGCGTTTCAAAAGTACAAGTGAGCTATTGATAATCCATAGTAAAAGCGATAAATCTAGGAGTAATTATGCATCCATTTTACTATCTTCTGATCGGAATATTGTTGCCAGTAATCCCTGTTTATTTCTCAATGGCAGCGAATGGCAAAAAGTGGGCTGGGAAAAGCAGCCCGATACATAGAAGTGTAATCCTTGCAATTTCAAGGAGTCAATTCTATGATTATTTAGCTCATATCGGGATAAGTAGCAATATTCAGATAAGCATTATTGACGAGAATGAGATCATTATCAAAATGAATCCCTCCCTTTCTCATTCAGGGTTGGTGTACAGGCTGCTTTTAAGCACTTCAGATACAATGTTCAAGTTAGAGATTCATGGATTCACATCATGGTATCTACCACAGAATTTTGTTATACGAAAGCACCTGGAATTGTTCGCTGATAGGTTGAAGCTTCTGGAGCTGGCTAAGGTTATGATTACAGCAACGACAAGTTGATCCCGCATAAGAAAAATGTTCATATCAATCTAATAATTCTCCGTAGGATTTCTACAAGTATAAGTGTGAAATTGTATGAGGATCAGGATTGTTGTGTCTATTCTTAGATGAATGTACCCATTAGCAGCATCAAGCTTGCCCGGATTTCTGCCCTCTATCGGAAATCCGGGCAGATTTCTATTACAGAGCAAGAGAGGATCTGCGGACTTTGCTCAGTCCGATCACTTACATTTTAAACCCGCATATCTTAGAATTCGGCACTTCAATCTCAAGGCAGCATTGTCGAAGAGCCGCTACACGGAAGTCTATAACGACATCAATGGTGATCTGGTGAACTTCTGGCGCCATATCAAGCAGCACCCTGAAGCGTTTGTTACCGAGTTGAACCAGTACTTGGTATCCAGAGAGATGTTCGACACCTTCACCCAACATGAGCCCAAAACCGAGCTTGAGCGAGCTATCCGCTTCTACTTCCAGTTATCCTGCAGCTATGGCTCGAGATCAAAGAACTTCTGCATCATGCAGGGCTACAAATACATGCCACTGCGAAACCTCGAGAAGGTGAAAGCAGCTTCCGAACGGCTCAAACAGGTGATTATCGAGAAACAGGACTTTGAAAAGCTCATTGCCCGCTTCGATACACCCAATACCTTCTTCTACCTCGACCCACCTTACTACACAAAGGAGCATCTATACGATAGAGAAGACGCAAATGCATTTACCAAGCATGAAGAGCTGGCAGCCGCACTGAAGAACATCAAAGGGAAGTTCCTGCTATCCTACAACAACGACCCTTACATCCGCACACTCTACCAGGGCTTCACCATAGATGAAGTCGAAGCACAGTACACAGTGTCCGGTGCTTTCCAGACAGAGACTGAGCTGTTGATTAGGAATTATAGATGCTAAAGTACTTAGTGGCAACCCCCAGTTTTTGTGCATTCACACCGATTACCAGCGTTTTTTAATGCTTTGTCTTTTGTTTCTTGGCTGAAAGGTTCAGGCGATTTGCCCGGTGATCCATAAGTTGATGTTGCAGCGTGACAGTCTTTGCACAATACTTCTGCATTGGCAATGCCGTTGCCACCGTCTCTTCTCTTGTGGTGAACTTCAAGTCCCCATGTTCTGTGACATCTTGCCATGGTTGCCTCCATGTAGTTTATGATAAGAACATATAATGAAACCCGATAGCTCTGTCAACATATATTTACTAAGGAATGATGCCTGACCTAACTTTCAAACTCATCCTCGTCACTGACGATGCCAATGTCAAGCTTGCGGAAGTCAAGCAGGAGGCGGAGTCCACCCAGTCCGTGGTGGAGAAACCATCTGCGGTTAAGATATCTGCTGAACAAGCTCTGGCTACCATTCGTGATGTCATGATTGCTGTCGATGGAGTTGTGTCTGTAGTCAGTGGTTTGGTACGATCCATGAATAGTTTATTGGATGCCTCGCTGGGTCAGCGGCAGTCCTTCAAACTAGCATCAATTGCCTTTGGAGAAGCTGCATCTGAGATGAGCAAGTTCGCATCATCTATGCAATCTGTGACAAACTTCGAGGACGATCAACTCTTGTCTCTGATGTCAAAGCTATCCCAGACTTTCAAACTAAACAAGGATGAGATTCAACAACTGGTACCGGTACTTCTTGATTTTAGGCTCACTTTCAAACCAATTGGGTAAAGTTTGGCGGAGCGTTTCTGTAGATAGCTGCATATCCATCTCGATCAGCCTATAGATCAAATCCAATAGTCGGCGGTTCAGTACAATCCGCAAATCATCAGTCTTGTTTGGACTTCAGTTATTTAAGTCATGTTTACACACTCGATTTGGAAGAGAGCCTTTGTATTAACTCAATCCCCCTTGCTATCTTGTAGTTGATACGCCTCCCATACACCGGTCATACACCGGTCGTACAATCGTATGACCGGTGTACGGCCGGCTCATTAGATGCGTATGAAGCTCAAGATATGAAGATCATAGAACCGGTTGGGGATATTCTAAAAGCCTCACTTTCAAACCAAGTGGCTAAAGTTTGGCGGAGCTTCTCTGTAGATAGGTTCTATCTCGATCGGCCTATGGATCAAATCCAATAGTCGGCGGTTCAGTACAATCTGAAAATCATCAGTCTTGTTTGGGCTTCAGTTTTGGAATCATGCCTACCCACTCGAGTTGGAAGAGAGCCGAAAAAAAGGGTGCCTAAAAATCCGTTTGACAAAAAACGGGGGCTCAGAATAATGAACATATGTTCACTTGGCCAATGCCAAATACTGGTGAATCGGGAGACCAAATGCCACGTAACAAAAGCTTGCGCATGCTGCAGGAATTGCCCATTGTGAAGGGATTTCGTCCTTTGTGGATGAGGGCAAATTACCGCCAGGCCGTGATCCTCAATCTTGAGGAATATGAAGTGCTGCGCCTGATCGATTATGAGGGGAAGATCCATGAAGAAGTGGCAGGAATGATGCAGGTGTCCCGTCCCACGGTTACCCGCATTTATGAATCTGCCCGCAGGAAGCTCAGCACCGCGTTGGTGGAGGGACGTTCCTTTCTGATTGAGGGCGGCGAGATCGGGATTGATGAACAGCACTATCTCTGTGAGGATTGTCAGCATCGCATCGCCTTATCGCCCCGGGATGATAGGCCCGGCATCTGCCCGGCATGCGGTTCGGACAAGATCATCAACTTGAACGATTGTTTTATCCGCGGTTGCCGCCGTTGCCGCCGATGCCGCTAAGCAATAGACTAAAATCAAACAACATAGACTCATATAAAGTAAGATTAGGAGAACCCAATGAAACTAGCTATTCCACTCGCAGGGGGCGAACTCAGCTCCCACTTCGGTCACTGTGAAGCCTTCGCGGTATTCACCATTGAAGACGCCAGGATCGTCAAAGAAGAAAGAATTGATCCTCCGGTGCATGAGCCGGGATCGCATCCCCGTTTTTTGCATGAAATCGGCGTCAGCGTCGTGATAGCCGGCGGCATGGGCATGAAGGCGCAGGAATTGATGCAGCAAAACGGCATCGAAGTGATTATCGGAGTATGTCCATTACCTCTGAATGAATTGGTGCAGATGTACATCGATAACAAGCTGGAGGGTGGTGACAACCGCTGCGACCACTGATGAGAATTGCCATTGCCAGCGGCAAGGGTGGAACCGGCAAGACAACCCTGGCGGTGAATCTTGCCACCTTGCTTGCCGAGACGAAAAGCACACTGCTCCTGGATCTGGATGTGGAGGAGCCCAATAGCGGTATCTTCATCAAGGGTAAGGAATTGGGAGTTCACAAGGCTGTGCGTATGGTGCCTCAGTGGGATCAGAAAGCATGCAGTCTCTGTGGAAAATGCCCTCCATATTGCCGTTACAACGCGGTGATCCGCCTGGGTGATTACATCATGGTGCTACCCGAGCTTTGTCATTCCTGCCATGCCTGCAGTGAGCTGTGTCCCGAAGCTGCTTTACCCATGCAGGCCATGCCTCTGGGCACGATCAGACAGTATCGGGCTGATAATCTGGACTTTGTGGAAAGCAGGCTGGATATCGGATTGGAACAGGCTTCACCGCTGATTGCGCAGAGCCTGAGTTATGCCGATCAGCACTTTGCGACTCACCAGTATCAGATTCTGGATAGCCCTCCGGGGACGTCATGCGCCATGATATCTGCCACCAAAACAGCGGATTATGTGATCCTGATCACCGAGCCTACTCCTTTTGGACTCTATGACCTCAGCCTGGCTGTGCAGACCATGCGACACCTGGGTATCCCGTTTGGTGTGGTGATAAACCGCTGGGGCATCGGGAATAGCGATGTATTGGACTATCTGGAAAGGGAGGATATCAAGCTGCTGGCGAAGATCCCTCATTCCCGGGAGATCGCCTCATCATATTCCAAGGGGAGCATGCTCTACCACGCTTTTTCGGAGTTTGATGAAGCTCTGCAGCAAATCGCAACCCATCTGGAGGCCAGGTCATGAAGGAAATCGTTTGCATCTCCGGAAAAGGCGGAACCGGGAAAAGCTCCGTGGTATCCGCATTATCCTGGATAGCCAGAGAAAACCTCGTGGTAACGGATTGTGATGTGGACGCGGCAGATCTGCACCTGATCTTCGCTCCCGTAGCGCGCCAGACAGAGGAGTTTCACAGTGGGATCAAGGCCGTGATTGATCCGGACAAGTGTATTGGCTGCGCTTTATGTGCTCAGAAATGCCGCTTTGATGCCATCGTGAAACGCGGCAAGATCTTTGAAGTACAAGCTCTGGATTGTGAGGGCTGCGGATACTGTTATCATCTATGTCCCGCAGGGGCCATCACTCTACCCGAACAAGCGGTGGGACAGTGGTACATCAGTGACACCCGCTTTGGTTGCAGTCTGGTACATGCTCGCCTGGGCATCGGCGCCGACAATTCCGGAAAGCTGGTAGCCAAGGTAAAAAACGAGGCTAAAGCACTGGCACAGAGGGAAACAAAGGACTTCCTCCTGGTGGATGGTTCACCGGGAATCGGATGTCCGGTAATCTCGTCTCTATCCGGAGCGGACGCGGTTTTGATGGTTACCGAGCCAAGCCTTTCCGCTCAAAGCGATCTGCAAAGGCTGTGGGAATTGATTCAGAAGTTTCGCATCCCGGCAGCCTGCATCATCAACAAAGCTGATATCAATCCAGACATCAGCGTGCAGATCAAGAAGTGGCTAAAGAAAGTAGGGATAAGGCATCTGGCGGATCTGGATTATGATACAGACTTTCAAATCGCCATTACCAATGGCAAGAGCGTGACAGAAGTGAACTACGCAAAATGGCACCCCATATTCACAGCAATCTGGGATGGCCTGAAGGAGATACAATGAAAATAGCTTTCACATCAGCCGGCGAAGGCTGGGATGCCCTGATCGATCCCAGATTTGGCCGCACAGACTTCATCCTGGTGTATGATGAAGATACAGACACTCTCACCTGCGCGGATAATCGCGAGATTAAACAAGTGGAGCATGGCGCCGGACCCAAAACCGCGGAGAAGATCTTCGAGCTGAAGCCCCAGATCCTGATCACGGGGAACGGTCCCGGAGGCAATGCCGCCGCGATCCTAAGCAAAATGAACATCAAAATCCTGGTTGGCGCGGGTGGAATGAGCATCCGTGAAGCTTATACAGCATATCAAAACAA
>Ga0116174_10005177_pt1 | contig 10094 bp, 9 predicted proteins | sample AD_UKC087_MetaG_FD_89801 | JGI IMG/M metagenome (GOLD analysis project Ga0116174, IMG submission 89801) | Active sludge microbial communities of municipal wastewater-treating anaerobic digesters from USA - AD_UKC087_MetaG | ecosystem: Engineered > Bioreactor > Anaerobic > Digestate | place: USA...
AAAACATTACGTTTTATTGAAGACGGATTTTCTTTTAAGTTTGTTAAAGAAAATGATATAATCGGCGGGGCAGTAGTTTTCAAAACTGCTGCCGGAAGCTGTCGCTTGGGATGCTTTTTTATTTCTCATGAATATCAGAATCAGGGATTTGGACAGAAGATTATGAAATTGCTGGAAGATGAGTTTCCTGATGCGCATAAATGGGAACTTGACACACCTCATCTAAGTTTCAGAAATCATCATTTTTACGAAAAAGCTGGATACACAAAAACCGGAGAATATTATCCGGATAGTAATAATAGTAAGCTTAAACTATTCCAGTATGAGAAAATAATTGAATGAAAGCATCAGTATTTGTTTTTAATGAATTTCTATGGAAGATAGAAAGAGTTATGAAAATGCTTATAGTCTCTTTTTTAGTTTTCTCCTGCTCAAATGAATCCGGCATTAATCAAATAGAGAAAAAGTTTCTGGCAGAAGGGCTTGTTGATTTACAGAAATATGATGACAATATTAAAATTGATCTTGTAAATTCAGATTCAAATAAAAACTTTTTTGGAAAAGATTTCTATGATGGTCTTAAAAGATGTTACGTCAGAGAAGAACTTGCCGTTAAATTATCCAGGGCGAGCAAAATATTAAAAGACTTAAAATCATCATATTCTCTGATGGTTTATGATGGAGCCAGACCAAGAAGCGTAAGTCAGCAGATGTATGATCAGCTGAAAAATACTCCTTTGAAAAAATATGTTGCTGATCCCAAATTCGGTTCAATGCATAATTACGCTGCTGCGGTTGATGTCGTCATTGTTGATGAAAATGATGATGAAATAGATATGGGTCTAAATCCTTTTCGTAAAAATAAACTTCAGCTTGCAAAAATGCTTTATGATATGAAAAAGAGTAAAAGATTAACCATTGAACAAAAGAAGAACCGGATGTTGTTAAAAAGTGTTATGACTAAAGCCGGATTCTATCCAATTGAAATTGAATGGTGGCATTTTGAAGTTGATAGAAAGGAAATTATCAGAAAGAAATACAGAATAATAGAGTAGGGCGATGTTTCAGTTACGTTCTTCCAAGAATTTTAATTCTTCTTTTAATTTGCTGCGAACATTTCTCTGCCAGAAAAACTCACCAAAGAAAAGAAGTCTGTTTAAACCTTTTTCAAGTATAAGATTACTAATCAGTCGTTTTAATGAATATATTTTTTTAGAAGCTATAATTATTTCCTTTTGTAAATCTGCAGGAGAAATATTTTCAGGATAATGTACTACATTTCCATTATATTTTGACCAATCATTATGAATTAACTTATCCTTGTAGTGATCATAAACGGGAGTTCCGGGAATAAAATACATTGATTGAATCAGTATTCCTCGGATATTGTGATTTATTACGAAATCTGCTATTTTACTTCCGATGCCTTTTGAATGATTATCTGCTCCTACAATGAAGAGTCCCCGAACATTCAAACCATGCTTTTGAATGTTTCTGATTGACTTGATAACATCTTCATAACAGCAATTTTTATTATAATTATCAAAAGATTCATCGTCGAGAAATTCAATACCCATGGCAATTTCGAAGAATCCTGCTTTTTTAAGCAAATCAAGAATTTCATCATCAAAGCCTACTTCGAATCTGGCCTGTATTGAAAAATTAAACTTAATTCCGCTGTTAATTATTGCTTTAAGAACGGAAATAGCCCAATTGCGATCTGCAAAAAAATTATCATCTGTAAGCCACAGAACGTTGCTTAATCTTGGGAAAAAACGTCTTTTGTGAAATTCAATGCATTGTTTGATGTCTTCGATAATATTATCCGGTGTTCTTTTTCGAACTTTTCTTCCGAAATGTCTGACAACTGAACAATAATCGCAATTATGCGGGCATCCTCTTGAAGCATGAACCTGCAGCCACAGAGTATTGTGTCCGACCATAGAATGATATTTATATAGCAGATGCCGATTGGGAATTGTATTTATATTTAGAGGCGGTTTTCTGTATCCTGTTGATATAGTTTGAGGTCCTTTTTTAAAAGCTACTCCGGGGAAATCTACTAAATCATTATTTTGAAAAGAATCAATAAATTCAAGAATGGATTCATCGCCTTCGCCTAATAAAACATAATCACAATAATTTACAGCCTCTTTATAGTTTAATGACGCATGCAATCCGCCTAAAACTACAATAGCTTTTGAATTATTTTTAATAAAGTTTGCGATTTCATATCCTCTGTTTGCATTAAAAGTAAAAATACCTATGAAAACGATATCAGAATCAAAAACATCCTTCCACCTGACCTTAGAAATTGATTCACTGTACATTAAAGTATCTTCTATACGATTCTTAACTATTGTTGTTAATGTCAGTAAACCGTTTGAAGGAGTTCGGATATATTTATCATAGGTATAAATATTTTTGATAGACCTTCTATACGGAAGATTTCCCGGCTCAATGAATCGGATTTTGTTTATTTCACGATGCGGAATTTTTATTTTCATTAAAGACCTGAGTATATTGAAATTAGTTACTTTCTATTTTAAGCAAAAAGCAAAAGACTGGCAGCCATTACAATCATTCCGGCGATGAGACCTCCGATTGCCAGATGATGCTCTCCGTATACTTCAGCTGTCGGAAGCAATTCGTCAAGAGAGATATAAACCATAATGCCGGCGACAGCCGCAAAAATTACACCGAAAGTAGTATCATTGAAAATTGATCTCAAAACAAAGTAGCCGATAATCGCGCCGACTGGTTCAGCAAGTCCGGATAAGAAGGATAAAATGAAAGCTTTTTTGCGACTTTTTGTTGCATAAAATACAGGAGCTGATACTGCCAAGCCTTCAGGAATATTATGTATTGCAATCGCTACGGCAATACTTATACCAAGTGTCGGATTTGAAAGTCCGCTCATGAATGTGGCCAGACCTTCAGGGAAATTATGAATTCCGATTGCAAGCGCAGAAAAGGCTCCCATGCGCAGAAGCTTTCTTTTATCTTTCTCAGAGGATTTTTGAATCTTCTTGTCGACATTCAGTTCATGCGGATTTTCGTAAGAAGGGATTAGTTTGTCGATTAAAGCAATGATGAACATACCTGCAAAAAACGAAACAACAGTCCAGAAATATCCCTGTTTGTATCCAATGCTGGCACTCAATGAATCTTTAGCTTTAACGAATATTTCAATCATTGAAACATATATCATTACACCGGCAGAAAAACCTAAAGAAATAGTCAGCAATCTAGGATTGAATTTTTTGGAGAGCAAGCCGATAAGGCTTCCGATACCTGTTGATAATCCTGCGAAAAGAGTAAGTGAAAATGCGAATAAAATTGAATTATCCATATAAGAGCCTCAATTCAAAAAAAGATAATATCATAAAATATCATTCAACGGGATTGCTTTCAACAAATTCTTTGAGACGGTTTATTCTAAATGAATCTATATAATACAATCATACTCTCCGCAGTAATGAAGAGTTTTTGTGGATGTTAATTTTGCACTGAATCCGCCAAGCGCTTCATTAAAAATCAGAACGAGAATTTTAGAATCAAGATTTATGTTTTTAATCTTGTTAATATCATTTTTGTTAACGAGCATGTTTTTAAGGTGTTCATATCGATCTTCATTTTCAATTGTTTCAATAAAATCAGAATCAAGATATACATTGAGATCATTCTTCATTAACCAAACAGGATTTCTATCTTCCCAATCCGAATATTCCTGATCGCTTGCATTATCATCAGGTTCGGGTTCCCATTGTGCTTCTGTATAATTTAGAGCTTCTTCAATAGAATTAAAATTTCCAAGAAAAACGTGAACAGTTGTTTTTGTCATAAGATACCTTTTTAGTTCTATTTTGAAACGGATATAATTAATATTTGTCAAAAAGACTTTTTAATCTGTGACTAATTATAGAATATGAATCTATTTTAATATTCTTCCGATTTCATATTTAATAATACTGTTTTTGTTATAATTGCCGATTTTATTATAAACTGCGACAGTAATAAAATCTATCGGGATAAAGTATCCCGTGTTGTTTAATTCAATATCATCAAAATCGATTTCATCAACAACCGGCTTATTGAGTTTATTTTTCCAAACATATTGTCGATTGTTGGAATAAAAAGTTCCCCGTTTTAAAGATTGCGCAAGTTCCTCCTTTGTTTGAGTGTATTGAACGAAATCAAAGCCTTCGCAGTTACCCAATAATGTTAATTTTAGTTTTTTCTTTTCATCATCGATTTCCCATGTTCCGACATTGATAATTGAACAAAAACCTCCTCCGCCTTGATAAAAGAATTTTCCATCCGAATTAAAATTAAAATGACCGTCCTGATTTGGTGTATTTAATCCATATATCCCGGAATTTTTTATAAGAGAAGTCTGCAATTCTTCTTTAGACTTCGGAATTATTCCCTTCAAAGGATAATCTTTTAAGATTTTGTACTGATTATATTCTTTAGAATTTCTAAAAATGGTTAAATCAATATCTGTAGAAACACGACTCTGGATTTCTTTAGATTGCTGAGTTGACAACAGTAAATAGATTAAGCATTCATTAGTCTGTGATTTTAAGGAGTAAGCGCAGGCTGTATTATATAAACAGTTAACTTTCTCAAAATTCATATTGTAGGATATGGCATAGTTTGATATTGCTTTATCATATTCATGCAAATTCATTAGAACATTCCCTAAATAATAATAAGCCTTACCTGTAATATCCCAAACAACCGCTTTTTCTAAATGTTTTTTTGCTTCAATGTTCTTTTTTTGTTTATAATATTGAATTCCGTTTTCTAAATCATTGCTTTTCAAATGGGTTATCATTGAAAATATAATTAAAATGAGTAAAAGTAAATTTTTCATTATATGAAAATCCTTTAGATTATTGATTTAGAATGATATCATACAAAACAATGTTTAAAATCATGTACTTGTATACAATAAAAGTTTTAAATTGTAAATCATTTATGGTATTTCCAAATCTATCTTTGATTTTTTCAATTAGGCCAGAAAAATAATTCAGCGGATAAGAAATAAGCCGGTATTAACCGGCTTTTATGGTAATCGATTACTTCGGTACTGCATTTAAGAAATTTTTAATTTTTACTGCATCTGCCGGGCTGACAATATAAGTTGATTCTTCAGTTCCAAAGTAAAACCTGAAAGTTAAATTTGATGATTTAAGAATCTTTTCTTCCAGAGCTTTGGTTAGAACTATTTCAGAAGTATGTTCTTTATAACTGTTTGAGTCAACTGAAGTTGATTTGTTTGTTTTGGTAAAATCGACAAAGCCTGTTTCGTCCATTTCTGCAGTAGTTGTTGTGGTAGTCTTTATGTTTGTTATTACCTGCTCCGAAATATTAGAAAGATTGATTTTTTCAATTTTATCATCAATTTTAATGAAAGCCTGTTCTTTTAATGCTTTCTCCCTTGTGCCGGTATTTATTGTGCAGTAAATTACGGCTTCTCCGGGTTTTCCATTTTTAAATTCCCGGACAAATTCTGAACGGAAGCTGAGAGAAATATTTAATTTCATAGAAGCAATATCAGATCCTTTGAACTCGTCTTTCTTAAATTTTACTTCTCCTGTTGCGCATGAAAGAAACAGAAATAATGAAAGGCATAAGCAATATACTTTTAGCATAAATTCTCCTGTTGATTAAATGATATTTTAACTAATACAAAGATATATATTAAGAGTCAATAAGAATTATAGAAATGAGTTATTCGCGCCTGTTAAAACAGTATAATTTATTACTGAATTATTGAGAAAATGAGGAGATTTCTATTTTCAATTAAGAAATGTAATTGCACTTAACAAAAGCGTGTAAACGGCATTCAGCGAAGACAAATGCTGCTTTAGTCCGAGCACCGCGTGCAGCGAATGCATGGAAAGAAGAGTGTAGACGTAGTTGTGAGATAGGTATACTAATTATAATCGTTTATCCATTTAATAATGTCTGAATAATCATTTAATTCTAATTTCATTGTGTTCTTAGAATTAAATTTGTCATTATAATTTCGAGATGGCTTTGTATATCTTGAAGATGTTACAAATAACATATCTGTAACATCTTCAACAACATTAGCGCCAACAAATCTCTGAACAAGACCAATCGAAATTGGATTTTTGGGAGAATACCGTTTAACCTCTATAGCAACTTTTTTCTTATCAGCATCTCTGAATCCAAAGATATCACGACCACCGTCTCTTGTTTTTTTTGTTAATTCAACATTATATCCCATATTGATAAATATTCGAGCGATAAATTCTTCAAATCTGTGTGGATTCATATTGAAAATTATATTGGGATTAACTTTTGACTCATGAATTGCTACTTCAATTGGACTGATTAAATTATTATTTTTAGTAACTGGCTTGTATAAACTGTAGTCATATTGCTTGAGGTTATATGTGTTTTGAATATCCAACAATTCAATAAGGTTCTTTAAACTATCATGGTAAAAATTTACCGATTCCCAAAAACTACTACTCTTGTAATATTCTTTGATATGTTCAAGTATTTGTGGGAAATCTTGAAATTCTTCCTTAACGTAATGCCTCAACATATCTTTATCAATAGTATCTATATATATTAAGTACTTGTTCAATTCATGCTGTAATCCAACATTTTGTGTATTCATTATTAGTGAATGTGCTAATATGTCGCTCGCTTGTCGTTTTGATTTTACTTGTAAATCGATATTATCAAGGATTATCTCAGAATCAGGGGAACATTGACCTTCAAAGTATAAAATATCTGTGATTTGTGACAGTGAATCACAATAGATATTTCCAAAATCCCCAATAGTTTTTTTTCTAAAAGGCTTATTAAATATTATTTTATGAATTTTATTTAAATTTGATATTGGAATGTATTTTTCAAAAATCGAGAAATAATATACTGGATTTATTCTTGTTTCTAGATTCGTTATTAGCGAAATCGTATCATTTCTTAAGTCCATTAAATACTCCTTGATCATGAGTAGAGTCTAACATAAAAGTGCAGACCAATTTGGCGAAGAACGGATATCAGCGCAACAAAGTGGAAACAGAACGGCAACTCCCAGTTATGTGACGGTCTTTATTTCTTAAAGTCATCATTTTTAACAACGATTCACTACGATTTATTTCTGCCTGCACTAATCCAAGAGTATTATTTCCGACAAGAGCAAATTTACCTGAATAATTAGCAATATCGAGGGTCCTGTTAATTAAGTTATATTCAAAATATGATCGAGATATTGAATTTAACAAATTGGTATCAATGGTTTTGAAATTAATTAATGATGACCAAATTGATTCTTTGTTAAATGTCTGTAATGTATAAAGAGGAATAATATTGTTATTAATCTCTTTAACTATTTGATTCATTAATTCTACATTCTTTGTAACTTCAACTTGTATCAGTTTAATGAAGTCTTTTTGGATTTTTAGTTGATTTTGAGTTTCAAATGATTTGGTAATGAAAAAACTGATTAAAACACCGAGTAAAACTGCTAAAAAATTTGAAATAATTGTTAATATTGTTGTCATATCCATCTGTAACACTCCTATGTTAAGTTGATGAATTTTTTGGACAAGATTTATATTGTTAAAATATTTGAAGAATAATACGAATATCCAGAAAATAGTAAAAACATATGATAATGATATCATAATTCTTGAAACTGAAGGTTTTTGCAATATTAAAAAATTTGTTATTCGTTTTAAAAAAAAATATTTCCGAGGTGGATCGAATTTAAAACTTTTTGCTACATCATTTCTTGATTCATCAAGACTAATACTAAAAAGCTTATTGTCTGGAAATTCTTTTTCTTCAATTTCAGCTAATTTATTTTCCCATCTGTCTTGCCAGAATTTGCTCCCCAAATTTATTCCAACCCAAAATATTGATGAGATTATCCCAAGAATAATTAAAGGTAGCTTCATTGTATTGTCGTCAGTTTTAATGAAAATTCCAGTTGCTATTGCAATATTTAGAATTAGAAAATAATTACTTCTTTTCCAAAACAATTCTATTTCAAAATTGCGTATTTCAATAGCTTTCTCATAAAGTTTATCAAATTGTTTATTTATTTGCATAACTAAACCTGTTTTTTTAAAAATAGTTGAAATAAAGACTGTCTCACAACTACATATATACGCCCAGCATATTAAGCCCCAATTTATCATGATATACGCCCTGCATAAAACAACACTATCATGCATAATATGCGTAACTCATAAATCAATAAGCGAACTCTGGACATTTTGTATGATCAGCGTGCTAACATGCGTATATATTTCAGTCGTTTTGCTTGATGCGTGACCGAGTTTTTCCTTAACATAACGTATCTCCGTACCGCTTTCCCGCAAATGCTTTAATTACAATACTCATATAATCTTTGTAGATGTGAATATTCCATTGTCAAACTCAAAATAAAACGACTGATGCACTAGAAATTTAACGTTTGCTGAGCAGGGCGGAATGAGATTCATGCATTCGCTGGTACGACGGGAAAGTGTAGAAATGAGAGATAGCGAGCAAAACACTACAGCAAATGCCGAATGCGAGAAAAAAGCCTCAAAACGTCCGCTGAAAGCGGACACAACTCGGGCGACCGCAGCATCCGGCAAAGCCGGTGCGAGGAATTCGCCCGACAAAAGCCAGGAGTGGGATCTCACTGTCCAACGCGTATCGGCATCCTGCTCGCGTTGGATTCGCGCCATCGTGGCGCACAGGATGAGAAGCGGCCGTGTGCTCACGAGGAGCACGAGCGAGGCGGCTACAGGATGTAATAAGCCGCCGAGGATGAGCTCCTCGTCCCTTTTGATCTTTTGCATGAGACCATGCGAAACCTAATTTCAAAGGCGCGAGCCTTTGACAACAAGACCGGTGGCCGGGCATCCCTTTGATTTTATTATTGATATCATAATATTACTGGATTGTCTGCGCTGTCTTCCTGACAGCTCCGAAAAAAACTTTAATTAAATTACACGCCACAAGCTCCGAGGTAATGCTTGCGTTCTCCTGCTGGGAGCTTGCGCTCCCCACGCAGGCTAGCTTTCCGCATCCATGCGGAAAGTACTTGAATCCGTTCTAGCTTCTATCTCGCTTCTATATAGCTCCTATGTAGCAGGCTTGATGATTTATCGGGAAAATCTCCCTGAAAAGCAAAAAAAGAATGAGAGAAAAAGCCTCAAAACGTCTGTCGAAGACAGACACCAAATAAGCGGAGCTTTCGCAATCCGCTGAAAGCGGTGCGAAAATCGTAGCGTAAAAAAGCCGGGATGGGATTGCAAAAGGGTAAGGGCTGGCGACTGAAGCCCTTACCCTTTTGATATTCTTGCATGATCCATGCAGACAATGAATTCTTAAGGCGAAGCCTTATGTTGTATTCCGACACTCGGAACAATCGCTAAGAGCTAAAGCTCTTCACGCGGGCTAGCTTTCCGCATCCATTAATTTATTAATGATATCAGTATATACTGGATACTTCTCCGCGAACTTCCTGTTCGCTCCGACTATATTATAAAAGTAATGTCACACCTAAAACTCCGAGGTAATGCTTGCGTTTTCCCTCTATGGTCTACGACCATCTCGCGGGCTATGTTTTCGCCTCCGTGCGAAAACTACTTGACTTCTTCTTAACATATACTTAAGTGGCTGTAGTATATGTTATGAAGTATAAATTTGGTGAAAAAATACGTTCGGTTCGCGAACGCAAGGGAATTACGATGAAAGAGGTCGCCGAGAAATGCGGTGTTACTGAATCGCTAATTTCCCAAATTGAAAGAAACAAGGTTTCTCCGGCGATTGAGACTCTGCTGTCTATTGTCGATGTTATGGATATCGACATTGAATATCTTTTCGGTGACTTTAAAAAGAATAAGCAGGTCGATATTGTCAAAAAAAACGACCGTAACATGTTTTCTTCTCACGGTGTCGTTTATGAACAGCTTTCAAGCGCATGGAAGAATCTTGAGCATGGTATCGAAGCTTATTATTTAGAAATAGATTCAGGCTCAGAAAAAGGTTCTGAAGAATACGGTCACATCGGAATGGAAATGGGGATTATTCTTCAGGGAAAAGGA
>Ga0116174_10005183_pt1 | contig 10090 bp, 8 predicted proteins | sample AD_UKC087_MetaG_FD_89801 | JGI IMG/M metagenome (GOLD analysis project Ga0116174, IMG submission 89801) | Active sludge microbial communities of municipal wastewater-treating anaerobic digesters from USA - AD_UKC087_MetaG | ecosystem: Engineered > Bioreactor > Anaerobic > Digestate | place: USA...
AGGCTGGTATTGACCGCTCCCGCCTGCGGCCTGTTCCTGATCGACGTCAAATATCCGGCAGAACTTCTTGACGGCAGACCTTGCTACAAATTTGATGAACTCTTTGTGAGGTAAACATGAATTACAAGATACCCAGGGGTACTTTTGACATCCTGCCTGCGGATAGCTACAAATGGCAATATGTGCAGCGGGTTTTCCGCGAAGTGGCAGCCGCTTTTGGTTACCGCGAAATCACCACTCCCATCTTTGAGATGGCAGAGCTCTTTGAACGCTCTTCCGGGGAAAGCTCCGACGTGGTGCAAAAAGAGATGTATCGCTTCAATGATCAGCGCGGACGCACCTTTGCCCTACGTCCGGAAGGCACCGCCCCCGTGGTGAGATCATACGTGGAAAACCATCTGGAGATGCAGGGAAGCCGCAGCAAACTGTATTACATCGGCCCCATGTTTCGCTACGACCGCCCTCAAGCCGGCAGATACCGTCAGTTTTACCAATACGGAGTGGAATTCATCGGCAGCAATCATCCCTACTACGACGCAGAAGTAATAGCCCTGGAAATGACCTTCCTCAAGACTCTGGGGATCAAGAATGCCCGTCTGGAGATCAATAGCGTGGGCTGCGGGGATTGTTCCAAGGATTATGACGCTGCCCTGAGAGCCTTCTTTGAACCTCATATAGCGGCTTTATGCCCCGATTGCCAAAGGCGTTATGAGCTCAAGCCCCGCCGACTGCTGGATTGTAAAGTGCCATCCTGCAAGGCTCTGCGCGCGGGAGCTCCCTCACAATTCGACTTCCTGGATGCCAAATGTAAGGAACATTTCGATGCCGTCTGCCAATATCTGGACAGCATGAACATCGCCTATACCATCAATCCAGCCATTGTGCGTGGCCTGGATTATTATACCAATACAGCCTTTGAGCTGATCTGTGACGAGCTGGGCGCACAGAATTCCATCGCCGGCGGCGGCAGATACAACGCGCTGATCGAGCAGATCGGGGGCAAGGACACTCCCGCCATCGGATTTGCCGGTGGTTTCGAGCGCCTGTTGTTGGCTCTGGAAAAGGGAAATGTCGTGCTGCCCGAGAGTCAGAGTCCCGATCTGTACATGGTGCTGATGGGTAAGGACGCACAGGATTTTGCCTTGCCACTTATTTCATCTCTGCGCTCCCAAGGAATCGCCGTGGACTACAATCCCGATAAAGCCTCTTTTAAGGCGCAATTGAAGGCTGCAGACAGCTCAGGAGCGCGTTTTGCCGTGATCGTGGGAGAGGACGAAGCCAGGAACCGTAGCGTCATGCTGAAGGATTTGCAAAGCGGCGAGCAGCACAGCCTCCGTCCTGAGGAGCTATTGAGCCAATCTTTTAACCGCCCCTAATCAGCAGGAGCCATGCTTTATCAAAAGATAGCCGCTCAGTTGGAGCAATCCGCCTTTTTCCGGGGCCTGGTACCCCTGGCTGCCGGTACGCAGATCTATCACCTCAGCCAGAGCGCCCGCGCCTTGGTGGCAGCCCATCTCTGGGCTAAAAGCGCCAAGAACCTTATCCTGGTATCTCAGGACGACATCATCGCCGAAGACCTGTGGGACGATCTCGTCAGTCTGGTGGGGCGCGAGAATGCCTTCTATCTGCCAGATTACGAGATTCTGCCTTATGAAGATCGATCCCCGCATTACTCGATTCGCGCCACCCGCATGATCACTCTGCTCAATGCCCTGAGCGACGCACCGGCTATCTATTCGCTCTCCATCCGTTCGCTCCTGCGCCTGATCCCCGATAAAGCATCACTCGCCAGACACATCCTGACCCTGAAACAGGGTGATAGCATCGATCCCGAAGACTTGCTGCGACAATTGCAAAACATGGGCTACGAGATCGAGTATCAGGTATCCAAGGTGTATCAGGCAGCCCGGCGTGGTGGGATCCTGGACGTCTTTTCACCACCCAATCAAAATCCCGTACGCATCGAGTTTTGGGGCGATGAGATCATCTCTATCCGCCACTTTTCCGCCTCCACGCAACGCTCTCTGGACGCCGATATCAAGGCCGTGACCCTGATCCCCGCCCGGGAAATCTCGCTGGACGATATCAATAGCGGATCGGTGATCATCTCCCAGGTGCGCGAACACGGCTTCTTTGAAGGTATCGAGAACTACTATTGCCTTCTCACAAAGAATCTGAGCAGCTTTGTGGATTACTTCCCCCCCGAGACCAGAATCATGGCCTTCAGTAACTACAGCTACATCGTGGAAGAGATGGAAGCCCTGCAAGAACAGACCTTTAGCCAGTATCGCAAAGCACTGAAGAGCCGCAGCAAGGCCAAAACTCCCTCGCCAAAACAGCTGATTCTGGACGAGGAAGCCTTTTTTAAGCTAATCTCCAGCAATGACAAAATCTATCTCTCGCAGAGCGAATTTATCTTTCCGGAATTGACAGCCAATGTCCGCGCTCCCTTCATGGCGCAACCGGCCTTTGAGTCGGATCTGGGGCTTGTGGCCGACACTCTACGCCATAAGCAGGAATCCGGCTGGCAACACTATCTGCTCTTTGACAATGCCTCGCAGGAGCGTCGCATGCGCCAGACCATCGCCGAGGACGCATCTTTCGTCAGTCACATCGGGGTGCTGCACGAAGGCTTTGAGATCGAGGACATCAAGCTGGGGCTCTGGACCGATCATGAGATCTTTAACCGCTATAAACGCAAGCGCTACGCCCCGCGCTTTGCCCCGGGTGAGACCATCGTGGATTATGAAAACCTGAAGCCCGGTGACTACGTGGTGCATATCGATCACGGCGTGGGAGTCTTTGAAGGACTCAAGATCATCCGTCTGGATGGACAGGATGTGGAGTGCCTGGTACTACGCTATGCCAATGAAGATAGAGTTTACGTGCCAACCTTCCAGCTTTCGCTGGTCACCAAATACGTGGCGGAAGAAGGCTCTGCCCCGGTACTAAACAAGCTTGGCAGCAGCAAATGGCAAAATACCAAGCATCGCGCCACTCAGGAGATCGAACTGATCGCCGCCGACCTGGTGAAGCTCTATGCCATGCGCAATAGCCGCCCCGGACTTACTCACAAACCGGACGGAGCCTGGCAACAGGAATTGGAGGAGTCCTTTATCTATGAGGATACCCCCGATCAAAAGAAAGCCTCGCAAGAAATCAAGGACGACATGGAAGTCCCCTCCCCCATGGAGCGGTTGCTCTGCGGCGATGTGGGTTTCGGCAAGACCGAAGTGGCCATCCGCGCCGCTTTCAAAGCCGTGATGTCAGGATATCAAGTGGCTGTACTGGCTCCTACAACCCTTTTGGTGGAGCAGCATTTTCGGGTGTTCCGTGAACGGCTCGCTCAATACCCTGTACGTGTGGCCATGCTCTCCCGTTTCCGCTCCAAGGCATTGATCACCAAGGATGTACAGGATATCGCTACCGGTGCTGTAGATATCGCCATCGGTACGCATCGGTTACTCTCGCGGGATGTGAAGTTCACGCGTCTGGGCCTGCTGGTGATCGATGAAGAACACCGCTTTGGAGTGCGTCACAAAGACCGTCTGCGCAGCATGCAGAGCAATGTGGATACCCTGTACATGAGCGCCACACCCATCCCCCGCACTTTGAACATGGCATTGGCGAAGCTCAAAGAGATTTCGCTGATGCAGACCTCGCCCAAGGAGCGCCTACCCATCCGCACCATCATCACCATGCGGGACATGGAAGTGATCAAGGATGCCATCCGGCGCGAAGTGGATCGTGGGGGGCAGGTATTCTTCGTACACAACCGCGTACAAACCATTGAAACCATTGCCTTTGAGCTGCGTCGTGAAATGCCCGATGTCTCCTTTATGGTGGGTCATGCCCAGATGCCGGAGCATCATCTGGAGGAGGTGATGAAAGCCTTTGTGGATCACGAGTTCTAGGTGCTGATCTGCACCACTATCATTGAGAACGGCATCGATATCCCCAATGCCAATACCATCCTCATCGACCGCGCGGATACCTTCGGCATCGCTCAGCTCTATCAGATGCGAGGACGCGTGGGCCGCAGCAACCGTCGAGCCTATGCCTATCTCCTGATCCCCAAAGGTAGTACTCAGATCGCCAAACAACGTCTGGAAGCGCTTACCCAGTACGATTATCTGGGCGCTGGCTTCCAGGTGGCACTCCGGGATCTGGAACTGCGCGGAGCGGGCACCATCCTGGGCACCAAACAGAGCGGCATCATTCAGGCCATAGGTTTTAACTACTATAACCGCCTCTTGGGGCGAGCCATTGAGGCCGTGGAGAATGGCGATACCTCCGTGCTCTATACCGAGGATAACCCTGCCACCAGGCAAAGCATCAAGACCGAGATCGATCTCTATCTGCCCGCCGAGTATATCGATAACGATGAAGAACGCCTGCGCATATACCGTCGTTTGGGCGAACTGAGCGAACTGAGTGACGTGCAGGAGTTTGAGACCGAATTGCAGGATCGCTTTGGTCCCGTTCCCGATAATGCGCGCTGGATGCTGCTTTTCTTCAAGATGGATCTGCTTTCAAAGGCCAGGAAACTGAAGAATTGCACAGTAAAACGTGGCATTATGACCATTGAGTATGACGCCTCAGATACCCCTCCCAAAGCTGAAATCCTCCGCTTTACCGGCAAGATCAGCGAACCCATGCGTTTCGAAGCAGCCAAGAGCTTGAAGCTGATCATCGAACTGGATAGCGAACTTGATTCTCTCCAGCAGTTTGAACGGGCAATAGAGATACTGAGTTACTAAACGAGTTTTCATCTACAGCGAGAGGCTTTGCAAGGTAGCTACTGCAGGTTTTCAAGTTTTCAGGTTTTCAGGTTTTCAGGATTGCAGGATTGCAGACGTCTCGTCTGCAAAGCAGCGTAGCTGCTTACTTTGACGGAACTCCGTTCCGTGTCGACACGAGACGTGTCGAATCCTCCCAGAGCCGGGAGACACACGACCGCAGGCACAAAACCACTTATCGGATCGCGTAGGCCTTGTAGAAACGCTTGGGGATGTCTCCCAGGGGACTGACCCACAGAGTGGGCTGGGTGAAGTTCCCGCTGCTGCTAATATCGGTATAATCCCCATCAGGGGTGTCACTTGCGAAGATCTGGTATGATGTTGCACCCGTTACCGGACTGATGCTCAGCCGTACGCTTGTACCTGCAACCTCGATGGATAGCGTAGTCTGCACTGGTTCAGGGGTAGGCAAGCTCACTCTACCCAATGGTGAAAACATCGAGTAGCCATTGGTAAAGAAGGTACGCAGCCGGTAATAATATGTGTTTCCCGCGCTTAGCCCCGTGATGCTCTTCTGAGTGGAAGTACCGGCATTGTAACCACTATATCCTGTAATGAAGCTTCCAAAAAGGCTATCCGCCGATACATCCAGATAATACACGGTACCGCTAATAGGTACGCTCCAATTGGCCGTAAAGGTTGTCATGGTCACATTCGTGGCCGCCTGAGGTACGGGAGTCCAGAGATACTGGGCATATTCCGGATGATCGATGAAGGGGTTGCGATTGCCCTGGCGTTCCCAGATCCTGTCATTACGCAGTATTTCCCAAGCATCCACGGGATCTTGGTCGTGCCATTGCAACAGAGTGGAGAGCTTGCTATAATATGGCTGGCCGGAGGGAGAGCTGTTGTTGTAATCCACGATTTCCAGATCGTAACCAGTATCTGTACCTTCGTAGCGCACAGCCATATACATGATCATCCGCGCCACATCGCCCTTATCCTCATCGCGGGGTTCCCAGGTGCTGGAGCTTGTATAGTTCTCAGTAGCACCCGAATATCCGGGATATGGCGAAGCATCGATATATTCGCTGCCGCCCTCGTCAAAATCTTTGTTTCCCTTTGAGGAATTGACCGTGGCGTCGCAGGGGCGCATATGGTGCAAATCGGTACCTGCCGGCCGCGTTTCGCCAAAGTCACCGTGGGACTTGCTCCAGGTATGCTCCCGGTTCCACTGTGTCACACCGCCCCCATAATGTGATTTGGGGATGCTCCATCCGGTATAAATCTGGATGATGTTACTCCCATTGTCAGGATCCTCATCGGTATACTGTAGCTGCGTCCACAGCGCGTCATAGCTGTATTGAGTGCTGTGTGTATTCTTAAGAAGCTCGTGCAACCCTGCTTTTAAGGCATTGCCATATCCCGAGATACTCTGATAATACCCTGTGTTTTGATCGGTTAGAGTAGTAAAGAAAGCCGGATTCCCGGTGGCGGTGCTGGCTAGGTACATAGTTTGAGATCCTGTGCCATTGTACTCAAAGACGCGGAAATGATAGGTGGTATTGGGATTCAACCCTTCTACAAACACACCGTTGTAAGGCACATCCTCGATGATCTCGGTAGCACCGTTGTAGATAACCTGTTGCCCTACACCTGAATACAACGGATTGGAAACCGGATCGGTGCCATTTACCGGAGCATTGAAGTAATTCGTTGTATTCATCACCACGATCCGGCGTGAGCCATTTCCCGGAGTCCATTCCAGCGAGATATCATGGCTGGCAACTGCCGCCACGATGCTGCTCGCCGGCATGGTGGGTGCAGAAATGCTCTGGGTAAATGCGCCAATCTCATTTGAAGAGGCACTGCTTCCCTCAGCATTTGCGGCACGGACTACATAGTAATACTGAATATCGGGATCGAGGCCACTGAAGAGCCAGCTCAAGACACTGCCCACATTGAGATCCTGATACACATAGCTCAGTGATCTACTGCCCATCTCATGATAACCCAGGTAGGATGAGGTGTCAGTGGGATATCCCCACCATTCTGTCCCCAGGGTAATGAAGGCTTCTGCGCCTCCCCCGGAAGGATTTTGGGTAACTCCTCCGGTCACCTCAGGCCCCCGTACCAGGGTTTGATCTTTAGTACTCAGTGCATCGCTGAGCCAAGCGGTTCCGGGATCGCTGCCGATCACGCCAAATATATCTACATAGCTTCCGGTAGACTCCTTATACAGAGCCACTGCGTCATTGCCATTGAAATTGATCACAGTATTATTTGTGGCATCTGCCTGCGCCAAAATGCCCGATGATGCCGAGGAATGGGTAATCACATACACCTGGCCATGTTCCAGAGCACCGCTGAGCTCCAGAGTAGTAGGATTGGTAGCACCATTGCTAAAAAGCCTTAGCTGATAGGCATTCAGATTTACCGTGGCTCCGGTCCCGTTATAGATCTCCACAGCCTTGTTGAAACGGCTTCCCTCGATGTATTCGCTGATTATCAAATCCTCTGCGCTGCCCCCTGGCGTGCGGGTGTAAAGATCGATGCGATAGCTGGTAGCACCGGCAACGCTTTGCCAGTTTGCCCTGAATCCATCCGGACCTATCTCCGTAGCTGGTAGCGCAACGGGGGCCGCCGGGATCTGCCGGGAACGTGGAACTCCCATCCCCCATAACAATTGTCCTGCAGCGATCAGGCTGACCAGACAGAGCATATACATCCATGACTTTCGCATCAAAAAACTCCTCATTTTCTCACCTTGATAATTTATCGGGATTTGTGAAGCATACAAGTTTCGTTCCAAAATACCACTTATCCATCACTCGCAGTTCATACCACATCACTTACGAAACTAAGGGATGTACCCCAAAACGCCGCACTTGACAGAAAGCCCCTGCCGATAGCTCTTGACTTCATGGAAAGCTTGAATCAGGCACTGATCGCGGACGCCAATCACCCCATCATCTGTCACACGCTGAGAGATGAGCTGCTGCTATACAATATTGATGTACAAGGTGAAATGGCAGTCTTTCAGCTATTCGAGACCCTCAGCGGCAAACATATCAACCGGGAGTGCGTAGCAGATGAGCTTTCCGGCGGGCAGAAAGTGCTGCTAATGCTTTGCCTGGCACTTAATTCTCCGGCACAGAGGATCATCTTCAAGGACTTGCTGCATGCTCTGGACGATGAGCGCCGCGAGCTAACCCAAAGCCTGATCAGACAAAGCACCAAGACCATCCTGCACGAGAAGGGATCATGCTGAGGATTGCTGCTGGTTCCGCACAGGTGTGGCCTGCTTTTACACTTGATCTCACCCAAGATCTTTGTTTTGAACAGGAGCACCGCTATCAACTCTGGGGAGCCAATGGCAGTGGGAAAAGCTCCTTTCTGCAAAAGATTCTGCTCCCCCAGCTCCAAAATGCTGAAGGGTCATACATCGTCTATCTGCAGCAGCAGATGCATCTGCAACTCTATGCCCTAAAGGCACATGCCGCCTTTCACGCCCCAGGGAGAAGGATCACCGACGCCCACGATGCTGCAGAGTACTTACTGGACGATCTGAGCAAAACCTACCCATCTCGGCCCAAGGATATCTTCATCATCGCCGATGAAAGCCCAGCCCTGGAACTCCTGCTGCGTTTCCCCCTACCCCACTGCTTGATCCTGATCGATCATCAGCAAAAAATCCCCGAAGCCAGGCGAGTGATCTTTGAAGCCCAGAATCCCACTCTTACACAGGTTTATCGCGATGCGTAAGCTGATCCTCCTCAGTGTGCTCTTCATCGTTTTCAATCTGCTCTGGGGTATCCTGTGGCTTCCTCTGTGGAAGCTGCAACTCCTCACTCTGTGCATCATTATGATGCTTTCCCTCATCTATCTGGGCGGAAATCAGTTACTCAAACAGCTCAAAATCCTCCTCCCTTTCGTGGGCACCCTGATTTTTATCTATGCGATCTTTATCATCCTCGGGATCAGTCCCGATAATGAAAACGCCCTCGCCTACTGGCTGGCCTACGGATTACCCCGGATTCTACTGCTGCTCTCATCGATCCTCCTGCTCCGCATCTTTGTTTCCTGGATGCGGATCGAGGACTTTTACAATAGCGGACTCAGCATTCACCGGCTGAAATACATCATTTTGGGGCGAATCCTGTACCAGGCGGCCTTCCATTCCTACCCACTGATCAAGGATTGGCTTGCCCTGATCCCAAGCGAGCAGGGCGGTAAACGCAGTTTCAAGCAGCGTTACAATTTCGCCCTCACCGCCAGTCTGGCCCTGGCTCTATACGTTTTGGGCGAGGCAGACATGAAGGGAGAGATGATGGATAATAGAATAGCTATATGCTATGAGGAGCAACAATGAAATGGTATCTGAATGTCGGATTCACCGTACTGGTGATGGTGACCACTCTACTCATTCGCATCCCCGTCCCCGGAGGCGGATACTTCAATTTTGGCGATGTAATCATCGTGTTTTGCGGTCTATACGCCGGCAAGAAAGCCGGGATGATCGCTGGCGGCATCGGATCAGCGCTGGCTGATCTCATTGGCTTCCCCATTTTTGCCCCCATCACCCTGATTGCCAAGGGACTCCTGGGACTCTTTGCCGGCATGGCGAAGGGCAGCGGAAAGGCTTTACAGTACATCTACCCCGCAGTGGGCGGCATCCTGATGGTAATAATCTATTTTGGCGGAACCTGGATGCTTCCCGCCATGGGCAAAGCCGCCGCCTTTGCAGACCTGCCCGCAAATCTGATTCAGGCTGCCTTTGGCTACCTCGGTGGCAGATTGCTCTATGCGGCGTATATGAGGCTGGAGGCTGTGGCGAAGGGATAGAATAGCTGAGGGGTTTAGAGTTTTTTTTTGGGGGTTGTCGCAAGATGCTCCTTGAAGATGCCATTATCACCCATCTCCTTGGGCAGATTAAGAATGGCGAGCAAGGCATCTATCTCGACCGGGATTGGTATCACTGGCCCTTCCTCATCATCTCTGAAAGCTCATCTAGTAGGATGGGAAGACCCCAGCGAGACTGGTATCTGATTTGAATCCAGAGCGGTTATGATCTGCGTAAATCCGTTCGATCTCCGTCATCTGCGTGCTATTACAAAATCGAGATTGCGGCCATAACCGATGGTCAGCTTTCCTGCAGTACAGCGGTATGGCTTCAGTCGCAGACCTTCATGTCTGACTAACTGAGCTTTGATTCGATTCATCAACGTTTCGGTCATGCTTTCTCCTTGTTCCAGATGTGATCATTGATCCGGAGCCAGGAAAGCACTACCCTGTATGCTGACAAATCAGGATGAGCAAGGATGAGACGGATTTTATCATTGACAGATATC
>Ga0116174_10005209_pt1 | contig 10053 bp, 14 predicted proteins | sample AD_UKC087_MetaG_FD_89801 | JGI IMG/M metagenome (GOLD analysis project Ga0116174, IMG submission 89801) | Active sludge microbial communities of municipal wastewater-treating anaerobic digesters from USA - AD_UKC087_MetaG | ecosystem: Engineered > Bioreactor > Anaerobic > Digestate | place: USA...
CAATGATTTTTTTACCAACCACTGCTGGAACAGGATCTGAAGCAAGTCCTTTCGCTGTAATCAAAGATGATACTAAAAAATCAAAAAGGGGTATTGAAAATCTTGAGTTTTTGCCAAAATTAGTTATTCTTGATCCTGAATTTTTAAAATCTTTAGATAAGGTGATGGTAGCTGCAACTGGAATAGATGCTGTCACGCATATTATAGAATCATTTATTTCTAGAAACGCTAATGAAATTACCCGGAGTTCAGCAAAAGGCTTATTAATTGACATAATACCAAATTTAGAAAAAGCAGTTTTTTCCGATGATATTAATTCTTATTTAAAAATGCTTAATGCTGCTTTCGCTTCCAGATTACTTTATCCCCGCACTGGTCTTACTATCGCTCACGCACTATCTCACCCGTTAGGTGCTTACACTAACATTCATCACGGACTTGCAGTGGCTTTTTTTCTTAGAGAATCAATGATTTACAATCAACCTGCTTGTGAAGATAAATTAACTGATGCGATTCATCTTTTAGGGTTTGGTAATATAAATGTATTTTATGAATGGTTAGATAATTTTTTTACTAAGAGTGGTATCGCTAAAGAAATTTATAGCTTTATGATTGATCATAATCCCCCATTCGAAATAATGGCTTCTGATGCTATGAAAAGTAGTAATATTCCATCAAATCCGAAGAACACGTCTGTTACTGATCTAGTTCAAGTTATTGATAATTCTTATAAATATTGGGGTTTAAAATGAGTTTATATCAAGATATTTTAAAATTGTTTATGAGAATATCTAATGAATCTATTGGTTTTGTAGATGCGTGGAGACGAGGGAAAAAAGATATTTTAATTAAGATAAATGTTAATAATCAGATTGACGTAGTAACTGAATTGGATTATCAAATTGAACGTAATGCTAAAAAAAATTTAAATAAGCATTATCCCGAATTTGAATTTGTAGGCGAAGAAGGGTTCAAAGGTAATTTTGAAATATTTGATCAAAATTATTTTATTATTGATCCTATTGATGGAACCAAGGCTTTTGTTAAAGGAAGTAAAGACTGGGGAATTTCAATTTGCGCAGTAATAGATGGTGTACCTTCAATAGCTTTATTGAATATTCCAGATAAACACTTACTGATTACGGGGATTAAAAATGAAAAGGTCTGTCTCAATGGTATTCCCATTGAGATAAAAACAACAGTGAATCAAAAGGTGGCTATAAGTCCTCGTCAGTTAACAATGGTGGAAAAATGTTTTAAGAAAACTAGTTATGTACCACAAGAAATGTCTGCATTAACCCCAAAAGTAGCAGCAGTAATGACTGGTGACGTTGAAGCGGCTTTATATTTCCCTGAAAATGGTAAATCTGCTTCAATTTGGGACTATGCTGCTGCTTGTTTTCTCCTTGAAGAAGCAGGGGGGGTTATGAAGTCATTTGATGGCAACAACCTCCCTTATTCAGGTGAAGGGACCATTTATAGAGGTGGTTGGATTGCTTCTAGATCAGACAAAACTTATAGCGATATTAAAAAATTAGTAGAAATTAAGTTATAATCATTTATGAATACACAAACTCAGGATTGGCAAGAACTTTCTCGTGAAGAAGTTTTTAGAAAATATTCTCGGAAAATTGAGAAAGTAATTTTTAGATTACCAAACGGTAAAGAGAGTGATTTTTATATTAAAAAAGAAGGTCCAGCAGCTAGTGTCTTAGCGTTGACTCCTGATAACCAAGTGATTATTGCGAAGCAATATCGTCCTGGACCAAAAAGTTTTAATGGAACTTCCTGGTGGTTTTGTTGATCCAAATGAAAATCCTGAAATTACCATGCAAAGAGAGTTACGCGAGGAAACTGGTTATGAAGGTGATGTTAGATTAGTAACCACATGTCTTGATGATGCTTATTCCACTATGGAAAGATATTGCTTTGTGGCTACGAATTGTAAAAAGGTTAAAGAGATTGAAAACGATGAAAATGAATTTACTGAATTAGTACTCGTACCTATCGAGGATTTTAAAAAAATATTGCGTAGTGGCCAAATGACTGATGTTGAGGTTGGATTTTTGGGTCTAGATTACCTAAAGCTCCTGTAATGGTAAATTCTTGATTCATCAAATGATAAAGAAGTATCAAAATTTTAGGCAAATTAGCTTCGTCCATATCTGTTTAGCCTATCAATTGTTCCGAGATCTTGTGCTGGTTGTTTTATATCAAAAGTATCGACTTTTTCGCCTATTTCTAGTAATTTAGGGATATATTGTCGATATAAATCTATAACTTGTGGTGCACTAGAATCAAAATATTGACCAAAAATATCTGTGAAATATCCTCGATTTGTTACTACCACACCAACACTAGTCATCCTACTAAGATTAGTAGTACCATATTCTAGTGGTAATGTCATATCACTTACCTCTAAATCGTAAAGGACATAACCTTGTTTATCTGTTAGGATTTTACCAGTGTTTTGAGCGTCTTTCCCTGGTTGCGAAGTTACTACCCAAGTGACATTTGCTTTCTTTTGTGTGTGTGCAATAACAATATTTGGTAATAAATGAAAAGGGAAAAGTGTATCGGTAGGGGAAATAATACCAATATTACTACTGCTTCGAACAAGTACCTTATTTGATGCACCAGCAGTTCCAAGTGGTTGATCTTCTACAGAAAAACTAATACGACCACAAGGGTGAGTTTTTAGAATGTATTCTTCTACCATATCACTGCGTGAGTCTGGATCTAAACTAGTCAGTATGATTAAATTGGATCTAATGCTAGTAGAAATGCCTCTTATTGCGTTTTCAATCATTGGAATATTGTGTCCGTCAATTTGGATTGGAACTAATGGTTTTGGTAAGTCAACCAAACCGCCTTTTTTTAATCTACTTCCTTTGCCACCAGCCAATAGTAAAACATCAATATTGTTATTTATATTTATTTTGCAACTATTCTCACACGTTAATCTAGTCATTTGTGGCTATTATAACACTGTCCCTAACCTTAGCCTCATTCTACTAGTCTTTTGTACCTAAACGAGACATGTCTAAATATTTAGTGAGGGATTAAATTTAATAAATTTTAGATATAGTAGATGATATGGCAAATGAAATTGAAATGAACTTTAAAATTGTTGATAAGAAAGGTTTGTTAAATTATTTAAGGTTATGGTCAGAAGAAAAAATTCAGAAGATTAAAATGACATACTTGGGCAAAGAAAATGATGAGAATTTTTATATTCGCATTGAAGAAATTCAAGAGAAAAATAATACAAGAAAAGTTTTGACTGCCAAAGGTAACTTTATGTCAACTGATGGTGTGAACCAAAGAAAAGAAGTTTCAATTCCTATCTTAGAATCCACAGAAAAATACATTGAATTTTTACTATTAATTGGGATGAGTCGACGTGATTCTAAATCAAAAATTCGTCATGTTTTTGAAGTTGGTGAACTGGATGTAACTGTGGATGAATGGGATGTAAAGGAACTTGGAGATAGGTTAGAAATTGAAGGTAAAGATAAGTCTAAGTTGAAAGAGTTGGCATCTAAACTGAGTCAATATTGTGAACCAATACCATCGAAATAAGATTGATTAACTTTGATAAAGTAAATCACGAAAGATTGCGGAGGGTAAGGGATTCGAACCCCTGAGAGCTTGCGCTCACTAGTTTTCAAAACTAGCGCCATAAACCACTCGGCCAACCCTCCTAATACAGCCCATTATATCAATAAATGATATCCTGGAATATAAATATGCTCTTAGCTATTGTGCCTCTCTATTATCAACTCCTTCAAGCCTACAAACCGGTAGCTTCTACTCCCGTATCCCCCACCCCCACTCCGGTTCTGCCCACCAGTGCTCCAGCCGTTCTAGGTACTCAAACTCAAGTCAAAAAAATTGCTCTCCTGGGTGATTCTATGATTGATACTCTCAATCTCGATCTCTGTCAAAAATCTTTTCAAAAATACTATCCTCAAACCCAAATCAATTTTCTTAAATATGGTTATGGCGCCACCACTATCGAAAGCGCCCACGACCGTTTAACCCAAAGCACTCGCTATCTGGATCAACAAAATCCCTCTATTATCTCCCAATCACCGGACCTGATTATTCTCGAATCTTTTGCCTATAATCATTTGGGTAATTCTCAAAACAGTCTCAATCGCTACCTACAGGAACTGGAAAAAATTATTTCCACCATCAAAACTTCCTTACCTCAGACCAAAATCATGATGGCCGCCACCATTGCCCCCAATTCCGTCACCTTTGGCAACGGTCTTAGTAATCTCCATTTCACCGCTATGGACAAAATTGAAAAAACCAACACTATTAAACTGTATTTGGATAATTTCATTGCTTTCAGTCAAAAAAATCAACTACCTTTAGCCGACGCCTATCGCCCCAGTTTAATCAATCAAGATGGTTTTCCGGAACTGATTGATTCAGGTAGCAACATTCACCCATCTGATCTAGGTAGCGAGTTCTTTTGCGATACTTTAGCAAAAACTGCCTTTGACGGCCATTTAATTAATTGATAAAATAGCCCCATGTCCAAAGCAAAAAAAACACCTCGTATTTTACTCGCCCTCAACTGTTCAGTCTGTGGCGCTCAAAATTATTTGACCGAAAAAAACAAGACCAATACTCCTGATAAGTTGAAGTTCAATAAATACTGTCGTTGGTGCAAAAAAAATACCGAACACAAAGAATCAACCAAGCTAAAATAATTTCTAGCCTGGAAAATATCTATATTTCTCCCTTGGAGCTCTGTAATCTCCGGTGTCGTTATTGCTATACCCGCAAGACTAAAAATATCCTCAGCAACCGGCAAATCTTAAATTTTGTCACTGATTATCAAACTTTTTTAAAAAAACGCTTTAATCTAAATTTGAAATCTATCATTTTTTGTGGCGGTGAAGTTTTTACCCTCCCCTCTTTTCCCCGTCTGGTCAACACTCTTCTCAAAAAAAACATTTTTATCACCATTATTACCAATGGCACTATTAACCAGTTAGACCAAATTACAGATCCAAAAAATTGTCAACTCATTGTTTCCTTTGACGGCCCCCAAAAAATTCATGACCACAACCGTGGCTCCGGTAATTTTCAAAAAAGTCTTAACTTTGTCAAACATGCCCTCCAACTCGATTTTCCAGTGGAAATTTTTTATCTGATCACCAAAGACTCCTATCCTTATCGCCATTCCTTCCCCCAATATTTTACTAAAGCTCTAAAGCTCTATAGTTCTAAAGTTCCAAATTTCACTTTTTTAACCGATCGTTTAGGTTCTCTCACTCCGGCTCAAGTTAAACATATTCGTCAAAAATACCCTGTCTATCCGCCAAAAAATTTCGGCTGTGCCATGCTCTCTTTACAATCAGACGGTAATTTTTACCCTTGTTGCGAATCCGCCCTCAAACTCGGCTCCCTTTCCGATCCTATTTCTTTAATCGTCACCAACTACTTATCTCGTTGCCTCGCCTCTCCTCTCTGCCCCGACCCTCATTATTTTTGCAATTTAAAACCATAAATTATAATAATATATGACACAGTCTGAATTATTAAAGTCCATTAGGAAATACTTTTGGCGCCGGGGCTTTGTCGAAGTTGAGGTGCCTTATCTCAATTCTAGTCTACCTCTAGAACCCAATCTTTATGCCTTTAAAACCACTTGGGAACATCAGAAGCAAACTTTTTATCTCCCCACCTCTCCCGAATTGGCTTTGAAAAAACATCTGTCTCAAAATCGCCAAAAATGCTTTGCTATCAGTCATTGTTTTCGAGACCTGGAAGCCAGCAATGAGCTTCATAACCCCGAATTTCTCATGTTGGAGTGGTATTTGCCTAACCAAAATCTGGCCGATTTGATTAAATTTACTAAAAAATTTGTTCGTCATTTTCTTAAAATCGATTTTACCGAATTCAAACTTCCACCCAATCTTCCCCAAAATGAAGCTGATTTTAACCAATACTTTCTCAATGAAATTGAACCCACACTCCCTCGTCATGGCGGCACCTTTGTCACCGGCTACCCCGCCTACCTCTCTCCCCTGGCTAAACCTGTCGGTAATTCGACAGGTCAAACCATTGCCGATCGTTTCGAACTTTACATCAACGGCATCGAAATCGCCAATGGTTGCGTCGAAAATACCGATGCCAATTCTATCAAATCCGCTTTTGAAGCGGAAAAAGAATATCGCCGGCAACATCATTTACCCCTCCATCCTATTTCTACCGATTTTATCGATTATTGTAGTCGTCTCTCACTTTGCAGTGGTGTGGGTCTGGGTATAGATCGTTTTTTAAATCTGCTAAAATAAACTCAGACATGACTCAAAAAGAACCTAAAAAAACCACACCGGTAACTCCTCCCAATCCTCGACCTTTTAAACCACAATCACCTTTCCAAAACCCCCAATTTCAAAGCCGTCCCAATTTACCTAAATTTAACAACAACCGTTTCAATTCTTCTTTTCGGACCCAAAGTCGTGGCTCCGGCGGTAAATAATCTTCCCCTCTTCCTTTCCTTTTCCGCTCAGCTTGAATCCCATTTTTTCGTATAATTTTCTCGCCGGCATATTATCTTCACTACATTCCAACCACCAATCCTTAACCATCGATGTCTTAAACACCTTTCTTTCCATCAATTTTTTCATCGACTCGGATAAAAAATCATAGGACCAGCCTCTGCCCCTAGCCACCCCATACATCCTAATAGCCAATGTCCAAGCCTCCTCTTTCTCCCCCAACCACACAATTCCACCTAATTTACCCTCTTGATCAACTAAAGTATAAATATATCTTCCTTTTTCACACCATTGGTTAAATTTCTCTCTATTCGCAAATCTTTCCCTATCCCCGGTAAACTTCAATACTTCCTCATCTTGACGACTGAATAAGATCAACTCCTCGATATTTTTTTCACTAATCCCTTCGACGATTTTATAATTAGCTTCAAAGTATTTCATAAGTTAACTTTGTATATCCTACTACCATTAATTTTAATCCAAAAAAGTTATTTCTTTATTAGGACGAACCACCTTCACTAATTCCACCCCCGCATCCTTCAATAATTCTCTAACTCCACCCACATCCGGATAATCGGTATAAGTTACCAATCTTTTAATCCCGGCATTAACAATCATTTTGGCACAAACAATACACGGTGAATGAGTACAATACATCGTACCCCCATCAATATCCTCACCATGCTTCCCCGCCTGAATAATGGCATTTTGTTCTGCATGAATCGCACGACAAATCTCATGTCTTTCCCCGGACGGAATCTTTAACTGATTTCTTAAACAACCCAGCTCCAAACAATCCGGCAATCCCGCCGGAGCTCCGTTGTAACCAGTCGTTAAAATTCGCCTATCTTTAACTATAATTGCCCCCACATGATGTCTCAAACAAGTCGATCTCTCCGCTACCAAAGCCGCAATTTTGATAAAATATTCATCCCAACTCGGTCGAACATAATCTGATTTTTGGGCAGTATTTGTTTTTTTAGTTTTCATATTTTTAAAATCTTTAATATCTTTTCTATTTGTTCATATAAATCTTCCAAACTGCCATTATTTTCCAATCGATAATCCGCTCTGTCCCGGCAAGCTATCAAGTTTTGTTTATTCGGATCAGTCGACTCTGATTCCCTTAATTCTTGATCCATAAACTCCTCCCAAGTCACATTATCTTTATTACTGCCCCGTTTCAAATTTCTCTCGTATCTTAATTTCTGCAAAGCATCAACTGCCAGTAAAATTCCCCCAACTTCACGCAGTTTTTCTATTTCTCCTACAGTTCTAATACTCTCCACAATTGCATTTTTATTTGTTTGTAAAGCTCGTTTAATTAACTCTTGGGCAATAAAACCGGCTCCAAATTTGGCTCTCAAATCATTACCTACCTCTATCATTGATTCTCTGTTTACCGGCATTTTTCTTTTTTCAATTTCCTCACTTATCAAAGCGCTGGCACTGAAATGTGCAAAACCATGATTTTTAACTAAATACTCCACCACCGTCCCCTTTCCCGCTCCATTTGTTCCCGTAATCCCAATCACTACCATTTGACTAATTTACCATTATCCCAATCCTCAAACAATCAACCAAATTACCAGTGTTACAATTTACTCATGGAAGAGTCTCTCTTTAATCCAGCTCATAATAAAAAAATCTTAGCCTACGATTTATTTGATCAAAAACACTTAAGAAACCTTAAAGATTTTAAATTTAGAATCGGAGTTTACGGCATTTTACTACATCAAGATCAAATTTTAGTTCAACGCCATCCTAAACTAAAAACCTACGGTCTACCAGGCGGTGGTGTTGACTTGGGTGAAAGTCTCGAAACTGCCCTCATTAGAGAATTTAAAGAAGAAACTGGCTTAAAAATTAAAAAAGATAAACTGATTACTGTCACCGAAGACTTTTTTACCTACAAAACAGAAAATGCTCAATCAGTTTTAATTAGTTACACCGTTCAAAAAATTGCCGGAAAATTACTCTCAAACGGCAATCATTCCGACACTGCCGAAGTTAAATTTGTCCCCCTAAAAAGTCTTAATCAAACCACCACTCAACGAGTTTTCTGGCCAATTGTTAAATTAGTAAAAGATTCATTTTTCAGTCAAAAACCTAGTTAAATAAGATTCATAATCCCGCAACGGCGGGATTGGAAACCTTGGTGCTCTCCCTCTGCAGGCCCATGAGGATTCGAACCTCAAATAAAGGTTTTGGAGACCTTGGTGATACCATTTCACTATGGGCCTTCAATAAATCAGTGGACTTATCCACCGTAATTTTAGCGAAGGTGGACCCAAGGGGACTCGAACCCCTGACCTTCCCCATTCCATGGGGACGCGCTACCAACTACGCTATGGGCCCGGTACTGGCTATTTTAACAAAATTTCAATTTGATATCATAACTTATGACCCAAAAAATCCAAGTCAAAAAAGCCGTTATTGCTGCTGCCGGCCGTGGCACTCGTTTTCTCCCCACCGTCAAAGCCTATGCCAAAGAATTAGTCCCCGTCTTAAACAAACCCAATATTCAATATTTAGTCGAAGAAGCCATTGCTGCCGGTATTACTGAAATCTGCATTGTCCACCGTCATGGTGAAAAAACCGTTCGCAGTTATTTTCAACCCAGTCAAGATTGGGAACAATACCTTAAATCCGTTAATAAACTGGACGCTCTCGACTCTCTCAAAAAAATTCACCAAAGTCTTAAAACTTTTAAATTGATTCCCCAACCCACCCACCTTCCCTATGGTAACGGTTCACCTCTATTGGCCGCCCGCTCTTTTATCGGCAACGACCCCTTTGTCTATATGTTTGGTGATGATTTGATTGTCGAAAAAGAAACCGGTCGTTTTCTGAAAAAGATGATTAAGACTTTTGAAAAATACACTCCAGCCATCAATGTTTCCGTTAAAGATGTTGGTCCCGCCGAAATTCACCGCTATGGTGCCGTTAAATTTATTCCTGATAAAAAATATCCTCACCGCATCTCCGGTATGTTTGAAAAACTTTCCGCCCAAGAAGCTCCCTCTTTCTTCGGACAAGTTGGTCGTTCTATCGTTGACGCCAAAAAACTCTGGCCCGTTCTCACCAAACAAGGTCTCTCTAAAGGTAATGAGCTTTGGTATGCCGATTCTATCAATACTCTAGCTGCCAATGATGTGGTCATTACTGAAGCCTTGGATGATAAATCCGACTGGATGACCACCGGTGATCCTCTCCGCTGGCTCAAAGCCAACATTGCCGTGGCCATGCTCAACGACGACTACGCCACCGACATCAAAGACTTTTTGAAAACTCTAAAATAATTTCTTTTCCAGAACTATTCCAGTACTTAGAATTTTACCTTCAATCCCTCTTTTTTCATATCCTATAACTTGACATTATCGTCTTTTCTTGATACACTTCATTACAATTGATTGTTGATTGTGATAGTCAACTTTCAATCTTTTAACAACTAGAAGTTCAACTTCCCTCTGAATAAACATCAGAGGAGAGACTCTCGGGGTAAGGTGGCTCCTCGTCATACTTACTC
>Ga0116174_10005210_pt1 | contig 10052 bp, 9 predicted proteins | sample AD_UKC087_MetaG_FD_89801 | JGI IMG/M metagenome (GOLD analysis project Ga0116174, IMG submission 89801) | Active sludge microbial communities of municipal wastewater-treating anaerobic digesters from USA - AD_UKC087_MetaG | ecosystem: Engineered > Bioreactor > Anaerobic > Digestate | place: USA...
ATTCCTGCTTGCGCGGAATGACGGGGAAGTCGAGCCTGCCTCTACCGTGACCCGTGCCCATCCCGTCTCCCCTGCGGAAGCAGGGGTCCAGTGTGTATTTACACAGTCCTCCTCGTGAGGGCTACTGGATCCCTGCTTACGCAGGAAAGACGTTGAAAAACGCCGTTTCCTCATCCGGCCGCAGGCGTACTGGATTCCTGCTTGCGCAGGAAAGATGTTGAAAAAACGGGAATGGCCGGATTACAGCAGCTGGATGATGTCCAACTCGAGGTCGGGGACGTAGTAGTCGAGGAATTCGCCCAACCCTTCGACGCGGTAGTGCTCGTGTTGTCCGGGTATCAGCACGGCTTGTGCGACATCGATGGTGTGTGTCTTCTGGCCAACGTCTACGGCGAGGGGGCCCGATTTTGCCAGGAGAATATGAAACGAATCGCCGCGGGTGTCGCGTTTGTAGCAACCACGACACGCGATATGATCTGCGGCGAACTGGCGGCAGGCGGCCAGGACGGTCCGCTCGGCGCCATCTTCCGCGTGGCAGGCCAGGGGAGCAGCCTCTCCGCCGTGGGGCGAACCAAAATGGATGGCCTCGAGAGCCTTTTCGAGGTGCAGTTCGCGGGGCTTGCCATCGCTGCCCAGGCGGCCCCAGTCGTAGATGCGGTAGGTCAGGTCGCTGTTCTGCTGAATTTCGGCCAGCACAATCCCGCCGCCGATGGCATGGACGGTTCCGGCCGCAACGAACACCGACGTGCCCGCCTGGACGGGGAACCGGTTCAGCAGGGTTTCGACGCCGCCGCCGGATACGGCATGAGCGAAGGCTTCGCGGCCGACCGCGGGGTCGAGGCCGCAGATCAGCTCGCTGCCGGGATCGGCCTGGAGGACGTGCCACATTTCGGTCTTGCCGACATCGGGCTCGCCGAGACGTTTCGCACAGGCATCGTCCGGATGCACCTGGACGGACAGGCTCTCGGCGGAGTCTAGGAGTTTGAGCAGGAGCGGAAAGCGACCGGAGGGTGTGGGACGGGCGGTGGCGCCGAGCAGGGCCTGAGCGTCCGCGGCGAGGAGGTCCTGCAGGGTGCGGCCTGCAAAGGGTCCTTCGGCGATAACGCTTTCATCGCCCGGATGATCGGAGATGAGCCAGGCTTCGCCAATGCGGACGTTTTCGGGCACGGGCTTCCCGTAGAGCGCCCTCAATTTGTGTCCGCCCCAGATGCGCTCGTAATAGCGTTCGGTAAACCGGAGAATGTCCCAGTCCAGCGCGCTCATCTTCCGTCACCTCTCCTGTTTTCCGCGCATCCGATTGTTATACCGTACGAAAACACAGAACGCCATCCCGGTATTGGGGGGTAACCCGGCCTTCTTCTTCGAGCAGTTCCAGATGGCCCACGGCGGCGGAGAGCTGAAGGTACATCTGCGTGACATCCGCGCGCGGGAAGAGTCCGCGGGCCACTTCGTAGACGGACAGCGGCTGCCGGCCCAGGAGGGCGAGGATGCGCGCGCTGCGGCTGTCCATGCGCTTGAACAGGGAGTCGATGACGGCGCGGTGGTCGCGGATGGGATCGCCGTGACCGGGGTAACAGACGTCGAGATCGAGCGCATGGGTCTTGCGCAGGGAATTGCGGTACTGGACGAGACTTCTGGTGCGCGGCTGGCCGGGGCTGGGCCGCCGGAGGAGGGGATTCGGCGTCATCGTGGCGAGCACATGATCACCCGTGAACGCGGCGCGCTGGCGGGGGTTCACAAAGAGGATGTCTCGCGCGGAATGGCCCGGCACGTGGCAGACCGTGTACGGGCCGACGGTCTGGCCCTCATCGGCGCCGCGATCCACGGCCGCATCGGCGGCATAGTCGCGAAAGGTCTGCTGCTCGGCGGAGGCTTTCTCTATGATCTCGGGAGGCGTGCCGAACTCGCGCATGATCTCCAGGGCGAACCGATGCGCCTCGTCGTGGTTGTCTTCGAGATTCAGGCGGTGATGCGTCGCGTCCGGATGGGCATAGACCGTGAAGTCCGCGCAGGCGCGCAGGCGTCCCAGCAGGCCGACATGATCGATGTGGGTATGGGTGAGCAGCACCACCTCGAGATCGCTCAGGGCAAGCGCTTCCCGCTTGAACGCGGCCCGCAGCGCCTCAAACGCCTCGCCGGTATTGACCCCGGCATCGATCAGGGTAAGGGGGGTGGACTTGACGAGGAACACATTGACCGGCCCCACGCGGAACGGCGTCGGCAACGCTATGGGGACGATCTCCGGGCCGTTCATCGCTCGGACAGGGCAGCCACGTAGGCGTCGTAACTGCGTTTCATCTGCGCGACCGAATCGCCGCCGAATTGCTCGATGAAAAACTGCGCCAGCACAATAGCCACGGCGTGTTCCGCGATGAGGGCGAGGGCGGGCACGGCGCAGGTGTCGCTGCGTTCGACGAGGGCGGCGTCGGGTTGCCTGGTTTCGATGTTGACTGTGCGAAGGGGGCGCATGAGTGTCGAGATGGGTTTCTTGACGATGCGGACCAGCAACTCCTCGCCAGAGGACATGCCGCCTTCCGTGCCGCCAAGATGGTTGGACGTGCGGACGTAATGGCTGCCGCCTTTCGGCGCTTCCGACCACACAATCTCATCGTGGTATGCGCTGCCGCGCAGATGAGCGCCCCGGAAACCGATCCCCACCTCGACGCCTTTCACCGCCTGAATGCTCATCATGGCCTGCGCGATGGCCGCATCCAGCTTACGGTCGGCCTGGGTGTGGCTTCCCAGTCCGGCGGGCAACCCCCACGCGCGCACCTCGATGATGCCGCCCAGGGAATTCTTGTCGCGTTTGGCCTGTCGGATGGCTTCGCGCATGCGCGTGCCCGCTTCGGCGTCCGCGCAACGCACGTCGGACGCCATGGACCGCTCGCGCAGCTCGGCGGTGGGGATGCGGTCCGTGTCGGCGGCGGCCTCGCCGATCTGCACGACGTGCCCGACCATATCCACGCCGAATTCGGCGAGCAACTTGCGGCAGAGAGCGCCGGCGGCCACGCGCGCGGCGGTTTCGCGCGCGCTGGCGCGTTCGAGGATGTTGCGGCAATCGTCGTGTTCGTATTTGAGCGCGCCGACGAGATCGGCGTGGCTGGGCCGGGGCCGCACCACCTTCCTGGCGCGCTCGCCGGTGGAGGGTTTCCAGGGGTCCATGGCGCTTTCCCAATTTTTGAAATCGCGGTTCCAGACCGCGAGGAGGATCGGGCTGCCCAGGGTTACGCCGCCCCGAATGCCGGAGAGCACGTCCACCTCATCTTTCTCGATGCGCTGGCGGCCGCCGCGGCCATATCCCTTCTGGCGTTCGGCCAGCCAGAAGTTGATGTCGTCCGGCTGGACCCGAACGCCCGCGGGGAAGCCGTCGAGGAACGCGAAGATCCCGCGTCCGTGAGATTCACCTGCCGAGTAATAGCGAAGCACGATGTCCATCCTTCGTTTGGGGCTGCGTCACAACGAGGGCGGCGCAAGCAGGGTATTGAAGTAGAAGCCAATGATGGCCGGTCCGGCCAGCATGACGATGACGCCCGCGAGCGCCAGATAGGGGCCAAAGGGAAGATAGTGCCCTGATGCGGGCCGGCCGGCCGGTTCCTCGCCGGAATCCTCGGTTGGGCCGCCCGGCGCCGGGTTGCGTTTTCCGGCCAGGATCATGAGGATGCCGACAAAACTCCCGATGAACGCGGCGATGACGATGATCAGAATCGCGCCGTACAGCCCGAAAAATGCGCCGAGCATGGCGTTCAGCTTGACGTCGCCGAAGCCCATGCCGGGTTTCTTGAGCAGGAGCAGGGCGCCCTTGTCGAGGGCGTACAGCACGCCCCCGCCCACGACCACCCCGAGCAGGGAGTTGAACACGGGCATTTCAAAAGGCCCCATGACCGCCAGGCCGCTTTTCGGGTAGAGCATAAACAACACCGACGTCGCAATCCCCACCGGAATGCCGGGCAGCGTGACCTCGTCGGGGATGGTCCAGTCCGTCAGGTCGACGAACGTGACGAGCACGAGCGCGGCCGAGAGCAGCATGTAAATCGGCGTGGCGATGGCGATGCCAAAACGCCAGAACACCAGCAGAAACAACACGCCCGTGATCGCTTCCACCAGGGGATATTGCCAACTGATGGGCTGGCCGCAATGGCGGCACTTGGCGCCCAGCACGAGCCAGCTCACGACAGGGATGTTGTCGTACCATGCGATGGGATTGTCGCACTTCGGGCATTTCGAGCGGGGCTTGACGACCGACAGCCCGCGCGGCAACCGGTACACGCATACGTTGAGAAAACTCCCGATCATGCTTCCCAGAACAAACGAGAAGACCGCCAGAAGCGCGTTCAAGGCCTGCAGGTTTTCGTCCATTTATTCCCCACTTACCACAAGTTCCGAGATTAACAGCGACGGGGCGCCACACGACCCCAGAAAACGCAGATCATTGCCCACGGCGGCCACCGCGTTCAAGAGCGGGCGAAGATTGCCCGCGATCGTCACGCCGCGCACGGGGGTAGTCAACTCGCCGGCTTCAAAGAGCAGTCCCGTGACCCCGAAGCTGAAATCCCCCGAGATGGGGTTGGCGGAATGCATGCCCAGGGCCTGCGTCACATACAGGCCGCGGGACGCCTTCGCGAACAAGTCGTCCTGAGCCGCGACGCCGGGGGCGATGAACAGGTTTGACGGGCCCACCTCGGGCGGGCTGCTGAAGCCCCGTGCGGCGTTGGCCGTGGGCCTCTCCCCCATCTCTGACGCGGTTTGCACGTTGTGCAGATACCCCCGCAGACAGCCCTTCTCGACGAGGACAGTCCGCCGGGCCGGGGTGCCCTCCCCGTCGAACGGGGCCCGGCCCACAGCCTCGAGACAATCATTCTGGTCCACGATAGTGATGCAATCCGCGCCGACGGACTCCCCGGCGCGGCCCGCGAACAAGGATTTGCCTTTGAGGACGTTGTCGGCCCGGAAGGCTGAGGCGAGCAGGGCGAGGAACCGGGTGGCCACGGCGCGGTCCAGCACCACGGGCATGGCGCCGGTCGCGCAGGGTTTGCCGCCGAGTTTGCGGGTGGCGTCTTGCGCGCAGCTTCGGGCCACCCACTCCGGGCGGAGACCGTCGAAGGTGCTGGCCAGGTCGAACTCCCAGCCGTTCTCGGAATCAACGCCCTCCCGGGCGGCCACGGCGTCCGCGGAACAGCTGAAATAGGCGTTGCGGTACCGGCGGCGCACGCCCGCGGAGTTCACGAGCGCGAAGTCGACCAGGCTGTCGCTGTACGTGGCGCGTTCAACCATGGTGATCCGCGGGTCGGCCGCCAGCGTGGCCCGTTCCAGGTCTTTGGCAAACGCGATCCGGGTCTCGACGGGCACGCTCGCGGGCGCCTGCGCCGACCAGTCGACATCGAGTAGCCCGGTTTCGCGGCAGATGCCGCCGTGCGGTTCGGGGTCGTTGCTCGCGGCGTTGTTCCAGGCATTGCGGACCGTGGTCTCGACGGGTTCGTCGGAAGCGGTGGTGTAGGCGAAGCCCATGCGCTTGTCGGGTGTGAACAGACGGACCCCCATGCCGCGGGCGGTCGCGGAGGCCAGGGTTTCGATCTCGCCCCGGGACACCTCGACCTCAAAACTCCGGCTTGTGGCCTCGAGGGCTTCCGCCTCGACCGCCCCGCAGCGCAGGGCGCACTCAACGGCATCGGCCAATCGCTGGTCTTCCACAAGCATGCCCTCAGTCTTCAGGCGTGTTTCGCCGCGTCCGCAAGCGATTTCGCGAACTCGCCCACTTTCGGGGCCGTTTCCGGCGAATCGCCCAGTTCCCCAATCATGCGGACAATCGCGCTGCCCACGATCACGCCGTCGGCATAGCGGGCGATTTCCGCGGCGTGTTCCGGTTTCGAGATGCCAAACCCGACCGCTACCGGCTTGTCCGTATGCTGTTTGATCTTCGCGACCATGGCGCGCACATCCTCGCCGACCCGCGCCTGTTCTCCCGTGACGCCCGTCCGGGAAACATAGTAGACGAAACCGGTGCAATGCCGCGAGACCGTCTCGATCCGTTTGTCCGTGCTTGTGGGGGCCAGCAAAAAGATGGTCGCGATGTCGAGCGCGTCAAGAGACGCCTTGTACTCGCCGGCCTCCTCGGGGGGCAAGTCGACGCAGAGCACCCCGTCGACCCCCGCATCGCGGCAATCCGGTCCGAACCGGTCCAGGCCGTAGGAATGTACGGGATTGAAGTACGTGAACAATACGATCGGCACGTGGCTGCGCTGCCGGAGCGTCTTGACCATGCCCAGCACATCGCGCAGCGAGGCGCCGTGGCGCAGGGCGCGCAGGGCGGCCTCCTGGTTTACGGCGCCATCGGCCAGCGGGTCGGAAAACGGGATGCCCAGCTCGACCACGTCCGCGCCGGCCTGTTCCAGCGCCAGGACGATCTCCGCCGTGCGTTCGAGGGTCGGGTCGCCCGCGGCAATATAGGGGATGAAGGCCTTCCGGCCCTGGCGCCGCAATTCCTGAAAACGCGCTTCTATCCGGTTCACAACAACTTTTCCCCCGGCAGCAAGTATCGGGCTGCCTGCTGTACGTCCTTGTCTCCCCGGCCGGACATGTTGATGACGGCGATCTGGTCCCCGGGGAGTTGCGGGATCAGTTTCTGGGCGTACGCGAGGGCATGGGCGCTTTCCAGCGCCGGGATGATGCCTTCGAGTTCGCTGGTCAACTTGAATGCGGCCAACGCTTCGTCGTCGGTGGCGCTCACATACTCGACGCGTCCCTCGCTGCGCAGGAAGGCGTGCTCGGGTCCGACGCTGGCGTAGTCCAGCCCGGCCGATACGCTGTGGGTACCGAGGATCTGGCCGTTGTCGTCCTGCAGCACGTAACTCATCGCGCCCTGAAGGGTGCCGAGTTTCCCGCCGGCGAAGCGGGCGGCATGCCTGCCGGTATCGATGCCCAGCCCCCCGGCCTCCACGCCGATCATGCGGATGCCGGGGTCACGGATGAAATCGAAGAAGAGTCCGATGGCGTTGCTGCCTCCCCCCACACAGGCCAGCAGCACGTTGGGGAGGCGGCCCTCCGCCTCGAGGATCTGCTGCCGGGTCTCCTGGCCGATGATCTTCTGAAACTCCCGGCAGATCAGCGGAAACGGGTGCGGGCCGTGGACCGTGCCCAGGACGTAGTGCGTGTTGCGGACGTTGGTCACCCAGTCGCGCAGGGCCTCGTTGATCGCGTCTTTAAGGGTTTTGGAACCGGAAGCGACAGGATTGACCTTCGAACCGAGCAGGCGCATGCGAAAGACGTTGAGTTTCTGGCGCTCGATATCCTCTTCGCCCATGTAGATTTCGCATTCCAGTCCGAGAAGGGCGGCCGCCGTGGCCGTGGCGACGCCGTGCTGGCCGGCGCCCGTTTCGGCGATGATGCGCGTCTTGCCCATGCGCTGGGCGAGCAGCGTCTGGCCAAGGGCGTTATTGATCTTGTGCGCGCCGGTATGGGCCAGATCCTCGCGCTTGAAATAGATCTTCGCTCCGCCCAGGTGCTCCGTCATGCGCTGGGCGAAATAGAGCGGCGTGGGCCGGCCAATGTAGTCGCGGCGGTACGTGTCGAGCGTTTCCAGAAACGCGCGGTCCCGGAGCGTCGCGCGGAACGCGTCTTCCAGTTCCTCCAGCGCATACATCAGCGTTTCGGGCACGTACTTCCCGCCGTACGGGCCATAACGCCCCTTCGCGTCAGGATACGGATAGGCCTGATCTGGCGTTGCGGATGAATTGACGGATTCGGTCATGATCTTTCTTTCCTGGCGCGGCTTCCACGCCTCCCGAGGTGTCCACGGCATACGGCCGAACCGTTCTCACGGCCTCGGCGACGTTCTCCGGAGTCAGGCCGCCGGCCAGAATCACCGGTTTGGCGCGTCCCACGGCGGTCCGGGCGGCTTCCCAGTCCCACGTGACACCGGCGCCGCCATGGGTTCCAGGCGCCTGCGTATCCAATACAATGGCACGGGCGGGATGGTCCGTCCAATCGCCGGGGCTGAACCCGGGGCCGACGTGGACCACCTTGAGGGAGCGGTCCGCCACGGGGCGGTAGGCCTCGGCGTCCTCCTCGCCGCACAATTGGACCAGATCGGCGAACGCGAGATACGCGCGCAGCTCGGCCAGGGTGGCATTCACGCAGACGGCCACGGTGGTCACGAACGGCGGCAGTTGCGCGATGATCGCCTCGGCCCGTTCCGGCTCGATATACCGGTTTCGCTGGCGCGCTTCCTCGGCAAACACGAAACCGAGCGCGTCGGCGCCCGCTTCGCACGCCGCGACGGCGTCGTCGAGATTCGTGATGCCGCAGATCTTAACCTTGGTCACGTGCCAGAAGTTCCCGGACTTTTGCGCCGACGTTTTCGCTGGTCACGAGGGACTCGCCGACCAGAATGGCGTCGATCCCCCCGTCTTCCAGGAGCGCTACGTGTTCCCGGGTATGGATGCCGCTCTCGCTGACCAGCACATGCCCGCCCGGGACGTAGCGTTTCAGCTCCAGGGTGGTGTTCAAGGAGACCTGAAAGGTGGCCAGGTCCCTGTTGTTGATGCCCAGGATATGCGCACCCGCGTTGATGGCGCGCTCGATTTCGCGCGCGTCGTGCGTCTCGACCAGCGCCGCCATCTTGAGGTCGCCCGCCAGCTCGAGGTAGTCGCGGAGCTGTTCGTCGGACAGCGCGCGGACAATCAGCAGGATGGCGTCGGCCTCCGCGGCACGCGCCTCGTAGATCTGGTATTCGTCGACGATGAACTCCTTTCGCAGGCAGGGCACGCCCACATGCCGGCGGACCGCCGTCAGGTCGGCCAGGGCGCCCTGGAAGTATTTCTTGTCCGTCAGGACGGAGATAGCACTGGCCCCGGCGCGCTCGTACTGTCCCCCGAGTTCGACCGGATTCAGGTTGGGGCGCAGCACGCCCTTGCTGGGCGAGGCCTTCTTCACCTCGGCGATCAGGCTGATGCCCGGCGCCCGGAGCGCCGCGCGGAAATCGCGTGGCGGGCCAAGCTCGCTCAAGCGACGCTTCAGCGCGCTCAGCGGAACCGACGTCTTGGTGGCGTCAACCTCGGCGCGTTTATGCGCGCAGATTTCATCGAGAATCATTGGATACCTTTATCAGCGTTTCCAGCGTTCGCAGCGCGGCGCCCGAGTCAATCGATTCACGGGCGAGTTCCAGGGCCGCGGCCCAGTCGAGCGCGTCGTCGCCCGCCCGCAAGCCGGACGCGGCGTTCAGGAGCACCACATCCCTGCGCGGACCCGGTTCCCCCGCCAGTACGGACCGCAGGATGCCGGCATTCTCAGCCGGGGACCCGCCCGCGACGGCGTCGCGGGGGACGGTCGCCAGACCCATCTGCTCCGGGGTGATCTCGTACGTGGTGACGCGGCCGTTGAGGACTTCCGCGACCCGGGTCGGGCCTGAAAGAGAGATTTCGTCGAGACCGTCCTTTCCCGACACGACAAACGCGTGGCGGGCGCCGAGGTTCGCGAGGACATGCGCGAGGGGTTCGGCGAGACCGGGTTCAAACACGCCGATCGAGAACCCCGTCGGCCGGGCCGGGTTGGTCAGCGGGCCGAGGATGTTGAAAACGGTCCGCGTGGCGCGCAATTCCGAACGAATGGGCGCCACATGCTTCATGGCGGTGTGTACCGAGCGGGCAAACAGGAATCCGATGCCGGTCTCGTCAATGCAGCGGAGCACCTGCTCCGGGGTGGCGTCGATATTGACGCCGAGCGCTTCGAGGACGTCGGCGCTGCCGCATTTGCTGGTGGCGCTGCGGTTGCCGTGTTTCGCGACGGCCATCCCCGCGCCGGCCACTACAAACGACGCGGAAGTCGAGATATTGAAACTGCCGGAATGGTCGCCGCCCGTCCCGACGATGTCGATCAAGGGGGTGCGCCGGGGGAGGATGGGAACGGCCATATCTCGCATGACCTGGGCGAATCCCGTGATTTCGTCGATCGTCTCGCCCTTGACCCGCAGCCCCATGAGCAGGGCGGAAACCTGCACGGGACTGGCCTCGCCCGACATGAGCAGGCGCATGGCGTCCGCGGCCTGTTCCCTCGTAAGG
>Ga0116174_10005214_pt1 | contig 10046 bp, 7 predicted proteins | sample AD_UKC087_MetaG_FD_89801 | JGI IMG/M metagenome (GOLD analysis project Ga0116174, IMG submission 89801) | Active sludge microbial communities of municipal wastewater-treating anaerobic digesters from USA - AD_UKC087_MetaG | ecosystem: Engineered > Bioreactor > Anaerobic > Digestate | place: USA...
ACATAAAAAATTTTCTCATCACAAAAAAGCATATAGACATACCACATGTTTAAATTATATCATCTTAGACTTGGCTTGCCCCTGCTTCCCCGAAGGGCTTGCACTGAGCTTGCCGAAGTGCTCGCATTATTGGATACGTTTAGAACTCTCAATTGGACCAGTATTAAGAATGAAATACAATTTAGCGGTATCTTAGATCATCTAAGAATGACAGTAATTAACAATTGATGTAAAATTAAAGTACACACTGAGTCACCCCCTAGGGTGACCCACACACCATTTAATTAGGCGTAGATTTTCGATGTTCGCGCACTAACACCTTTTTGCCGTTAGGCAGAACGCGGTAATGCTTGCGAACTTCTACAATCTTTTTTCCTTCTTTGGTTTTTGCCATTTCTGAAAAAATTGGTTAATAAATACTGCTCCCGACTCGAGCAGTCAACTGTAACCTGCTCGCGGTAACGTATTCCCCTAAGAAGTGACTCAATATGTACTTCTAAGCTTGTATTCTACTGCTTTGTAAAGTAAAGTAAAGTGATGGTACGAGGTAAAAAACAAAAAGAAATAGTTGAATATTCCTCTGGCGAGATGGTCACGATTGATGAGCTTTTAAAGGATGATCCCAAAGCTCTAGCAGAATTGGCAGAGATGCGGAAATGGATGAATGAAAATCCGTTTGTTTTTGATACACCTAAAGAAAAAATATCTCAGGGTCAAAAGAAGATGAAACAGCTTTTGGAAGACACCAGAAGAGATTCTCTTTTTGCAAAAAACTTAGAAAAAGTTGTTAAGTCAAAGCCATCATATACACATGATGAATTAAAACCGCTATACGCTCTGTATCGAATTTATTTAGATACCCTCGAGTCATTTAGAAAAAAGTATTTGTATAAAGATACAGCTTTTCGATTAAAAAGAAAGCTCTGCAAAGAATACGGTATAGATCCGGTCCTTTTTGATCGCTTGTATTTTGGTTTTGGGAAAGGCCGATTAGAAGGTTGGGATTTTAGTGAAGAAACAAGTGGTGATGTCTGTTTAATTGAAGATCAGTCTGAACGAGATTTACCAGTAGGAATGCACACATACCATGCAACCGTTCTAGATGGAATAGATAAGGATGTATATCCTGTATCTCTCAAGATACATAGATTCGCCAGCAAAAGAGATATTCTTGATTTTGTTGAAATGCACTGGGATCAATTTAAGCCACATTTGTCTGAAAAAAGAATAAAACAAAGAAAACTATCCAGAGAAATTGTTGATTTTATTTGGAAACATAGAGACAAGAAAGCAAAAGGTATCATTCCGTTATTAAAGGAAAAATATCCTAAAGCTGGTCTTGCTTATTTTGAAATAAACAAGGTTTTGAATGAAGAAAAAAAGAGACGAAAAATCAAATAACTGAGGGTCAGTATTTCGATATCAAATACTTTACACAAAGAATAATCTGAGTGGGTAACCATTCAGGTTATTTTTTATGGCAATAAAGAGAAAGGAAAAAATAGAGCCAGAAGTTGCAGAAGAGAATCTTCAGCAATATGACAATCCGCAAGAAAATCTTCTTGGCGTTTTTTCTATTCTTCTTGATGTGGCAAAAAGAACTAACCCTGAAAAATATCTAATTGGTTATAAGAAAAACAATGATTGATACTGTAATTATTTCAATTCCAAAGAGCGTTGTAAAAAATGTTAGCAATCCATCTAGCAATTCTTTGGGTTGGGACCAGCAATCAAAAACCAGTTATTATGCCAAGTTTGTAAAGAATCCAAGCAAGCGTGATCTTGAAAGTGGCTTATACTTTCCTCGCTTAACCGGTATAAATAGAAATGTAAATGGAAGATTAGATGCATTCATAAAAGTAGAGTTTTCAATACCAAAACTCCTTTACCTTAACAACCTAGATGAAGTTTCTGATAAAGATTTCATTTTGATTATAAGTACATTAAAAGATCGATTACTAAGAATGGGTATTGCTGTGCCAGAAAAATATCTAAGGTATGCACCCGTTACAGCAGTCCACTATTCAAAAAATATACTACTAACAGGTGGTTACACTTCTCAATTTATTCTTTCAGAACTAAGCAAGATTGATATTCGTAAAAGTTTTGATTTCAGTAAGACAAAGTTTACAAACGATGGCCAGAGTATTTATGCATATACTATCTCTCATTCATTTGTTGTTTACGACAAGATCGCTGATCTTAAAAAGGATGAGAAACGAGCGATTGATAAAGATCAAACACTCTATCAAAGAACTCTATTTGATTCTATTGGGAAGAAAGAGTTATACGAGGTTTTAAGATTTGAGATAAGAATAAGTAAAAAACAAAAGTTAAATACTCTATTCAAAAAACTGGGTCTAAAAGAAAATCCAAACTTCGAAGAAGTTTTCAAAAAGAAAATCAGCAAAATAGTGGTCCGATATTACTGGGATACATTGGTTAAAAATAATTCAACAATACTTTTTGGCTTCTCTACTGGACCTAAGGATCTTTTAAAACAAATACTTATTGCAAACCCTAAACTAAAACCTAAACAAGCCCTCTATTTTGCAAGCTTAATGAGTATGACAAAAGACGGTAATGGTACACGAGAGCTTAGATCAATTTTAAGCAAGTACGGAGATGATAGAACTTGGTATCGGATCAAAGCAGATATTAAAACTGTCTCAGGAGTATTAAAGAAAACACGCCCTCGGGATTGGTTTGATCAGATTGAAAAATCATTAAAACAATTTACTACTTTCAAACAAAATGGACCTTGATAGAAAAATATACTTATTATTAACTTTAACTAAAAATTATATGGCATTAAAAAAAGATTATTTTGAAAACTGTAAATGGGACTCTCCAATACTTTATGTGATAACTGCTGAAATGGTTCAAGGCATCGTTGAGCCAAATCTAGGCAGGCGTTTAACTGATGTTGAAATTGAAAGAATGCACTATGCAATGTTAGATAATACAGAAGCTTATTACGATCTAATGACCTTCATCATAAATTCAGCAGAAGAAGCAATGGACAATGAAAACAACCAATGGTCGAGCATAGATGAGGATTTTCAAGCACGAAAACCAACTTTCGAAGAAAATGGTTATCAACTTGGATTGTAAACAATTGTAAAGTATAATATAATGACAATACTTATGAAAAATATAGAGGAGTTTTATACAGCCGAAGAATTGGCCGATAAATTGCGAGTAAACATTATGACGATTTATCGTTATATCAAAGCTGGCAAAATTAAAGCTTATAAGTTTGGAAAGGAGTTTAGGGTCGAAAAGAATGAGTTTGAATCATTCCTAAAAAAATCTAGTACTAAATAATATGCCTAAGAAAATAAATAAAACAGAAAAACATAAAGATATTTCTCTTGGGCAATATCAGCACACAAAAAGTAAGCGAGCGAATAATCCTCAAGTAGGTCTCGTTAGTAGTGCTTTAGATTCAAAACCGAAGAAAAAAACTTACCAACATGATCCTTATATTGATCCTACGCTATCTTGGGCTGGAAAAGCAGAAGGAACTTCATTTGATGTAGATACTGTATCTTTACACATTCATGAACGAATCGATCCAAAGAGAATAATTAAACAAGTTCTAAAGAAAACATCGGAAACGACTCAGGTTCAACCATCTCTTTTTGAACAGCCGAGTGAAAATTTCAATACAGAAAAAGAATTTGATTTTTACAGCCATACAAAAAACTGGTCCAACCGTCTTATTGCAGGAGACAGTCTTTTGGTGATGAATTCTCTTCTAGAGAAAGAAAATATGGCTGGAAAAGTACAAATGATCTATATAGATCCTCCATACGGAATTAAATATAATTCAAACTTTCAACCTTTTACAAATAAAAGGGATGTAAAGGATAAAGATGATGATAGTATTCCTGCAGAACCAGAAATGATAAAAGCATTTCGTGATACCTGGGAACTCGGTATTCATAGCTATCTTACCCATCTTAGAGACAGATTATTACTAGCAAAAGATTTGCTTCATGAGACAGGTAGTATTTTTGTTCAAATTTCTGATGAAAATGTGCATCTTGTACGAAATATTTTAGACGAAGTATTTGGGCAGGAAAATTTTGTTTGCCAGATTGGTTTTAGAACAACAATGACTAAACCAACAAAAACATTAAACAATGTTTTTGACTACATATTATGGTTCTCTCGTAATAAAAACTATAAATTTCATGAATTATTTGTGCCAAGATCAAAAGATGATGTTGATGGTTACAAAATACAAGATCTTGTAGCTTCTTCACCACAAACAATGTATGAATATGAATTTAAAGGTAAAAAATATAATCCCAAAAATGGTTGGCGTCTACCAAAAGATAGTTTAGATAAGCTTGTAGAAGCCGGAAAAGTTGTTGTGAGCGGTAATAATCTAGGGTACTTAAGGCCTTACTCTGATTTTCCATTTGTCCAATTAGATAATATCTGGAACAAACAATTGTCCGAAAACAAGAAAATATATGTTGTGCAGACAAACACTGAAGTAGTTCAAAAATGCATGTTAATGACAACTGACCCTGGAGATTTGGTGTTTGATCCAACATGTGGATCCGGAACAACTGCTTTTGTCGCTGAGCAATGGGGTCGTCGTTGGATTACTTGTGATACTTCTCGTGTAGCTATCCAACTCGCAAAACAAAGAATAATGACTGGAAATTTTGAATACTTTGATCTAGCTCAAGAACAAGAAGGAGTTTCTTCTGGTTTTAAATACGTAACTGTTCCGCACATAACATTGGGTAGTATTACAAAGGGTGAAGATAACGAAGAAACTCTATATGATCAACCGATAGTTATAAAAAATAAAGTACGAGTTACTGGACCATTTACCGTGGAAGCTGTTCCAGGAATCAGAACGAAACCAATTGAGGGAAATCTTCCAGATGTTTCTGATAAAACAAACCCGACAAATCCAATTTCTGAAAAATTGAATGACTACCTAGATAGTATTCGTACATCCGGTATTCGTTCCTACAACAATGAAGGAATTGCATTTAACAGTGTAGAAGTTGCTGAGGGTTTTGCTGAGATTCACGCATTTGGGAATATAGATAGTAGTGGCGAATATAAAAAATGTGCGATTGTTTTTGGTCCTGATTATGCACCACTTGAACAAACTCAAGTTGAACGAACAATGGATGAAATCAGATCTATGTCTGAAAAACCGAATATAGTAGTATTTTGCTCTTACGCTTTTGATCCAGAAGCATCGAAAGATATAGACAATATAAAAATTCCTGGCTTACAAATTCTTAAAGCCCAGATGAATACTGACTTACTTACAAAGGACCTTAAAAAGAAGGCAAATACCAATAGACCATTCTGGCTTATTGGTGAACCTGACATTATTATCACCACAACAAAAGATGGAAAGTATCAGATTGAAGTAAAAGGTTTTGACTATTACGATCCAAGAACTCAGGAACTTAAAGGTGGTAGTACAGATAAAATCGCTGTATGGATGCTAGATACTGATTATGATAATAGGTCACTATTTCCTTCTCAGATATTTTTCCCAATGCAAGACGACAAACGAGATTGGACCAAGCTTGCTAAGGCATTGAATGGAAACGTAGATGAAGAATTGCTTGAACAATATACCGGCACAATATCTATACCGTTTACATTAGGAGAAAAGAGAACCATTGCGGTCAAAATAGTCGATGATCGAGGGGTTGAAATGCTAATCGTAAAGAAAATATAAAATTATGGAACAAAAACATCAAAACACAGGATTCGTCATAAACTCTCCATACTTCGAACCAAAGTATCATTTTGAATATGACGAAAATGCTGAAAGTTACCACAAGCAGGATGGTCGTAGAAAAGCTGGATATTATGCAACAGTTGGTAAACAAGAAGCAGGAAAAGGTGCTACACAATTTTTAGAGCTTGAACTTGCAAATATGATTCGCCCTCGAGTTAAAGAATGGAAAGAAGCCGGCTATCCAAATGTAACTTCTACAACCAAAAAACTTTTAGAGCATTGGAATAGATTCGACAGAGAAGAATTTGAACAAGGTGGCCGTAGATATTTTTGGTGTCAGATTGAAGCAATTGAAACCATCGTCTGGCTTACTGAAGCACCAGATTCAGCAAAGGTAGGAATCAACATAAAAGATCACAGTGATAGTGATTGGGTTCGTGCGTGTACAAAATTAGCAACTGGTACTGGAAAAACAGTTGTCATGGCAATGATAATTGCATGGCAGTCGCTAAATAAAATAGCGAATCCAAAAGATACGAGGTTTTCAAAGAACATACTAGTTATGGCTCCGGGAATTACGGTCAGGCAACGATTGGATGTATTGGTCCCAAGTAATGAATCAAACTATTACGATGTTTTTGATATAGTGCCACCGTCTCTAAAAGAGTATTTATACCAATCAAAGGTTGTCGTCCTAAACTGGCACGCACTTGCTCCGAAGAAAAAAGAATCATTACCGAAAGTGATGAGAGATATGATGGGCGAAGAAAGTGACTCTGCTTTTGCTAAAAGAGTTTTATCTGAATTTCCTGGCGATACACCAATTGTGGTTATAAATGATGAAGCTCATCACTGCCATAGACACACAGCTGAAATCGGAAAATCAAAAGAGGAAAAAGATCTTGAAAAGAAAGAAAACGAAGAAGCAACAATCTGGGTTCAGGGATTAGACAAAATACATAAAGCAAGAGGCATTATTACTACTTATGATCTTTCGGCTACTCCATTTGTTCCAAAAGGACGTACATCAAATACAGGTTTTGAATTATTTAATTGGATAATATCTGATTTTGGATTGCATGATGCAATTGAATCTGGCCTTGTTAAAACACCAACTGTGGCTGTTAGAGATAGTTCTTATGGTTCAGAGCAGATGCAAAACGACCGATCTAAACTCTTCCATATTTATTACGAAGAAGGTATTAAAGAAAACCTAAATCAGAAATGTGAGCCGAATGTCGATCTTCCTGACTTGGTAAGAAGTGCGTTTAAAATTCTATCGACGGATTGGTTAGCAACAAAGAATGATTGGCAAAAAGGAGTTCCTCCTTCCATGATTGTAATTTGTAATAACACTTTTACTTCACAAAGAATAGAGTACTCTATTCTAAATAGCCATTTAGGTGTTTCAGAAATTTCAGAAAAAGAAGGTGTACTTCGTATTGATAGTACGGCCGAAGATATAGAAGATGAGGTATTGAGAGAGAAATTTAATACTGTTGGTAAAAAAGGCAAGCCAGGCGAAAACATACAATGTGTAATCGGTGTAAACATGCTCTCTGAAGGATGGGATGCAAATAATGTTAAGCAAATACTTGGCTTACGTGCATTTACTTCACAGCTTCTTTGTGAACAGGTTGTGGGTCGTGGTTTACGAAGAATGAGTTATGACGTTGATGAAAATACTGGGTTATTAAAACCAGAATATGTAACGGTGTTCGGTATACCGTTCAGTTTCCTTCCAATTGAAGGTAAAGATCAGGATAAGCCAGAAGACGAAAAACCAAAGACATTTATTCAAGTACTACCACAAAAGAAGCAATATCAAATTCTCTTCCCTAATATACTAAGAATACAAAAAGAAACCGAATACTTTGTTGATATTGATTGGTCAAAAACAGAGAAATTGACGTTATCTCCAACCGAAAATCCTGTGTGGGTCCAAGTTGCTCCAACCATTGACCGGCCTGATCTATCACAGTCACAAAAAATGGATTCAATCCAAGAATATCTTGGAAAGGATTACAGATTAAAACAAAGTATTTTTGCCATTACTACAAGTATTAAAACCGGCCTTGATAGCACTTGGAATAACATTGATGATGGTAATAAATTCCAGCAGATATTTAAAATCGTATCTGAATTTATAGAAAAGAATGTAATTATTGATGCTGATAAAACTAATCACGATATCTATAAAAACATATTGATTGGATTAAATACCACAAAAATTACTTCTATGGTTCGAGAAGCCATCAATCTAAGTCAAAACACAAAATCATATCCGATTCCAGATCCAATCAATAAGTTTAAAACTACAGCAGTTATGACTCCGTGGTATACAACCAAAGACACCTACTCATCACCAGAGATGAAATGTCATATAAGCCATTTGGTTAGTGACAGTAAATGGGAAAATATAGGAAAAATTCTTGATAACGAAATTGATAATGTTGTAGCGTGGGTTAAAAATGACCACTTAGCATTTACCATCCCGTATGTTCATAAGGGTTTAATGAGATCATATTTCCCAGACTTTATTGTTAAGTATTCTGGCAATAAATACCTTCTCCTTGAGATAAAAGGAAAAGAAAGAGAGCAAGATCAAACGAAATGGGAATCAGCGAAAATGTGGTGCGAAGCATTAAATTCAGATAAGGATTCTTGGGGCGAATGGCAATTTAGAGTGATTAAAAACAAACCGACAATTTCGGATTTAAAATGGGAATAATATGAAAGCAATAATCCTCGCACGAGTTTCAGATAAAAAACAAGATTCAAACGAAGCTCAAGTCGTGCGTGTTTCGGATTATGTTAAATATAAAGGACTAACAATCTGGAAGACTGTTGAAATCGAAGAATCTTCTACAAAGGGCGACCGAGAAAAGTTCCAAGAAGTCATAAAGATGATCACTGATTCAAAGGAAACTATTGCTCTTGTTGTAGACACCGTAGATCGTTTGCAAAGAAGTTTCAAAGAATCGGTTCAACTAGATGAATTACGCAAAGCTGGAAAGCTTGAGATTCACTTTTATCGGGAAAACCTAGTCATTCACAAAGAATCAAATAGCTCTGATATTTTACGCTGGGATATGGCTGTAATGTTTGCTAAAAGTTATGTATTACAACTCAGCGATAATGTTAAAAGAAAACAAAAGCATATGCTTGCAAATGGCGAACTTATTGGTAAACCACCGATCGGTTATGAAAGTATCTATGGCGAAGATGGTAAAAGGACCGATGTGGTTTTCGATATAAAAAATTCTCATCTTATCAAAAAGATGTTCGAGCTTTACGCTACCGGAAATTATTCAACTCTCACACTCAGAGATCATATGCATAAAGAAGGCCTTAGAAGTTCTACTGGTAAGGCACTGGCTTTAAGTATGATAGATCATATTCTCAATAATACTTTTTACTATGGCGTAATGGTTTCAAAAGGAAAACCGTACCCACACAAATACCAACCACTTATAACAAAGGAGCTTTTTGATAAGTGCCAAAGAATTAGAAAAGGTTGGAATAAAAAACCTTTTGCCTATGCATCAAAGCCGTTTATTCTACGAGGATTGGTCCGATGTGCTAAATGTGGTTGTTCAATGAGCCCAGATCTTAAGAAAGGAAAATATGTTTACTACAGCTGTTCTAACGGCAGGAAGGATATTTGCAATACAAAGGTGTATATCCGAGAAGAAGAGCTTCTGAAGCCAGTTTATGGCGTTTTAGAGGCATTCAAGGCCATTCCACAGCAAAAGATTGATGAGTTGGTAGATGGCTTAAAACAATCAAGTGATGCTAAAAATCTGTACCACAAAAATACGATAAATACTCTCCAATCGGAATATAATTCCACCCAGACAAGAATTGATCGTCTGATGGATCTTTTTATTGATGGTAGTATTACTAAGATTGACTATGACAAAAAGCTGAAAGAGCTGAAGGATAAGCAATACGATATAAACATCCAAATTGATGAACACACAAAAGCAGATGAAAGTTATTATATTACTGCATCCACAGTGTTTAATCTGGCAAAGGATGCACTAGATTTATTTGAAAGTTCCGAAGTGTCTGAAAAACGAGCAATTCTAAATTACATACTTTCGAACTACACCGTAAACGAAAAAACGCCTTGTATTACAATGCGCTCTCCGTTCAAAGAGTTGGTTTCTTTGTCTAACCAACCTATAGGGCTCCGCGGGCAGGACTCCTCTCGGCTTTCAGCTCGCCTTGAACTCGCCGAAATGCTCGGGGTAAACTTCTCCTCCTACTCACCAAACAACTTCGACAATTCAGTGCAAACATTTGTTCCTAA
>Ga0116174_10005218_pt1 | contig 10042 bp, 8 predicted proteins | sample AD_UKC087_MetaG_FD_89801 | JGI IMG/M metagenome (GOLD analysis project Ga0116174, IMG submission 89801) | Active sludge microbial communities of municipal wastewater-treating anaerobic digesters from USA - AD_UKC087_MetaG | ecosystem: Engineered > Bioreactor > Anaerobic > Digestate | place: USA...
AGATTATATCTCCTGCCCGGTCCAGCCGCAGGATGATGCTGTTAGCGCTCTCCACCAGCTCTCGGTATTGCCTCTCGCTCTGGGCCAAGGCCGCCTGGGTCTGCCATCTATCTATAGATCCTCCAATGGCACCGGCTATGGTCATGAGCACCGAGACCTCACCCCAGGTCCATATCCTCTCTGTGCTTCGGTCATCAAAGCCTATGAAGCCCCAGAATCCATTCTTTGTGAATATGGGGACGATCAAAAATGATAAGACACCCAGTTCTTGCAGAAAGAGCCTTGACTGAAGCGGCTGATCCCTGGCCAATCCCCGCATCGGCATGCCTTGGGAGAGGGAGTCATACCAGGGGATGGGCTGGCTGTAAGAGACGTCCAGAGGAGGCAGCTTTTCGTTTCCTGTAGCCAGGCCCTCTCTGCTCCAGTCGTAGCTGAGCTTGCAGCGATGCTCCCCGCTTTCCGAATCATAATTCTGAAAGATATAAACCCGGTCCACATTGGATGAGCAGCCCAAAAATTCCAGGGACTGGGCAAGAGCTGGGTCTATCTTCTCAGTGATCAGGAGCTGGTTGGTGGCTAGGGCTGCACCGGCAAGAAATCGATCCCATCTTCCTCGCTCGTTCTCGGACCTCTCCTCGTATGAGCTCTTCAATTCTGCCACAAAGACAGAATCACCGCCGTCCTGGATCTGGTGTATGGTGCAGAGAAAGGATCGCCCCTCAATCTCTATTCTCCCAGGAGCTGCGCTTAAATCCACAAGTTCATCTTCCCCTTTCCAGCCGGTAAGGCCTCTGGCGGCAGAGTTCATGAATAAGATCCGGCCCTCTTTGTTGCAGAGGCAGATGGCCTTGGACAGGGCATTTAGAGCAGATCGGTACAGCTGGTCGGGATAGGTCATCCTTCATCTCACCAGAACGGCCCGTACCGGGCTTGCTTCTGCATTCTCGATGGAGAGCGGCAGGCAGATGAGGAGATATCTGCCCTGGGGAACAGAGCAGAGGTCCAGCCCTTCCAGAATTAGAACATCTCTCTCCAGAAGGATATGATGGACGGGAAGAGATTCATCCTCGAAGCGATCCACGGAGAGATAATCGATACCAACCAGGCCCAGTCCATAAGAGACGCACAGCTCGGCTGCATCTGATGATAGAAAGACATAGTCCCGGCAAAAAGAGGGATCATGCATCAACCCTCTCTGACTGTTCTCGGTCTTGAACAGCAGCGCCTGGCCTTTTGCGGCCTGAAAGCTATGGAGGCAGGAAGAGATTATCGGGCCGGCTCCGGAAATCGAGATCACCTCAGCCGGAATTATGAACCGGCCTATGTGGCAGCTCTCCTGGCTCAGGCCGGCAGAAGAAAGGTGGCTGGGAAAATCGAGATGGGTTGCGGCATGAGAGCTCATGGATAGAGCGGAGAGGCTGTATCCTGCGTCGCTATCCGGTCCAGCCAGCCACTCCCGGTGATAGGACCTGTCGCCGGGGAAAGCCGGAGCACGACCGAGCGGCACACTGATGTCGTATACCTCATTTAAGTGCTTAAGACCCTCCAGAGAGAGTTCGGGAAGCCAAGCCATGAAAGAAGACCTTGCTGAAGTGTATCGCATCAATTCCTGTTTTTATCCTATATAAAAAGGCCTCATTTCAGTGTCTCAATGATGCAGGAAGATCTTCTTTCGGGCAACCGCAAAAGCTATCCTTTTTCAGGCAACCTATGGCCTCATGAAGAACCTTGGCTCTCTCGACCGGATGATCAGACTGATAGTGGCAGAGGTATGTCTTATTGCCGCCCTGTTTTGGGCCGGAGAAGAGCTGCAATTGCCGCTCATCCTGGCCGCGGCAGTGATACTGATACCGGCGATCACAGGAAGCTGCGGCCTGTATGAGCTGCTGGGATGGAACAGCTGCGAGATGATCAAGCGCAAGAACGATCGGCTTAAGAGGGCTCTTGTTCTGGCAGCAATTCTCTTGGCTGTAATGGGCAGCTTTGCCAGCCACTTGTACACCAAAGACATTCTGCTGCAGGATCTGGAAGAGGTAAATGAGACCTATAACATTGCCCGCCAGTCTCTCATAGGAGATGATGCCAATTCTTCTGCAGATATAGATAGTCTGGAGAGAAAATTTGCTGCATTTGCGGCCAAATACACCAAATATAAGCCTCTGGTGGTGAGGATGGACGGAAATTTTTCTTCCCAAATAGATGAGATCTCTGCGGACATATACCGCTCCAAGCAGTCCGCTCTACAGGGAGATGCCGCCTCCAGCCGGATGGAGCTTGAGCCGGCTGGAGAGATCATCCGGGCCATGATAAAAGAGAATCGATAGCTCTCTATATTCCTTTCTTATCTGCATGGGGATCTCACTCTGCCGTTACTCCCCGCAGCGGGAAAGGTTAATAGCCTAAAAGAATTCAAGGATGGTTGATGGGCTCGTAGGGTAGAGGACATCCTAGCGGGCTTCGGTGGCTTATGGTCGAAGATACCCGCTGACCTGGGTTCGAGTCCCAGCGAGTCCGTTATTTTTCTTTTCCGGCTTATCTTTATCTGTCCTTTATCTTCCCCGCTATCATCTCTGCCGATATGGCCGTGCCCTTACAGGTGTGCATATTGAGAGAGAGGAGCATTCCCACCACCCTGCCTTCCTGGATCAATGGGCTGCCGCTCTCGCCCGGTCCGGGAAGATCTCCCGGTGGCAGCACCACATAGGCCACGGACCAGGAGGTGTCGCAGATCCGGCAGCTCAGCTTGTGCCTGGAATTGGCAATCTCTGCCGGGCCAAGGCAAGGCCTGGCCAAGGGGCTCTCCCGGCAGGCTCCCTCTATGGAGAAGAAGGCCAGATCTGCATCATCAGGGATGTAGGCCACCCGGCAGGAGAGGCCACCGAGTCTCAAATTCATCGTTCCCGCCGCCTGAAAGATGTGTGCCGGAGCCACTCCTGCATATCCGCCCCTCCAGGGCACCACTGCTCCCACCACTCCTCCGGAGCGGCCAGCGATGAACTGATCACCGCATTGGATCATCGAGGAGGATTTTGCTGCCATCATTTATTATCGTTGTCTTGCTATTAGACCTGTCCAGGCTCTATTGTCGGCCTTCCCATGGGCATATACCATCTACGGTGCTGCTTTTCCTTGAGCTATAATCCCAAAAAATTGTTTATGATATTTTAAGGCTTTTTCATATGCAGTATGATATGAATGACTATGAACAATTCTCAAATATAGATAAGTAAGCGGCAGGCGGGACATCTATCAGGTGAACTGAAGATGAAAGCCAGATACTGGACAACATGGGAGAGATATCTGCCCTCGGTCAGAGTCCAGACCAGGAAGGGGGCTGCCGGGCTGTGCCTCAAGCCCTGGGATCAGGCTCTGACGGAGGAGGGAATAGAAGAAAGGATGAGCATCAGAGAGCCTTTCTGGAGGGCGTGGGAGAGATATCTTCCTGAAAAAGATGAACCTGCGGTGCAGTTGAGCTGGAGCGCAGGGGTGGAGAGGCGGGAGAAGGCAAGGATCTGAGATCCTATCTCTCCTCCTTCCTCGCGAATTATCATAAAATCTTAATTATTTTATAGATAAGACTTCAGCATCATCTTATTGGCACGCCGCATAGAGCCAGAAGTGCAATTATCAGCGGCTGGTGGAGCAGATATATCGTCAGAGAATTTCTCCCCAGATAGCAGAGGGCTCTGATCCATATGCTCACTGGGCTGGGCCGCTGATCCAGCATACCTAGCCTCCTCCTATAGCCAGGATACAGCAGACCTCCCAGGCCCACGCCATAGAGCACCACTCCGAACCAGGGGAGCAATGGAACATAGTCCAGAGAATAGAATTGCGCCGGGGCAAGCCCCAGCCAGAGCAGCCAGTAATGCTCAACGCTTATTTGCGGCAGATAAAGTCCCGGAATTATAAATATCAATCCGAATAAAAAATTCATCCATCTCTGGCGGAGAAAGGGGTAGGCCAGCAGCAGGGACAGACCGATCAGATGAAGAGCTCCGAATACAATGTAGCCCCGGCCTATGAGCAGATATGTCCCCAGGGTAATGCAGAGAGCCAGGCTCAGGATCCAGGCGCTGCGCTTGATCAGCTTGGCTGGAAAGAGTCTCTCCCGGCCCAGCCGCAGGGCACGAGAGTAACTGAGGGTGAGAGAGAGGCCCACCAAGAGCAAGAATAGGGTAACTATGAGGTGAGCTAACAGGGAAAGATGGCCCGAGTTCACATCGATCCCTACCAGGCCGAAGTAGTTCAGATCGAAAGCAAAATGGTAGAGGACCATGAGCAGGACGGCTATCCCCCGCAGCAGGTCCACCTCCCAGAAGCGGTCCAATCCTACTTCAGCCATAGATTGAGACTCCCGGCCCGGCTCAATATCATCTCTTTGAATGCCTCAGCTGCATGGTCAAATGCCATCCTCCTAGAAATGCCTCTCTATGATGCCCCGTTCCTATAGGCCAGAGAGGGATATGGGATCAAGCAGCGAGCAGCACGGAAGTGTTATAATGCCAGAGCTGAAAAAGGGAGAAGCGATGACAGAGATCCCGGACATTCCTCTGGAGCAGATTCAGCAGCGCGTGGTGGCCATGTGGATGGGCAGTTTCTACGGCAGCAGCGGCTATGTAGCCCGGAAGCTGGGAAAGAAGGGGCTGCGCGAGTTTCAGGACCAGGGCGCCCGCCAGGTTGCGGCCACCTTTAAGCAGCTTGGGCTGGCTGAGCCAATAGATGTGGCTCTGGCCATGGCTACCAACGACAAGAACCTCTTTGGCAGCATCATAGAGGTCTCGAATGAAGATGGCGTGGTGGAGATCAAGCGCATTCGCTGCGGCTTGATGGAAGGAGCCAAGTCATTTGCCCGCATCGGAGCCAGCCTGATGGCCAAGGAGCACTGCAAGACCTGTGTGGAAGGGCATTGGAAGAAGGTATTCTCCGACCTCAATCTGAATCTGGAGGTGGAACATACCGATGATGGATGCATCATGACCGTCACAAAGCAGTAATGATCTTGGAAATTGCGGAAGGACTTTTTTTCATGGCTATGGAATTCGGGATCGCCTCTCAGCAGCACGAGCAAGGCTCTCTGAAACGCGGTCCTTGCTCTCAGATACGCGATCTCCTATCTCTGAGACACGGGACCGGCTCTCAGCAAGGCGATCATTGCTCTGAGAGATCCGGTCACTAGCCTGGGAAACCCGATCATTGCTCTGAGAGATCCGGTCATTGGCCTGGGAAACCCGATCATTGCTCTGGGATATTCGATCACTGGCCTGGGAAACCCGATCATTGCTCTGGGATATTCGATCACTGGCCTGGGAAACCCGATCATTGCTCTGAGAGATCCGGTCATTGGTATCTGAAACACGGTCCCGGCTCTCAGCAAGGCGATCATTGCTCTCAGAGAGGCGATCACTGGCACTTGAGGCTCGGGCTTTGCTCTCTGCAATACGGTCATTTATCTCTGATTGCTTTTCTCTGATCTCTTCAGGCTGGGCGTCAGCAGACTGCAAGGCAGGAGAGGGTACCTGCTCTCCAGCATCGGGAGGTGAAGATAGAGCCAAATCAGGCTCGATTGCAGAGGCTGGCTCACTGTAGTCGGAGGCCTCTTTCGTCTCCGTCTGGTTAGATTCAGAGTCATTGGCAGCGGGAGGTCTGGAGGCATCGAGTGTTCCATTTTCAGACTCGCCAAGATCCGCGCTTTTATCTGGTTGTTCATCTTCGCCTTTCTCATCAGATACAGGGACGGTTAAATTGATTTGATCTGATCCGGCTTGGCCGCTGTTATTCTCGAGCATTCCATCAGAAAGATTTCCGTCCGTCAGCCCCTGACCGGTTATATTCTCCTCTACGGCAGTTGAAGCGGTCGATCTTTGAGCGTTGCCATCTTCATCCCCGGCATCCTCAGAGCTGACGCTCTCATCCCCAGAACTCTGATCCGGGACGATTAATGCAGCCTTTGAGGAGGATGAGCTGCCGCTCCTTCGGGAGGAAGAGGTTCCTGAACTGCTGGTTTTGCGCGGGTTCATCTCCTCTGAAGAGATCTTCTCTTCTTTCTCGGAGATCGATATCGAGCCATTTAGCTGGGATGAGTCGGAGAGGTTGGCATCGACGGATGTATTGCTTAAGTTTCCTTGAGACAGATTCCCTCCCGCCGGCTCATCTCTTTCCTCAGGAATGGTTTGGGCTAAAGCGTCTCTCTCTCCACCGATGCTCTCCAGAAAAGTCATATGATCCGGATCGGACGCAAATGACGCCAGATCGGATAAGAGATAGAGAGAGAGGCCCGCCTGAGCGATCAGTACCAGCATCAGCAGCAGATTAATTGTGCGGGGATACTTCGCCAGCAATCTCTGGCGGAGCAGATCATACTTGCTCAGGTTTGATGCCACAAAGCCCATCATACATGATTAGATATTTTTTTAAGTTTATAGCTTTTGCGATTGAGATAGACATTAAGACTTGATCAATATAAAATTTCTCTATAACCATATATCCGCTGGACTGTCCAGATTAATAAAGTTTGATCCGGCAATAAGATGCCGGAAGGCGGACAGTCTATCAGCAAACACATCCCAGATCCTGCCCGCTCTTTAGCGAGGTCTCGTTCCAGGATAATTTGCCGAGCAGATTTTCGTCGCAGGGACACCAGTCCTGCCAGGCCGTAGGGGTCAGGGTGTAGACCACCTTGCCTACCATCGCCGCAGCAATGACCTGGGAGGATGCCATCTCCCTGCCCTCCTCACGGGATACTGCAATGACGCTGGCATTGCTCACATAAAATCCATCCTCTTCCGCTTTAGCGGTGAAACTGATGGACCTTCTCTTTCCTGCTTTTAATCTATCCAGGGTCCAGATGAAGCTATCCTCATTTATCTGCTGGTAGGGCAAAACCGAACTGACGAATCTCATGCCAGCCGGGAGGTTCACGGTTATATTTGCGATCATATCCTCTTCGGCGAGGTTTTCAACCATCACCCGATAGTTGATTATCCTGGGATTCTCTGAGTCCGCGACAGCTGAATATGTGGCAGACATGATCTGCGGACAATCGCTCCAGTTTACATGAAGCCGCGAGGAATTGCTGGCGGTGAGCCTTCTATCGGAACTCGCAGTACCTCGTTTGACCTCGTAGATGGTGATCGCCTTGGTGCTGCTGGAATAATCCTCTTTTATCGTCCCGATCTTGAGATCGAGGTTGATATTGAAGGACTCTCCAACGCTGAGATACGACACGGACCAATTGGCATATCTGGCCGTCAGCTCAAATGGATCAATGGAAGCCTCAAGGAAACTGGTTCCAGACGGAAATGAGGTTTTGACGAAGATGGGCCATAATGGCCGGTTGCCATCATTGGTCAGAGTTATGGTGTATCTGAGCCTGCTGCAGTCTTGCGGGTCTATCTGGCCCTGGCTTCTTATGGACATATGCGGAGAGCTGTATTTGGGATAAACCCGGTAGCCTCTGCTGATGCTGAAATTTCCGGCATAATCATCTTCCGTAAAGACGAATCCCTGGTCGGAATCGGAAGAATTAACAAAGCCGGCCTTTAGCCTCGCCCTTCCCGAGAATTTGGCCGATGTTTTCATCTCCTCCAAGGAGAAGATGATTGTCTCGGATTCAAGATCATTGACATCAGAGAAATCTGAGGTCATGAAGGCTTTATCCTTGAGGTTGGCTCCGGTTCCCTCTCTCCAGGAAATGGACATGGGCTCAGGAGCAACGCGAGCATAGGAATGGTTTGCAGGCGAATGGAGAAGACTGACGTCCTTGGCAAGATAGACCGCGCTTTTGCCCGGAATAGACATGCGGCTGATGTTGAGGCTCGATATATCGCTGGCCTGGATGACCTCATCTAGCCGGTAATTTCCAGTACCTCTTTCGTTGGAATATGCTCTGCCGCTAACATTTTTATCCGTGCTTACAAATCCCTCTCCTGACACGGACAATCGGACCTCATTGGATATGTTCTCATGATATCGATTTAATATGGTGAAGCTGCCTGCATACTCCTCGGAGGCCTTGAAATTAGCCAGGTCCGAATCTATGCGGCTGATTCCATCAAAATCTGAGGAGAGGTTAGCTCCCAGTTCATAATTCTCATATCGAATGGAGACTTCGGAATCGAGACGATCGGCATCCGAGTGCGACTCGGATAAGGCGGGAGAATCCTTATCGCCTTGAGCGGAAGACGATTCGGACCATTTTGAGCTATAATTAATCGATCGCCGCGGAGTTACTTGAAAGGAGGTATTGGAATGTCTGGCAGAGAGGCTGCTCTTCATATCTATGGAGAAAGCGCTGCTGTTTTGATACAGATCGGCATTAAATTGAGAAATATCTTCCGACCTGTAGGAGCCGGAGCCGGATTCCCGAGTCTGGACATATTCCTCGGCCCTGTTGTGCATTATATTGCGGATCTTCACAAAGCCGGAGCCCTCAATCCTATGGTCCATATCGAAATTCATCTTATGGCTTTTCTCTTCTCCGCATGGCTCACCGGTTGATGGTCCCCCTTCCGAGGAGATCTGGATAATCCATGTATTAGAGCCATCCGGGGATCGGCCCCAAGAACATTCGCTATCGGAGGAATCATATAAAACGGGAGTGCGATCGAGCACATTCCCATTTTCATCTTTGAGTATAAGGGTCTCCTCGCTCAGATCCATCAAGTTCTCCTCTAAATTCAAGACATAGAATCCCCTCGCCGGTATGCTGGTGATCTCTATGAACAGCTCCGCGGACCTATTGCTCAAGGGAACTATGGACCAGGAGCCTATCTCTACCTCATCTTTGCCGGTATTGTATAGCTCAATCCACTGAAGAGCATTCTCGCCATAGGGATCGAGCTCGACCTCATTTATGACCACAGCCGCTAATCCGGATGTGGTCATTAATGCAAACAACAGCAGGACGGTCGAGATGGTCTTGAAATTCATAGGATGGCCCTCTCACAGAATGCAGCTATAGTTTTTATCTCTTTTGGCAGGAAATGGGCTAGTCTAAATATCAGTTGCTGGGCATCTTAGATCATGAGATTGGGCAGAAAATATTATATTCATATAAAATTTTTATAGTCGGCTTTTCGCCTGAAAGATGTGCTAAAAAATGGATTGGAGTCCTCCCGGAGAGGGAGGACCGGTCTGATTTCAGTTTATCTCCGATCTAATCTCTCAAAGCTTCTGGAATTCCTCCTGTTGTCTCCTGCTCAGTGGGCGGCGGTGGGACAATCGAGTTTGATCCTGGAACAACGGATTCCCTGGATGGCTCCAAGGATATGGCCGGGGACTGTTGGCTTCCCGGAATCCAGGTGTTTCTGCCCTTATAGACATCGAAGTCCTGCTCCATGTCCTCGCAGTCCAGATAGACTATGGCGCAAGGCTCTTCCGCAGTCCAGCCCAGCTTGGCCACGCAGACCGTGTATGTGCCGGCTTTCAGGCCGCAGAACGAGTATTCGCCGAATTCGTTGGTCGATACAGTCTGGACCTCGCTTCCGTCAGAGTTCTCGATCTTGACCGGGAAATTGGTCATGACTTCGGTGGTGTTGTTGGTAGTAACAATACCCTTGATGCAGAACTGAGGTATGTTCTCGAAGTCGTTGTCGGTCGAGTCATCGCAGTTGTCCAGCCTCACCACGAGGCATTTGGGTGTCTCGCAGTCCTCTGGAGCAGCGGATGCGCCTGGCAGAGACATGGCCGGCGAGTTGGGATCCTCTCTGAAGGAAGTCCAGCCCTCAGGTATTGAATCCTCGCAGACCGTGTACCAGCCGGGTTTCAGCAGGATGCTGAACTCGTAGTAGCCGGCGTCGTCTGTCGTTGTGGTCTCAAGAAGATTTCCTGAACCATCCTTGAGGTTGATTTGCCAGCCAGGGATGCCTTCGCCGGTGCAACGATTGAACTCATGGCCGCTGATGCGCATGGGCGGGATGTTCTCGAAGTCTTCGACCTCGGTCTCTCCGCAGTCCAGGAACACCGGGATGCAGTACTCATTGCTCGCGGGGTTAGAGGTGTTGGCATGGTAGGTAACAGGAGTCCAGCCTTCTTTCACTAC
>Ga0116174_10005222_pt1 | contig 10039 bp, 8 predicted proteins | sample AD_UKC087_MetaG_FD_89801 | JGI IMG/M metagenome (GOLD analysis project Ga0116174, IMG submission 89801) | Active sludge microbial communities of municipal wastewater-treating anaerobic digesters from USA - AD_UKC087_MetaG | ecosystem: Engineered > Bioreactor > Anaerobic > Digestate | place: USA...
ACGCTGGGCGGCTGCAGCAGCATCAACGGCATGATCTACATGCGCGGCCAGGCGCGCGACTACGACCACTGGGCCGAGCTCACGGGCGACGACAGCTGGCGCTGGGACAACGCCCTGCCCGACTTCCAGCGCCACGAAGACCACTGGCGCCTCGACCAGCCGCAGGGCGTGAACGAAAATTTCAAGCGCCTGCACGGCAACAAGTCCACCGGCAGCACCGGCGAATGGCGCGTGGAAAAACAGCGCCTGCGCTGGGACGTGCTCGATGCCTTCGCCCAGGCCGCGCAGCAGGCCGGCATTCCGGCCACCGACGACTTCAACGGCGGCAGCAACGAAGGCGTGGGCTATTTCGAGGTCAACCAGAAGGCCGGCTGGCGCTGGAACACGGCCAAGGCCTTCCTGCGCCCCACCTGCTACGGCCGCCCCAACTTCGAGATGTGGACCAGCGCGCAGGCCTCCAAGCTCGTGATCGAGACCCAGCCGGACGGCCGCCAGCGCTGCACCGGCGTGCAGGTGTGGGATGGCCACGAAATGGTGACCGCCCATGCCACCGGCGAGGTGATCCTGAGCGCGGGCGCAATCAACTCGCCCCAGCTGCTGCAACTGTCGGGCATCGGCCCGGCGGCGCTGCTGCGCCAGCATGGCATTGACGTGGTGCACGACCTGCCGGGCGTGGGTGCCAACCTGCAAGACCATTTGCAGATCCGCGCGGTGTTCAAGGTGCAGGGCGTGCAGACGCTCAACACCATGGCCAACTCCCTGCTGGGCAAGGCCAGGATCGGGCTGGAATACGCGCTCAAGCGCAGCGGCCCCATGAGCATGGCGCCCTCGCAGCTGGGCGCCTTCACGCGCAGCAGCCCCGACCAGCCCTATCCCAACATTGAATACCACGTGCAGCCGCTGTCGCTCGACGCCTTCGGCGATCCGCTGCACAGCTTTCCCGCCTTCACGGCCAGCGTGTGCAACCTCAACCCCACCAGCCGGGGCACGGTGCAGATCAAGAGTGCCGACTTCAAGACCGCCCCTGCCATTGCGCCCAACTACCTCAGCACCCCCGAGGACCGCCAGGTGGCCGCCGACAGCCTGCGCGTGACGCGCCGCATCGTGGCCCAGCCGGCGCTGGCCCCCTACCAGCCGCAGGAATGGAAGCCCGGCGTGCAGTTCGAGAGCGACGAAGACCTGGCCCGCCTGGCGGGCGACATCGCCACCACCATCTTCCATCCCGTGGGCACGACCAAGATGGGGCGCGATGGGGACCCGATGGCCGTGCTCGATGCGCAGCTGCGCGTGCGCGACGGGCGTGGCGGCGTGGTGGCCGGGCTGCGCGTGGTGGATGCGGGCGCCATGCCCACCATCACCAGCGGCAACACCAATTCGCCCACGCTGATGCTGGCCGAAAAGGCCGCCCGGTGGATCCTGCAGGCAGGCAAGGTAACCTCCGGACACTGAAAGCCTTCCGGTCGCACGGCCCCATGCCGTGACAGCCGCGGGCCGAAAAACCCTGAACGCCAGCGGCTTCAGCGGATACCACCCACATAGCGCGGCAGCTCGGGCGGCGGAGCGATGCGCTGGCGCACTGCCTGCGCGGGCACGTCCGCCAATGGGTGGCGCTCCGCGTCAGGGGATGCAGCCTGCATGGCATGGTCCAGACGGGCGGCCCATTGCGCCAATTCGGGCACGTTGTCTTCCTGCGCACGCTGGCGGGCAAAGCGCACGATTTCCAGCGCATATTCCACATTGACCGCCATCCATTCGGTGTCGGTCACGCGCCCGGTCTTGCGGCGCAGCAACACATGCAGATGTGCCGCAATGGCAAGCTTGTCGGCTTCAGACATGGCAGAACCCTTCATCCACCCAGGCGCTCGCTGTGCTGTGCGATGTCGAGCCCGGTCTGCTCGCTCTGGGCATCTACGCGCAGGTCCATCGCAAGATGGAGGATCCACAGCAGTGCGGCCGTCGCGATCAGGCTGTAGGCCATCACCGCGCCCACACCCATGGCCTGGGTGAGCAGGCTGCCCCGCACGCCCCCCACGGTTTCGCTGGCCAACACGCCCGTCAGCAACGAGCCCACGATGCCGCCAATGCCATGCACGCCAAAAACATCCAGCGAATCATCGACACGCAGGAGGCGCTTGAGCCCGGTGGCACCCCAGTAGCACGCAAGGCCTGCCACCAGGCCGATCACCACCGCCGAGTGCAGCGTGACAAAACCTGCCGCAGGCGTGATGGCCACCAAGCCCGCCACCAGACCCGAGCAAAGACCCAGCAAGGACGGGCGTCCCCGTACCACCCATTCGCCCAGCATCCACGACAACGCGCCCGCAGCCGCCGCCACATGCGTGACCGCCATCGCCAGGCCGGCACGTCCGTCCGCCGCCACGGCAGAGCCCGCGTTAAAGCCGAACCAGCCCACCCACAACATGCCCGCGCCCACCATGGTGAGCCCCAGGTTGTAAGGCTCAAAAGGTTCGCGACCATAACCCGTGCGGCGACCGAGGAACCAGGCACACACCAGTCCGGCAACGCCCGCGTTCACGTGCACCACCGAACCGCCGGCAAAATCCAGTGCTCCCATCTGGGCCAGCCAACCGCCGGGCTCCCACACCCAATGCGCCACGGGGGCATAGACCAGCAGGCTCCACAAACCGATGAAGATCAGCATGGCGGAAAACCGCATGCGTTCAACCAACGCGCCCACCAGGAGCGCGGCCGTGATGACGGCGAACGTGAGCTGGAACATGGCATACACCGACTCGGGAATATGTGGCGCCACATGGCTGACCGCCAGCTTGCCAGCTGCCAGCTGGAAATCCAACCCGGCGAATCCCATGCGGTCCAGCCCGCCAAGCCAGGCACTCCCCGGCGTGAATGCCAGCGAATACCCCGCCGCGAACCACAGCAAGCTGACCAGTGCCGCAATGGCTACCACGCTCGCCATGGTGTTGAGCACGTTCTTCCTGCGCACCATGCCGGCATAAAAAAGTGCGATGCCCGGAAGCGTCATCAGCAGCACCAGGACGGTGGCAGTCATCATCCAGCCGGTGTCTGCCGCACTCACGGTGCCGTGGTCGACCAACGCGGGGCGCGTGGGTGCTGTCGCAACAGCGGTCACGAGCGCCTGGGCAGGCTGTGGCCCCGTTTGCGCCATGGCACTGATGCACCACCCCAGACTCAACGACAGCATCGCCATCAACCACTGCATAAATGCCCGCATACAGACTCCCTTTCGCCAATTGTTGCTAACGCATTGCACGAGCCATGCCAGCCAGCGCCGTCTGTTGAAGGCAAAAACAGTTGGTGGGCTGCTGCAAGGGGGTGCGGGAAACTCCCAATGCACCACCGAAGTGCAACCATTACAGTTGCGTCACTCGACAGCGCGCTCCGGTGTGCCAAGCGAGGGGCCGAGGAGACATCTCTACCAACAACCACATTTCAAGCACCCAACGAGGTGCATTCTTTTTCAGGCGCTGGCGATCCCAGCGCCTTTTTCTTGCCTGTGCACCGGGCACCCCCTCCCGGCGGCAGCACAACAGAATCCTGAATGAATAGCAAACCAGGTGGGAAAATCCTGGCATGGAATGGATTTTTATCACCCTGGCCTCGCTGCTCGCAGGCTTTGTGGATGCGATTGTGGGTGGAGGGGGACTGGTGATGGTGCCGGCCCTGTTTGCGGCTTTTCCGGGTGCGCCACCGGCCACGCTGCTGGGCACCAACAAGGCCGCGGCGGTGTGGGGAACGGCAATGGCCACCTGGCAGTACAGCCGGCGGGTGCAGATGCGCTGGCCGGTCATGCTGCCCGCGGCAGCCGCCGGATTTGCCGGGGCATTTGCCGGCGCCTGGGCGGTCACGCAGATGTCGGCCGACTTCCTGCGCAAGCTGCTGCCGCTCATCCTGCTGGGCGTGCTGGTCTACACCCTGGCCAAAAAGGAACTGGGGCGGCACCACCAGCCCCACTACCAAGGCCGAACCGAAATGCTGGCGGCCAGCCTGATCGGGGCGCTCATCGGTTTTTATGACGGCTTCTTCGGGCCCGGCACCGGCAGCTTTTTCGTGTTCCTGTTCGTGCGGCTGCTGGGCTACGACTTTCTCAACGCCTCGGCATCGGCCAAGCTGCTCAACTGCGCCACCAACATGGCCGCCATCGCGCTATTTGCCGCCAAGGGCCATGTGTGGTGGCACTTTGCCGTGACGCTGGCCGTGGCCAATGTGGTGGGCAGCCTGCTGGGCACGCACCTGGCGCTCAAGCACGGGACCGGTTTCGTGCGCGGCATTTTCATCGTGGTGGTGGGCCTGCTGATCGTCAAGACGGGTTACGACGCCTTCTTGCGCTAGCTGCGAGCGTGCTGCAAGAAGCCGATGGACAAGACCACCGAGCTTGAATCAAAACAGGCTTTAGCCCTTGTTCCATCTACACTGACAGCTATCTTTTTTGATTTGCCTAGGGTGCGCCAAACGGCACTTCGCTCGCCTTGCGCGGCGGGCCGACAGGGGCGGAGGCCTGCCCCTTCTGCACGGCCGCGATATCGGCCTCGTTCGGATACTCCCCCGACAACCAGTAGTCGAACACCCTGCGCGCAATGGGCGCGGCGCTGGCGGCGCCAAAACCGGCGTTTTCGACGATCAGTGCCAGCGCAATCGTCGGGGCCTCAGCGGGCGCGAACGCGGTGAACAGGGAATGGTCGCGCTGGTGTTCCTCCAGTGCCCTGGCGTTGTAGCGCACGTTCTGCCCCAGACTCACCGCCTGGGCCGTACCGGTCTTGCCGCCCAAGGTGTAGGGCGCCCCCGCAAACACGCGCGTGCCCGTGCCCCCCTTGTTCACGGCCACCATCGCATTGCGCACGATGTCCACGTTCCTGGGCAGATAGCCGAGGTTTTCGCCCGGTGGCTGAACGATCTCCGTCACAGCCCCCGTGACGGCATTCCTCACGGCCTTGGCCATGTGCGGGCGATAGCGGATGCCCCCATTGACCAGGGTGGCCTGTGCCAGCGCCAGTTGCAGCATGGTGAAATTGTTGTAGCCCTGACCAATGCCCAGCGACACGGTTTCGCCCGGAAACCAGCGCTTCATGTCGGCGCGCTTGTAGGCGTTGCGCTTCCACTCGGTGCTGGGCAGCGTACCGCGCACCTCGCCCTGCAGGTCGATGCCGGTGGGCTGGCCAAAGCTCAGCGGCTTCATGAAATCGTGGATGGCATCGACGCCCATTTCCACGGCCAGCGAGTAGAAGTAGGTGTTGCTCGAAAACTGGATGGCCCGGTGCATGTCCACGCCGCCCAGCCCCCCTTCGTGGCTGCGAAAGGTGTGGCCGCCAAAAGTGTACGAACCCGGGTCGTTCAGCACCAGGCTGGGCGAGCGCTTGCCCAGTTGCAACGCAGCGAGCGCCATGAAGGGCTTGTAGGTCGAGCCGGGCGGGTAGGTGCCGCGCAAGGCGCGGTTCAACAAAGGCTTGTCGATGGACTCGTTGAGCGCAGCCCAGTTTTCCACATCGATGCCCTCGACAAACAGGTTGGGGTCAAACGTGGGCTTGCTCACCAATGCCAGGATCTCGCCGTTGCGCGGGTCGATGGCCACCAGCGCACCGCGGCGTGACCCATACAAATCTTCAATGAGCTTTTGCAGCTTGATGTCGATCGACAGCATCACGCTGTCGCCCGGCGTGGCCGCACGGCTTGACAGTTTGCGCACGGCACGGCCGCCCGCCGAGGTCTCCATCTGTTCCACGCCCGTGGCGCCGTGCAATGCCGCTTCGTAACTCTGTTCAATGCCCAGCTTGCCGATGTACTCGGTGCCGCGGTAGTTGGCCTCGTCGTCCGAGTCCTGTATGCGGCTTTTTTCCGTCTGGTTGATGCGCCCGATGTAGCCGATCGCATGGCTTGCAACGTCGCCCAGGGGGTAATTGCGAAAGAGCCGCGCCTTGATGTCCACGCCCGGAAACCGGTATCGCTGCGCCGTGAAGCGCGCCACCTCCTCGTCCGTCAGGCGGGTGCGGATGGGCAGCGATTCGAAATTGCGCGACTCTTCCAGCAACCGTTTGAAGCGGCGGCGATCCCGGGTTTGAATGTCCACGACCTTCGACAAACCATCCAGGGTGTCGTCCAGCACCCCCGCCCGGGAAGGCGTGATCTCCAGGGTGTACGCCGCGTAGTTGGTGGCCAGCACCACGCCATTGCGGTCCAGGATGAGGCCCCGGTTGGGGACGATGGGAACGATCGCCGTGCGGTTGCTCTCCGCCTGCGCCGCCAGATCCTCGTGCCGAACCACTTGCAGAAAGAGCAGGCGGGCCACGATCAGGCCAAACGCCAGAAGAACCACGGCGCCCAGCACCACGACCCGCATGCGGAACCGCGATGCATCGGCCTCGATGTTGCGAAGCACCGTCATGGCATGCGCCCCCAAGCCGCACGCAACCCGTCGGCACGCCCTGCAGCGCGCAACGCATCCGTCATTGAAAGGGCACACCTGGTCATGCGCAAAAGGGCCTCACAGGAGCCTCACAAGGGCCGATTCTCGTTGCGATCCGGGGGGCGACGCTGGGGTGCCAGAAGCACCCAGCAGGCCAAGGGCCAGAGCAAAGCTTCCAGCACGGGCGCCAGCAGCCCCCAGAAACCGGGGAAGGCCCCGCCACCCACCATGCGCAGCACCAAAACCACCGCATGGGCCAGCACGAACAGGGGAAAGACCTGCAATGCCTGGGACGCCACACTGAGCCACAGCAGACGGCGGTGCATTGCCAGCGCGCCAAACGACAGCACCGTGTAGGCCAGGGCATGCTGACCCAGCCAGGAAGACTGGTGGACATCCATGCACAGACCCAGCACAAATGCGATGCCCAGGCCCACGCGCTGGGGCTGGTGCACCACCCAGAATGCCAACAGCAGCATAAGGATGTCGGGCATCCAGACGGCGCGCCCGAGCGGGACAAAATTGATCGCCAGACCCGCCACCAGGCTGGTGACGATGAAGACCGGATTGACTGGCAGCAGCAAGGGCTGCCCGCGCGGCATGATCATGGCGCAAGCCTCCTCAATATCCAGCAGTTGCCAATGCGCTGCATCATTTGCGACTGCCCTTCTTGCCAGCAGGCACCACAGCGGGTTCCGGCCGCTCGGGCAGCCGCTCGGCCGCCGGCTTGAGCAGCATCACATGGCGCGCCCCCTGCATGGCGGCCATGGGGGCGCAGTAAATACGTGCGAAGGCAGAATCGGCACGTCGCTCCACGCGCACCACCTTGGCGACCGGCAGACCGGGTGGATACACCCCATCGACCCCGCTGGTCGTGAGCAGGTCGCCCTCCTGGATATCGGCGTTGGCCGGCATGAAGCGCAGTTCCATGCCACCGGCATGGGCCGCCACCGGATCCCCGTAGGCGACGCCCCGGGCACCCGTGCGGATGTTCAGCACCGGGATGGCCTGATCGCGGTCGATCAGCAGCGTGACCTCGCTCACGAACGGAAACACCCGGGTGACCTGGCCCAACACCCCGGTCTCGTCGAGCACCGGCGCGCCCAGCTCCACCCCTGCCGTCTGGCCTTGGTCCACCACCACGCGCCGGGTGTAGGGATCTGCGGTGTCGTAAAGCACCTGCGCCGCCTGGGCAGGGGTTTCCAGCCGGGCTCTCAGGTTCAACAATTGGCGCAACCGGGCGTTTTCCTGCATCAGCTGCTCGGCCTGGCTGGAACGCTGCGACAGCAGGGCCGCTTGCTTGCGCGCCGCATCGGCCGACTCCTGGGCCGTGCGCAGGGACTGGAAGTAGCCGCTGCCCTGCGCAATGAACTCGACCGGCTGCAGCATCAGCCACTGCACCGGGTAAAGCACAGTGGCCACGGCCTGCCGCAGCGCGCCCGTGAGTTGAAAGCGCGCATCGGCCACCATCAAAAACAGCGCCAACGCGCTGTAGAGAACCAGCCGGGAAAGGGCCGATGGCCCTTGCTTGAAAAAGGGGGGCGCACTGCGCTCAAGGGTTCCGAGTGGCATGGCACAGGGTGGTCGTCAGACGGAACTGGACAGCCGCCGATCCACGGAGGCATGCCAAAAGGGCCTGGGTGCGATCGCGGTCCATCATGCAGTTGAACGCAGGGGCTGCACCGGTGCAGGCACAGGCGCTGCGGATCACTCGCTGGTAAAAATGCTGCCCATGCGGTCCATGCGCTCCAGCGCAATGCCGCAACCCCGCACCACGCAGGTCAGCGGGTCTTCAGCCACCAGCACGGGCAGGCCGGTTTCCTCGGCCAGCAGGCGGTCCAGGTCGCGCAGCAGGGCGCCGCCGCCGGTGAGCATCATGCCGCGATCGGAAATGTCGGCGCCCAGCTCGGGCGGTGTCTGCTCCAACGCGTTCTTCACGGCCGAAACGATCTGGTTGAGCGGATCGGTCAGCGCTTCCAGCACTTCGTTGCTGGAAATGGTGAAGCTGCGCGGCACTCCTTCGCTGAGGTTGCGGCCCTTGACCTCCATCTCGCGCACTTCCGAGCCCGGGAAGGCCGAGCCGATGTTCTTCTTGATGGCTTCGGCGGTGGGCTCGCCGATCAGCATGCCGTAGTTGCGGCGAATGTAGCTGATGATGGCCTCGTCGAACTTGTCGCCGCCCACGCGCACACTGCCCTTGTAGACCATGCCGCCGAGCGAGATCACGCCCACCTCGGTGGTGCCGCCACCAATATCCACGACCATGGAACCCGAGGCTTCCGAAACGGGCAGGCCGGCGCCGATGCCGGCAGCCATGGGTTCTTCGATCAGATAGACGGCCGTGGCGCCCGCGGCTTCGGCCGCATCCTTGATGGCGCGGCGCTCGACCTGGGTGGAGCCGCAGGGCACGCAGATGATGATGCGCGGGCTGGGCGTGAACAGCGTGCGCGGATGCACCATCTTGATGAACTGCTTGATCATCTGCTCGGTGATCACAAAGTCGGCAATCACGCCATCCTTCATGGGGCGGATGGCTTCGATGTTGCCCGGCACCTTGCCCAGCATGGCCTTGGCCTCGCGGCCGACGGCCTGAATCACCTTCTTGCCGTGGGGACCGCCTTCGTGGCGGATGGCGACGACCGATGGCTCATCAAGCACAATGCCTTTGTCGCGGGCGAATATCAGGGTGTTGGCTGTGCCAAGATCAATGGCCAGGTCGGTGGAAAAATACCGACGGAAAGCTCCGAACATTCAAAAATCCTCTCAGGCACGGCATGCACTTCGGCCTGCCGTCGCCGGGTGTGTCAGGGAGTAGGTGGGGGGCAAATTTCGCTTTTTTCGCACAATGACCGGCTGCTAGGAGGGTATTGCGGCAAAGCCGGGATAATACCCCATCCCCTGTGAATAACGCCCTTTGGTTGGGCCGGCATCACAGCTTTACATCTGGTTTCCCTCCCTTATTCCTTTATGGCACTGACACCCCAGGACATCGGTCGCATCGCCAATCTGGCGCGACTGGAATTGAACCCCGCCGAAAGTGAGCGCATGCTGACTCGGCTGAACGGCTTCTTTGACATCGTGGAGAAAATGCGTGCAGTGGACACCTCCGGACTGGAGCCCCTGGCCCATCCGGTGGCCGCCGTGCAACCTGTCACCTTGCGCCTGCGCGAGGACATTGCCAGTGAGCCCAACCAGCGCGAAGCCAACCAGCAAAGTGCGCCAGCGGTTGAACGCGGCCTGTTCCTCGTGCCCAAAGTGATTGAGTGAGAACCGTATGAGCAGCCCCTCCACCACCGCCTTGCATGACCTGAGCGTCAGCGACCTGGCCCGCCTGTTGCGCGCCCGTGAAGTTTCAGCAGTTGAAACCGCCCAGCATTTTCTCGCCCGCACCAAGGCACACCAGTCCCTGGGCGCTTACGTGGCCTTGAACGAAGAAGCCACCCTCGCCCAGGCCCGCGCGGCCGATGGCCGCATGGCCGCGGGCGCTGCGGGCGCGCTGGAAGGCGTCCCCCTGGCGCACAAGGACGTCTTTGTCACGCGCGACTTTCCCAGCACCGCCGGCTCGAAGATGCTGGCAGGCTACCAGTCACCGTTTGATGCCACCGTGGTGCGCAAGCTGGCCGAGGCGGGTGCCGTCAC
>Ga0116174_10005227_pt1 | contig 10031 bp, 6 predicted proteins | sample AD_UKC087_MetaG_FD_89801 | JGI IMG/M metagenome (GOLD analysis project Ga0116174, IMG submission 89801) | Active sludge microbial communities of municipal wastewater-treating anaerobic digesters from USA - AD_UKC087_MetaG | ecosystem: Engineered > Bioreactor > Anaerobic > Digestate | place: USA...
CGGCGTGATCCTGCGCCTGTCCAGCTTTGCAGCGGCCTTGTCGAGGAAATGGTCGACCAGCAGGGGGATGTCCTCGCGGCGCTGGCGCAGGGGCGGCAGGGCGATATGGTGGGATTTCAGCCGGTAATAGAGGTCCTTGCGGAAGCGCTCGCTCTTTTGCAGATAATCGCTGTCGCGCAGGGTGGCGACCGTTACGCGTGCGTCGGAGGTTCTGGGCTGGTCGGCGCCGAGGGGATAGTACTCGCCCTCTTGCAGAAGCCGCAGCAGCTTGACCTGGGATTCGAGGCTGAGGTCGCCGATCTCGTCGAGGAAGAGGGTTCCGCCCGCCGCCTGTTCGATCAGCCCCTTGCGTTCGCGGTCGGCCCCGGTAAAGGCCCCGCGGCTGTGGCCGAAGAGGGTGTCGGAGAAAAAATGGTCATCCACCCCGGCGACGTTCAGGGCGACAAAATCGCCTTTGCGGCCGCTCAGATCATGGAGGGCGCGGGCGATCAGCTCCTTGCCCGTGCCGGTCTCGCCGGTGATCAGCACCGGCAGGGGCGTCGCGGCGATGGCCTCGACATACTGAAAGATGCCGCGCATGGCCGGGCTGTCGGTGATGATGGCGGCGAAGCGTTCGGGATGTTCCAGGCGCGCGGAGATCAGGTACTGCCTGAGTTTGATGTTCTCGTCGCGCACCTCGCGCAGCTGCAGCGCCCGGGTCACCAGTGTGACCAGGCGGGCGTCGTCGACGGGCTTGACCGCATAATCAAAGGCCCCCGCCTTGATGGTCTTGACCACCCATTCCACCTCATTGATCGCGGTGATGATGATGACCGGGATGTCGGGAAAATCCCGCACGATCAGTTTGAGCAGCTCCTCCCCCGTCAGGTGCGGCATCATCATGTCGAGGACGACGACCGAAAAGGACTCTTCCGCCAGCATTCCCATGGCCTGGCGGCTGTCCTGACAGCTGCGCACATTGTTGATCCCCTCGGAGATCAGGGTGTAGCTGGCACTGCGCAGAAAGTTTTCCTCGTCATCGATGAGGAGCACCGGCCATTCGGGATAGAGTGCTGAATTCATGGGCATTCCTCTTTGCTTGCGGGGTCAGGGCAGCGGCAGGATCACACGCACGGTGGTCCCCTCGCCCGGTCTTGAGGTGAAGAGCAGCTCGCCGCCGTGGTGTTTGACGATGTTGTAAGAAATCGCCAGCCCGAGTCCCGTGCCGCCGATGTCGCGCCGGGTGGTAAAAAAGGGATCGAATATATATCTGGCCTGTTCGGGATCGATGCCCTTGCCCTCGTCCGCCACCTCGATCACAGCACGGTGGCGCGCCCGGTCGTGTCTGGTGCGCAGGGTGATCGATTTGTCACGGCTGGTCAGGGCCTGGCAGGCGTTGGTGAGGAGGTTGATCACCACCTGCTCGAGCTGCTGGAAATTCCCGCGCACGGCGGGGATGGAGTCACCCAGTTCGACGGCGAAATGGTCGGTGGATTTGCGGAGCAGGTTGGCGACGATCATCATCGCGGCCTCGACGACGGCATTGACGGTGAAATTCTGGTTGAGTTCGCCTGGATCGCTGCGGGCGAAATCCTTGAGGCTCTGGACGATCTTCTGGATGCGCACCGTGCCGTCGACGATGGCCTGGGTCAGCTCGGGGATGCCGGTGATCGCCCTGGAGTAGGGCATGCCGGCGATGCGGAAATCCCCTTCATGGAGAAAATAGTGATGCATGGCCGGCAGGAGATCCTTCCAGGCCTTGGCGATCAGCTTGGCGTTGAGAAGGATAAAGTTGTTGGGATTGTTGATCTCGTGGGCCACCCCCGAGACCAGGGTGCCGAGGGTGGCCATCTTGTCCGCCTGGATGAGCTGCTCCTGCTGGCGGATGGTCAGCTCCTCCGCCTGCTTGCGCGCGGTGATGTCGTTGATGAGGCCGTCGTACTCGGTCACCTCCTCCCGATCATTGCGGTGGGCGACGACGACGCTCTTGACCCAGCGCAGGGTGGTGTCGGCGTGGATGATACGGTGCTCGACCGGCAGGGTTGCCTCGCCGCGCAGTACCGCCTCGGCCTGGGCCTGCACCGCCGGCCGGTCCTCCTCCGGCACCATGCGGATCCAGAGGGTGGGATCATCGCGGTACTCCTCGGGGGTATAACCGGTCACGAGGACGCAGCCGGGACCGTGCAGGGTCTCGACCGCCCGGCCGTTTTCAACGCGCACAGTATAGATATAATCGACCGCCGCCTGGAGAAGCCGGCGCACGCGCTGCTCGTCCCTGCTCAGGGCAGACTCGGCATCCCGCGGCCGCCGGCGCCCCCCTGCCGCGGTCTTGCCGCTGGCGTTCGTATTATTCACCTTCGCCGCCTCCGCTCAGATCGCCTGTGCCCCGGCGGCGAGGAGAAAAACCACCGCGAGCTGGGTCAGGAATCGCTTCATGATCGCCCCTCGTCCAGTTCGGATTGGAACAATTATTGCAAATGGTGTTCGCAAGAAAAAATCCGCCCATCTCAGCACAGTTCTTAAAGGAGTCAGCGCACCCATGGGTCATAATCATCACACTGCTGTCACCGGAAAGGGACACTCACGGAAACCATGCCTGCTGCTGCCGCTCGCCGGTCTGGTCCTGCTTTCGTTTCTCTTCGCCCGGTCGGCCGCCGCCCAGCCTCGGCATGAACGCCTCATCTACAGCCATCCCCTCACCAGCGCAGCCGATGATCAGGGTCTGCTCCTGCGCAGCACCGACGGCCGCTTTGGCGCCTCCGGGTGGCAGAGTCTCAGCCCCGGCAGCCAGCTGCTCATCACCCTTCCCGAGGGTCTGCCCCTCGAGGGCACCTGCTCCGTGCGGGTGAGCAATTTCGATCCCTGTGAGCAGAATGTCAGTGAAAAGCAGCCCATCATCAACCTCTACTCGCAGCCCTGCGGCAACAAGGAGATCTACGAGACCGACGGGGGCTGGTTTCACCTTATCAGTGGTACCCTCTACCAGACGGGCGATGAGACCGCCGGCTTTAAATTCTGGGCGGCCCCGCGCGGGGTGGAGAGCAAGACCGAGGAGGAGGTGATGCTCGAAGCCCGCTGGAACCCCGCCAGGAGCTATGAATTCACCTTTATCTGGGACAGGAGCACCCTTTTCTTCCTCGTCGACGGCGTCGAGCGCATGCGGCTCGCTTACGCCGGCCAGGTGGAGCCCTTCCGCTACATTTTTCTTGGCAAGGATAATCTCACCCGGGGTTACACCGCCCAGCCCGGTCCGGTTTTTTCCGACCTTCGCCTCTACGCTCCCGCGGAGCAGGACCCCCCGCCCGCACCGCCGGCCGGTGTGCGGGTCATCCATGCGGAATAACAGCCGCACCATTCTCCGTCAGCGGAATCAGGTCGGGGGATGCAGCCGTTTCTGAAACCAGGGGCGCAGCTTGCGCATCTGCTCGAGCTGCCCCGCCGGGGCCCGGCGGCGGCAGCTTTTGATCTCCTCGCTCCCCGCCGGGGCGCCCCAGCGGATCTCGACCCCGTCGTTGGGATTGTAGCCCATCTCGAAGGCCTGCGCGCGCCGCAGTATCTCGGCGAGGGTGAGCTGTTGTTTCGAACCATCCCCGCGCGTATAGGTGATGGTCATTTCCCCGCTCTTTTCCCGCGTCAGTTCCTCCAGCTCAGCCCTGATCTTTTGAGGATTCTTCCATCTGGAAATCTTATAGTTCCCCGGCGCGCGCACGATGCGCGCCGGAAAGTCGAGCACGGCATCGATGGCGATGAGCAGCCGCAGGTCGCGGTTGGGAGTGGAGTAATCCTCCCAGAGCCCCCCCGCCAGAAAGACCCCGGCGGCGCTGCCCGGCATGGGGATGACCGCACCGGGATGGGCCTGCATCCACTTCTCGCCGTTGGCGACTGACTCGACGCGGACGATAAGCTGCTCCTGCAAGGCCCTGATGAGCTCCAGCAGGGCCGCCTCCGGATCGAGCCCCTCCGGATTGATGAGCCTTTCCATGGTGTCATAAAAATGTTCGCTGCTCATCCCCTTCTGCTCGAGCGAGTGGGCGCCGTAACCCGGCGCTGCGGCGATCTCGCGGTTGCTGAGCAGCCGCGGCTTTCCCCCCTCGACGCGAATGGGCCGGAAGGCCTTGAAGCCCGGCTCGCCGATCACCCCCGTGGTGGTGAAGAGAAAATTGCCCTTCCAGAAACGCTTGATCTGCACGGTGCCGTCGGGCTGGGCGTCGACGGCGAGAAGGAGTCCCGGCTTGCGGCCCGACTGGGGGACCCAGCGCACCAGGGTGAAGGTATGGCCGTAGGGGTCGGCGAAGACCGCGCCGGGGCGCAGGGCCGCCCGGGTGAGGGGCAGGGGATAGTAATCCGAGCTCTCATCCTCGAGGCGGGTGCGCGCGGCGCCGGAGTGGATGGTGTTCATGACCTCGCGCAGAAAGGCGTTGAAGGCGCGCACGGGATGGGGCTGGCCCGGGTGCGAGGTGTTGGTGATCCAGCGCCCGGTATGGGGGGGCTGCTTGAGGGTGCCGCGGCCGGTTTCATGAAAGCCAAAGGGCAGGCCGAGCTTCCAGCTGAAATAGGCGCGCAGATAGAAGGGATTGTCGGCGCAGTCGGGTTCCATGATCACGCTCACCTTGCCGGCCGCATCGTCCTCACCCAGCCCGAGATGATTGAAGAGGGGATTCTCCTCCGCCCGGCGCGTCACCTCGTGCAGGGAGGGCCAGGAACTCCCTTCCGGCGCCCCGGCGAAGAGGGCCTCGATCCAGGCCGCATAGAGGAGTTCACTCTCGCGCCCCCAGGCGCGGCGGTTCTCCCAGACTCCTGCGGCCGGTTTGCGCACCGGCGCGGGCCCGGGCGTGATCTCGACCTCGCAGGAGGCCAGAATCGTGCGCCCCGACTTGAGGGCGACCTGGTAGCGTCCCGCCGCCCCGGCCTCAAAGCCGGCGCAGCGCCACCAGGGGGGGCCGCCCCCCTCGCGGCCGGTGCGGACATCCAGGGGGCCACCGGGACCGGTGACGACGATCTGGCTTTTGCCCGGATCGGCCTCCCAGGCGGCGAGGACGCGGAAGCTCCCGCCGGCAGCCGGTCGCTCCGGAGAGACCAGCAGGACGGGGTTGGACTGCGCCGCGGCGGAGAACATCCCGCTTAGTACGAGAATGCCAATCAGATTTCTCACATCATCCCTTATTTCAGATAGAGCATTTTGCGGGTCAGGGTGCGGCCCGGGCCATCCCCTGGGGAGATGAGCAGCCGGCAGAAATAGCAGCCGCCGGGCAGTCCCGCCTCCCCTGGCGCAAAGCGGGCCTCGTGCGCACCGGCCTGTCGCAGCCCCTCGGCCAGCAGCGCCACGCGGCGGCCGGCCAGATCAAAGACCTCGAGCCGCACCTGCGCGGGGGCGGCGAGATGATAGCGGACCAGGGTGGAGGGATTGAAGGGATTGGGATAGTTCTGCTCGAGAAGGAATATTCCGGGCGGCTGCACGCCCGGTTGGACTCGGCTCGTCTTCTCCTGCACCTTCTCCTCAGGGGCTGCCCCGCCGTCCCAGCAGCGCCACTCGGACCCCAGTTTGTAGTAAAAACGGTTGAGGTTGTCTGTGAGCTGGCTGTCGAAGGCCAGCCAGGGCGAAGCGCTGCTGCGGTGGACCTCGACGGCGAGGATGTTCTCGCCGCTGCGCAGTTTGCCGAGCAGGCCATTCTGGAGGTTGAGCACCACCATGCTGCTCATGGCCGCGCTCTTGCTGGCGAAGAGAGAATAGCCGGGGGCGCCGGCCGGCATGTTAATGCGCTGAATCTCCTCGCCGTTGAGCCAGACGATGGCACCGTCGCTGCACTTGATCAGGGCGCCCATGCCGGCGATGGCGGAGAGGTCCTCGATGGTGAAGGTGCGGCGGAAATAGGCGGCATCGACCGGGGCGATGAGAGTGCGAGGGGAGGCGGCCGCGGAACTGCCGAGGGGCGCCGGCCCCGTTTTCCAGGCGCTGTCGTCGTACTCCAGCTCCTGCCAGCGGCGCACCGCCCGGGTGGTGTCGACGGTGAACCGGAGCACAGCGGAGGAGGCCGTGGCGTTGCCGGCGTCATCGATGGCGTGGAGATATAGGGTATAGCTGCGGCCGTGTTCGACCGGAATGGTCGTCCGGTGCAGCCGGCGGCCGGTGGTGGCGAAGGTGTGCTCCATCTGCGCCCAGGGCCGGTCCTCTTCGCTACAGCGCACGCTGGCATAGCTGTCGGTCTCCACGGTCAGCTCGAGGAGTGGGCTGTAGAGGGTGAAGGGCTCATCGGCCGGAAGGGCTGTGAAGCGGGGCGGCGTCACATCCGCCTCCTCCGGCCAGATGCGCAGGCTGTCGATGGCGGCGATGAGCCGGCCGGCGATCTGGTGGTGAGTGGCGACATTGGGATGGCCGCCGTTGACGTAGCCGGTGTCGAAATAGGGGAAATCGGCATAGTGGATGCGGCCCAAGCCGGCGGCCTGCGCCTCCCGGACCACGGCGGCGGTCAGCTCCTGCAAGAGCTCGACATGGGGGGCGAAGGCGAGGATCGTGGCGGCGGGATAGAGCCCGGTCAGCCGGGCGACGAATTCGTGGTAGCGGTTCTTGAAGAGGGTCTGGTTCCCGGCGCTGACCCCGCCGCTCCAGCCCCCGAGGCCTGAATAGTCGTTGAGGCCGAGACAGATTACCACCAGGTCGGGCTGCCAGGCGGAAAAGTCCCATTTGATGGCGCTGTTATAGACGACCGCCCGGTCGAAAAGGGCGGGGATGGTGCCGGTGGCATCCCCCTTGTAATCCACCGCCATGCCATAGCCCGAGATGCTGCACATGTGGTACTGGGCGTTGAAATGGCGGGCGGTGATGGGGCAAAAGCCCTCGAAAATATTGGTATAGGGGGCGGGATCGGGCGGGGTGTCGGTATAGGCGTATTCGTTGCCGGAAGCGCTGGTGAATGAGTCGCCGATGAACTCGATGCGCCGCGCCGGCTTTTCGGGCGGGGGCAGCAGATCTCTGCCCTCATCGAGGAGGAGGCCGTTGAAGGTGAAGCGGCTCCACCAGTATTCATTGCGCTTGGTGAGCAGCAAGGAGTGCTGGCCGTCGGGGAGCCCCTCCACCACGCTGTAGCTGGTGGTGCCGGACTGGCTGCCGTGGAAGATGGTCACTGGTTCGCCGTCGATGAAGAGGTTCCAGTAATAGGCGTCGTCGGTCATGCGCAGCCCGAGGCTGGTGCCCTCAAAATCGGCGCGGATATAGACCCCCGGCCAGCCGTGGGCGGGAGCGAGGGGATCGGTGAAATCCCAGCGGCCGAAGTACTGGATCCAGGGGTGATCCGCCGGAACAAGCCGGCTGCCGGCGAGGGGAGCGGCCTTCGCCGCGGCCGTCGCCGCTCCGGCCGGTTCAGCCGCTGCAGTCGGGATCACCGTTGCGGTGGCCAGGGCAATCGAAAGCGCGATGCGAATGAGATTCATATAAATTGCTCCAGCCTCATTCCTGGCCCGGTGTGAAGGCATCGTCGATCCAGATGGCGAGGGTTTCGCCCCAGTAGATGCGGTGATAATCCTTTTGAGGATAATTGCCCTCGACTCCAGGCTGGAGGAAGCGGCCGGGATCGAAATCCTGAAAGGCCAGGGTGCGGCACTCGAAGGAGAGGGCGGCCCCGGCGACGCGCGGCACGGCGATAGTGGTGCTCTCCTGGGGCGTCAGTCCGGCCTTTTCCCATTTATTGATGTGGCGGCCACTGTGGGATCCGCAGTAATTGAGGGCGCCATGAAACCGGGCCGGCATGACGTTCAGGGTGAACTCGGGGTGCTCCTCGAGCAGCTGCCAGGTATAGCGGGTCGGGCGCACATAGAGGGTGACCACGGGCTTGTTCCAGAGGGTGCCGAAGCCGCCCCAGGAGACGGTCATGGGATTGGGGTGTTCCACCCCGGCGACCAGCAGCGCCCAGCTCTTGTCGAGGATATCGAAGGGCGAAATCACCAGTTCGGAGGGATTGAGTTGTTTGAGCATCTGGTCTTCCTTTCTGTGCGCGTGTGTCCCGGCAGGTGCGGAGAAGAAAAAATCCGCCATTGTTCTTCCTTCAACCCGGTCTCATAAAGATATCAAGATTGCGGCTTAAAAACAAGAGACAATCGAGGCCATATCAGCCTTCTCGCTCCCACCTACCGGTTAATCTCGCTCCCACCTGCCGGTTAATCTCGCTCCCACCTGAGCCGACTCTCACCATCTCGCTCCCACCTGCCGGTTAATCTCGTTCCCACCTGAGCCGACGCCCACAATAAGGCTGGGATCGTAGCAAAAAAATCCAGATAGTATGTTAATAAGTCAAGCTTGAAAAAAGCAACAAGGGTGTAGAAGGTACTGGTATAGATACGGGCTTTCTCTTGGCCTATTATTGAAGATATGCCAAGAGAAAGCTTGGCCTGTTATTTTTGTTGAGTTGACCTCTTGACAAAAATGGCTCCCCTCTTTATATTTTTGTTAGCCATAACAAAAACCTTAAAAGAAAGGGAGCCATCATGTCACCTCAAATTAATCAACTTGATTTCAAAGGTCAACTGTTTTTTATCGGAATCGACGTCCATAAGCAGAAATGGAGCGTAACGATTCTGGATGATGAGCGTGAACTTCAGAGATTCTCAATGAACCCCAATCCCGAAGAATTGGCCAGATATCTCCAGCGGAACTATCCCGGCGGGAGATATAAAAGCGCATACGAAGCAGGCTTCAGCGGATTCTGGATACACCGCCGTTTAGTTGAACTAGGCATTGACAACATTGTGGTCCATGCTGCTGATATCCCGACCAGGCAGCGAGAGAAGAATCAGAAATCCGACAAGATTGATTCGCGTAAAATAGCGCGTGAATTGCGCAATGGTTCTCTGCAGGGCATCTGGGTGCCAGATCCGGCACTGCAGGATCTGCGCTCGCTATGCCGGCTTAGATTCAAACTGGCCCGCGATCGAAGTAGAACTAAAAACCGCATCAAACATTTTTTACATATCAAGGGGATCACCATCCCGGACCCGAGCGAAATCTGGCATTGGACCAGCGCTTTTGATGACTGGCTGGAATCCATTGCCTTTGAAAATCAAACCGCCCGTGACTGCTTATCAGGGTACGTGAAAGAATATAAATGTTTGCAAAAATTGATCGACGATACGCTCAATAAACTACGCCAGTACAGCCAACAGGCAGAACTCAGAGAGACCATTTATGACCATCTCATGAGCATTCCTGGGATTGGCTTCATCATTGCCATAACCTTCTATACCGAGCTGGGCGATCCTCGCCGCTTTAAACGACTGGACCAGATGGCCTGTTTCGTTGGCCTGGTACCGTCGGTTTCTGCCTCCGGAGAGAAAGAACGTGTCCGTGGTATCAGCGATCGTCATAATCGCTATTTACGTTACTTGTTGCTTGAAGCAGCCTGGGTGGCCGTAAGCAAGGATCCGGCGATGGGGCTGGCCTATAAACAATTGTGCAAACGCATGAGCAAACAGGAGGCGATCATCCGCATTGCTAAAAAGTTGCTCAATCGCCTCCGCTATGTCTGGATTAACCGGAAACCCTATGTAGTAGCCGTTTGCTGACAAAAAAACCGAGCCGTCCATAACCGCGTGCTATTGTGGACCGTTTGCGTCTCCCACTGCAGCGCTTTTGGTCTGCTTTTTCGAGAATGCGGCCACAATGCTCTTTCATTTAATAGCCATAATGCAGCGTCCACCTTTTATCGAGACGACTGTTTATAACAGTTTGGTTGAAGTGACGCGCCCGGTTCAAGCAAGCTCTTTTCGGCGCCTTTAAAACTTTTTGGTTTTTTAGAAGCGAGGGGAGATCTACATCCAATTTTTAAAAAATTCCAAGAAAAGCTTGCTTTATTACATAACGGTGGGATCGAGATTTCTGGAGCACCCGGAACTCTCCTGCCACAGCATGGAGCTGCGGTACTGTTTGTGATCTGCAGGGTGGGGCGAGAGTTTTGGTTGACGCAAATAGGGCTGGCTGCGGCAAGAAATAGCCCCAGAAAAATATTGCATGAAATCGCCGAAAAGTGTAACATGGAGGGTTGAAAGACAAGGAGAACACATGA
>Ga0116174_10005235_pt1 | contig 10019 bp, 10 predicted proteins | sample AD_UKC087_MetaG_FD_89801 | JGI IMG/M metagenome (GOLD analysis project Ga0116174, IMG submission 89801) | Active sludge microbial communities of municipal wastewater-treating anaerobic digesters from USA - AD_UKC087_MetaG | ecosystem: Engineered > Bioreactor > Anaerobic > Digestate | place: USA...
GCGGCTTGAAACCAACTGTTGCCTTTCAGCTTTATCGCTCCTCCGCGACAACAGCTACGCCTCAGCTTGTGCCAAATTCCCTGCGCGAAGTTGTCTATCCGTCGACAGGAACAAACTGGTTCGGCTTGCCGCTCAATGACCCCCAGAACAACCCTTACACCTATACCTTAAAGCAGGGCACCTGGGACTCAGCGAGCAGCCAGTTTACCGAAGGACTGACCAATTACTCTACAGAAATCTCTCCCCTCCAGGCTGGCCGGTTTACCATCACCAATACCTATGTAATTCCAACGGCTGGAGTTTTTACCGCAACGAAAAATTGGATCGGGGGCATCAGTCCCCGGCCGACAATCAGGTTTCAACTATTTCGGCGAACCTCCCAAACTTCGCCCGAGCTCGTCCCAAACGGGACTATCGACCTGCCAGACGGCACGACCTCAGCTAAGTGGGAAAACCTCGAGGAAACTGACCATAATGGCTTGAAATACGAGTTTACTATTGAGGAATCATACAGCGATAACAACAATTTTTACCTCGGCGCGCCCCCAGGGTTTACAGCGACAATCGACTATGCTCTCGATAAAAAGTCTGTGATTGTTACCAACACCTACACAGCCGCAACCATCGATATCGTTGCTAAAAAAGTCTGGGTCAACGGCGTTGACCCGATACCGGAAGTGGCCTTCAGACTCTACCGCCAATCTGACACCACGCCGCGTGAAGCCCTCCCCGATGATCAGATCAAAACCCTTCCAGCTGGAACTACCACGGTAACCTGGCCAGACATGCCAACTTTCGATTCGAAGGGCAGCCGTTTCGCTTACAGCGTCGTTGAAGGTCTTTGGAATGCTGACAAGACGATCCTGACGGAGGGTTCGCCGATAGACTACGCTGCGACCTACTCCACAGATCGGCTTACGGTTACCAATACTTACAGCCCGCAAACGCCGAATATCACTGCCGCCAAAGACTGGGAGGGCGGTCCGGCGACCAAGCCAACTGTATGGTTCAAACTTTTTCGCCAAATCGTGGGCGGACCGCTCGAAGAAGCGCCTGACGCGGAGATTCTTGAACTAAAAAGCGGTACAACATCAGTCACCTGGCCGAATCAAGTAATAAAAGACCCGGATGACAACCCTTACATTTTCAGCGTAAAAGAAGTTAACTCAACCGGTCAGGCGTTCACACCAGAAGGCTACACCAAGATCGAGGTTGGTCTTACAGTGACGAACACATTCTCGACAAACGAAACAGGCAGCTGGACTGTAAAAAAGGAATGGGTAAACGGTCCGAAAATTCGACCGACGATTGGCCTGCGCCTCTTCCGCCAGAGCAGCAGCACCCCTGTTGAGCCAGCCCCAAATGCGCAAGCTAAAGAGTTGGATAATGGTGTTACCACAGCCACCTGGGACAACCTGAAAACAGTCGACGCGTTTGGCAACCCCTACATCTTCTCAGTTCGTGAAGGAACCTGGAACGCTGACAAGACCATCTTTACAGAAGGAGCGCCAACCTCATATAAAGTTACTTATTCCTCTGACGCTAACGGCACGATCATCACCAATACTTATGTGATTCCAAAAATTAATGTCACCGGGACGAAAATCTGGTCTGGCGGGCCGACAACTAAACCGAACATCCAGCTGCAGCTCTACCGCAACGGCGGCGCGATGGGCAGCCCATATACGCTTACCAATGGGGTCACCAGTTATACCTGGCAGGCGGTTGACCAGACCGATATCAATGGGGTAACTTACCAATACACGGTGGATGAGGTAAGCGTACCAGTTTATTATTCAAAACGGGTTGCCGGCATGACTGTCACAAACACCTACACCGGCAGTTACCCCTACACCGGCGACACTACTCATAATTCGCGCTGGCTTATTCTGCTGTTGGGCCTCGCCGCCATTCTGCCGGCTGTGAGCTGGTTCGACCTCAAATTGCTCACCCGCCGCAAGGGTTAACTCGCCAGGATGCCTGAACGCAAGCCGTCCAATTACAACTTTAATTTTCTAGCCAGGCAAATCCTGAGGTGGGTTGGCATCGCCTTAGTGATCGCCATGCTGGCTATGATGATAATCATTGTGCGCAACGAACGAAACTACCAGCAAGGAAATGATACTTACGCTCAATTGATCAGACAGGTAGTCACCACCCCTGAAACAACCGAGTCTGCTGATGATGAGAGCGCTGAGTCTGACGGCAGATCTTCTGAAAGCCAGGCGCTCACAGCCATCCCTCCTTTCTCAACCCAGCTGACGACCAACTCAACGTCGAGTACTTCAAACGAAGCCAACCAAATGGATCTAAAACGCGTCCGCAGCTTGATTGATGTCAACTTTCCTGCTCTCAAAGCGGTCAACAGCGAGGTCGCCGCCTGGGTTTTCAGCGAAAAAACCACCCTCAGCTACCCAATAGTGCGCAGCGACAACAACGAACGTTATCTCAATCACCTGATCGATGGTACAGAGAACCCACTTGGCACTCTTTTTATTGATTATCGCAATCAACCTGATTTCAGAGATGATAATACGCTGATTTACGGCCATAACATGGAGGACAACTCGATGTTGGCCTCACTGCCCGACTACAAGCGCCAAACTTACTATGATGACCACCCTGTTCTCTACCTCTTTCGCCCTGATCAGACATTTCGGGTGGAACTGGTGAGCGGATTTGACATCGGGCCGGATGATATGGGCTTGATGCAGTTTAATTTCGCCAGCCCACGCGACCATGATGCCTTCGTGCTCCAGATTCGTACACGTTCATGGTTCAAAAGCCGCGTGGTCCCCCAGTCCACAGACCGGTTTGTGACTTTTCTGACCTGCAATTACGAAAGCAATGAGGGCCGTTTCGCCCTTGTTGGCCGCCTGGTGCCGCTCGGAAACTGAGAGCTTTTGGCTTATTCACGCCCCTTTCAGGTATAATCTTATCCATGCAATCAAATCACCGTCCCGATCGGTTTATTGATTTTCTGCCGGCGATCATTGGTTTGATTTTGTTTGGAGCAGGCGGGTTGGCAGTCATCCTGGTCAAAACATTGCCGACCATTTTCCCGCGCTGGTTGTTCATCTTTTTTCTTGTCATCTTTGTAACTGGCTTTTTTATGCCTCTGGTTTACTTTCTCAACCACCGTTTTCCATCCAAACCCACCGCAAACCGCAACATTATCGTCCGCCAATCACTGTGGTTTGGAATTTACGCAGCCGTGATTGCCTGGCTGCAACTTGGCCGTGCCCTGACCTTTGTGCTTGCGGCGATTCTGGGGGCGGCCTTGATCCTGATAGAAATATTCCTGCGCATGTGGGAACGCAGCCGCTGGAAGCCTGAACCCCTCTAAGCGCTTATGACCGCGCAACGCCATATTCCATCCGTTGATTCTCTTTTGAAACAGCCTGCCGTCTCAGAGTTGGTCAATTTATATGGTCATGTCTGGACTGTTGAAGCAATCCGCCAGGTTCTTGACCAGCTTCGATCCAGCCCGGAGCTGTGCCAATCTTTGACGACTGACTCAATCATCGTGACGCTCCGGCAAAAGCTCGAATCACAGGCTTCTTTCTCGATTAAACCGGTGATCAATGCCACCGGCGTCCTCCTTCACACCAACCTTGGCAGGGCGCCGCTTTCTGAGGCAGGGTTTGAGGCGATTGGCAATCTCGTCGGCGCCTACAGCAACCTGGAATTTGACTTAAGTAAAGGCAGCCGTGGAAATCGTTCAATACATGCCACTCAGATGCTCAAACAGTTGTTTGGCGTCGAGTCAGCTCTGGTTGTCAACAATAATGCTGGTGCGGTGCTGCTGATTCTTTCAGCGCTTGTCAAAGGAAAAAAAGTCGCCATCAGCCGCTCGCAGCTAATCGAAATCGGCGGTGGGTTCAGGATTCCTGAAGTCATGCGTCAATCAGGCGCAAAGTTATATGAAGTCGGCGCGACCAATCGCACCCATCTATCGGACTATGCCGCCGCGCTCGATGACGGCGCCCAGATGATCCTGCTCGCCCATCCCTCCAACTTCAAAATTTCAGGTTTCACAGCCCAACCAGAGCTTCATGAACTCATTGACCTGGCTCGTCAATATCAAGTTCCGCTTGTTTATGACCTCGGTTCTGGCGCGCTGCTTGATACCAGCGCATATGGCATCGCGCGTGAGCCCACCGTCCAGGAAATTTTGGCTGCTGGCGCTGACCTTGTTTGCTTTTCGGGCGACAAATTGTTGGGCGGACCTCAGAGCGGCATTATCGTTGGCCGTCAGACATTAATTGCCAGACTCAACCGCCACCCACTTTATCGTGCGCTGCGGCCCGACAAATTGATTCTGATCACGCTTTCAGCGGTACTGCTGAGCTATCTCAGGGGAAAAGCCGACTCAGAGATCCCCCTTTATCAGATGCTCAGTCGCTCTTTGGACGAATTAAAACAAACCGCCCAGGAGGTGCTCAGACAACTTGGTCAAGGTGAGCTTCAGGAAGGTCAGTCCACGATTGGCGGTGGCAGCCTGCCCGAAGAATCCCTGCCGACCTGGTTGGTCGCCTTTTCCACGCCCTTGCCCGAGAAACTATGCAAATCCCTGCGCGAACAGCAGCCGCCAGTTATCGCGCGCATCCAAAAGAACCAGGTTGTGTGCGACCTGCGAACCATTCGGCCGAAAGACCTGCCTGTTTTTACCAAGAGTTTAGAAAAAGCGCTTATAGCGATTAAGGAGAAACATGAAAAGTGATCTTGATCAACTGATGAAAGCAAACGGCGCGGACGCCTTATGGATCAGCGGTTCCGCCATTAATAATCCCCCGATGGTCTACCTGACCGGCGGCATTCACATGACCGGCGGCGACTTGTTTTATATCCCCGGACGCAAGCCTGTTTTCTTCCACGGCGCTATGGAGCGCGATGAGGCAGCCAAAACCGGCTACCGATTGATCAGCTATTCCAGTTATGATCCTAAGGCCTTTCTGGCGGCCGCCAACGGTGATCGGGCTGAAGCCATTGCCCTGCGCTATCGCCAGATGATGATCGATGCGGGGATAACCCGTGGAAAGGTTATCCTCTATGGTTCACGTGAGGTCGGACCGTTCTATTCACTGGTCAAACGCTTACAAGAATTGTTGCCGGAAGTCGAGTTCAGCGGTGATGTTACCGACACGATCATGCTCGAAGCCAGAGCCACCAAAAGCCCGGATGAAATTGAGCGCATCCGCCAGATGGGCAAGCTCACCGTGCGCGTCGTCCAGAATACACTTGATTTTCTGGTCGGTCACAAGGTTAAAAACGAAACCCTTGTCAAAACAAATGGCAGCCCACTGACAATTGGTGACGTGAAAACCAGAATCAGCCTTTGGATCGCTGAGTATGGCGCGGAAACGCCTGAGAAGACCATTTTCGCTATTGGAAGAGATGCCGGAGTTCCCCACTCCGAAGGCACCGCCTCAGACCCAATCAAACTTGGTCAAACCATTGTCTACGACATCTTCCCTGCCGAAAAAGGCGGCGGCTACTTTTATGACTTCACACGCACATGGTCGCTTGGTTACGCCACCGATGAGGTCCAAAAAACCTACGACGATGTGTTTAAGACCTATAACACTGTTGTTTCTGAGCTCAAACAAGGGGTAAACTTCCACGACTATCAAAATCGTACATGTGATCTTTTTGAAGCAATGGGTCATGAAACCATCCGCCAGAACCTCAAGGTTGAAAATGGATATGTTCACAGCCTTGGGCATGGAGTTGGTCTCAACGTCCATGAAAAACCAGCCTGCGGACGACCTGAAGACCCCACTCACATTCTCAAGCCCGGCTCAGTGATCACCATCGAACCCGGCCTCTACTATCCTGACCGGGGTTATGGCATTCGCCTTGAAGATACCTATTACATCGATGAACATGGAACCTTCCACACATTTGTTGATTTCCCGCTTGACCTGGTGATGCCGATGGCGGGAGGCTGAGATGAAGAAGAAAAGCTTGCGCATCCTGGGGATTGAATCTTCCTGCGACGAAACAGCCGCGGCTGTCGTTGAAGACGGACGCGTCATTCACAGCTCTGTTATTGCCAGTCAGGTTGACCTGCACGCTAAATTTGGCGGCGTCTACCCCGAACTGGCTTCACGCGAGCATATAAAGGTCATCGACATGGTCATTCAGGATGCGCTTCAGCAAGCATATATGCAGCTTCGAGACCTTGATGCCATTGCTGTCACACGTGGCCCGGGGTTGGCCGGGTCATTGGTGGTTGGCGTTAACACTGCCAAAGCCATGGCAATGACAGCCAACTTGCCAATCATTGGTATCAACCACCTTGAAGGTCATCTTTATTCCGCCTGGCTGTATGAGGCTGACTCAAAACCGCTTATAGAGCCTAAATTTCCGTTAATTGCTCTGTTGGTTTCCGGCGGTCATTCCGAGCTGGTATTGATGCGCGGCCATCTTAATTATCAGCACCTGGGCGGTACGATCGATGACGCAGCCGGCGAGGCTTTCGATAAAGTCGCCCGCCTGCTCAATTTGACCTATCCGGGCGGCCCTTCCATCCAAAAAGCGGCTGCCGAAGGCAATCCTTCCGCTTACAACTTCCCCAAAGCGCGTCTGTCAGAGCCATGGAATTTCAGCTTCAGCGGTCTTAAGACTGCCGTTTTACGCACAGTTGAGGAAATTAAAGCCAGCAATAAAGACGTCCCCGTGGCCGATATTGCCGCATCCTTCCAGGCTGGCGTTGTTGCAACCCTCTTTGACAAAACCATGGACGCTGCGCGTGAGTTTAAAGCAGCGGAGATTATTGTAGCCGGCGGTGTCAGCGCCAACAAAGCGCTGCGCGAAGCTTTCTGCTCACAGACCAAATATAAGGTGCACATTCCCGCTATCAGTCTGTGTACTGACAATGCTGCCATGATTGCCGGCGCGGCCTATTATCATCTTATCGAAGGTCAGGCTGACGAACTCAATTTTGATGTTCAGCCCACCTGGCCGCTTGCTGAGGTTGCTTGAAAGACATTTTAAATAACTGGGTATAATTTTAAAGAGGATTTAATTCGTTTTTGTTGATATTGGATTCGCCAGGGGTTTCCGATGAGTGACGAAGAACTACATGACGAATATGATGATCATCCGCTTGTACTGTCTCTGTTCAGTCAATATGCGATGATAGGTCCTTGTCTTGACAAACCGGGTGTTCGTCTGCGTTATGGCAAGCCTTGCCCCTTCTGCGGCGGGGGACCTGTGGAATACGACAGCATGTTAAACCTGGTCTGTCAGTCTTGTAAAAAAACACAGTCAGGCGCTTTTACCTGATAAATCGAAACAATTCGGCCAGGCTGGTCGAGGAGGAAAAATGGAAGCGAAAGTAACTTGGCAAGGCGGCATGGCCTTCGAAGCTACAGCGACAACCGGTTTTAAAGTCGTTATGGATTCTTCAGCAGAGGCAGGTGGCCAAAACAGTGGTTTCAGACCCACCGAATTACTTGCGATGGGCACGTTAGGCTGTACGGGTATGGATGTGATCTCGATTTTGCGCAAAAAGAAAGTTGATTTCACTGATTTTGAAGTCAGGGTAATAGTTCAGTCTGCCAGTGAACACCCGCACGTCTTCACCGATATGGCTTTCGAATACATCGTCACCGGCCGCAGTATCAACCGCAAAGATGTCGAACGCGCTGTTGAGCTTTCTGAGACCAAGTATTGCCAGTGTATTGCCATGATGTCAAAAACGGCCAATATTTCGTCGATTATCACGATTCGCGAGCTTGAATAGGCTTCAGCTCATTTTCCCTTCTTTGCCTGCGTAAACTCAGTCTCTCGAGACTGGGTTTTTAACTAGTGTATCAAAATCAGTGTGCCTGTTGAGGTTCTGGCGAATTATCTGCCAAGGTAATCTCAATCGCCTCCTAAAGGCCCAACGAAAGCGCCTGTTAGAGACTTGCTTCGTCATGATCCGGAAGGAGCGTTTCAACATTGCGAACCAACGGATTCATCCACCCCGCCAGGCTGACCAACAATCCTAACCCACCAGTCATCAGCATAATCGCCGCCATCCCCGAACCAGGCCCGAGCCCAACCAGGGGCTTAAAAACCGCAGCCAACCAATTGTCCCCAGTCTTAAACGCTGGTTCAAACACTTTATCAGCTAATGGGCCGGAAATCAACAGCGCGAGCGGAATGCTTACCTGAGCTACCAGCCGGCGAATCGAGAAGACTCTACCCTGCACGGCTGGGTCAACTTTCGCCATCCAGATCGCCTGATTCGCGCCATTGAGAATCGGAATACTGAACACTTCCATAAATTGGGCGACTATCCACATGAAAGGTGACTTAGCCAACCCAAACAGCATCGCGAAGACACCCGTCATCGTCCACCCAAGAACCACTGTTTTTGACTTACGTTTATGACCTCCCCAAGCCGTCAGCGTCAAACCGCCCAACAATCCGCCAACAGCCGAAATAGACTGCACGTAGCCCAACAAAGTGGCATTATTCCCGCTCTTAGCCAGAATAATTGGCACGTACAGCGGGCCGGCGATACTGGCCACCAGGTTGATCAAAAAGAATCCCAACTGCAGGTACAACAGCGGTTTTCGTTCGAAGATAAACCGAAAGCCAAATCCCAACTCTTGCCAAAACGAAGCTGTTACGTCTCTTCCCACCGTTTTTTTGCTCGGGTTCGGGACTTTGACAATCAACAGGCAAAGCAGCGCAACAGCTAAGGTTATCAAGTCGACGATGAAAATTCTGTTGAGCCCGATGGTCGAGATCATCAACGCGCCAAGTAGCGGTGCGAGAATGCTCGTTCCCGACTCTGCCAGTGAGATCAGACCATTTGCCCGTGTATATTGATGCTTTGGCACCATCATTGAGATAGCCGCGCTATACGCCGGCCATTGAAAAGCACCGCCAATCCCATTTAATACAGCCGCCAGATAAAGATGCCAAAGTTCGAGCCTCCCAATAGATAACATCACTAACATCATCAGGGTGCCGATTCCAGCTAGTGTGTCGCTGATCGCCATCACAAGTTTACGATTCCAGCGGTCCACCCAGACCCCCGCCAGCGGACTAAGCAGCATCATCGGCAGCATATAAAACAGGTGTGTCAAAGCTAAGGGGGTCGCCTGGCCAGTTTTTTCCCACGCCCAAATTCCAAGCGCGAAGTTGGTAATCGAAGAGCCAATCAGTGAAAACACCTGTCCGACCCAGATTAACAAAAAATTTCTCATGCCTTGTTTCTTGCTCGCTTCTTCCACTTTTTACCCTTTTTTGCCTATAAAACTCAAAATGGCATTCTTTTAAATCTGGTAGAATGACTGAGATGTTTACGAATTTAACAAAACGTCTCTCTATTTTAATCGCTCTGACGTGCCTGCTTGGGAATTCAATCACCGGCTGCGCGCTGACCCCAAAAGCTGCCAAAACGCCTGAAGGGCCGCTGCCCGAACCTCTCATCCAGGTTTCGACGCTTTCCGCACCGGATGTTCCGCTGCCGGCTGAAACTGCCGAGCCATCCACGCAGCCCGTCAGGTTTGAGATCCCTGCGGATGTGCCTGAATACAATTTGGATATCGTTCTCAATTACTATTCAAAGTATGCCGATATCACCCAAACGATCACTTACACAAATAACACTGGTCAGCCTCTCGACGACATTCTCTTACGGGTCCCGCCCCGCTATTTTCCGGGCACCTACCTTCAAAAGAGTTTGGAGGTTTCCCCAACAGCTCAAATCGAAGAATCCGGCTTGAATACCAGCCTGAAGCTGAACCACCCATTGGCGTCTGGCGCTCAGGCCCGCGTCCGCATCATGTACCGTTTGGTCATGCCTCAATTCACGCGGAACGATGGCGGTAAACCGTTCTCCACCTGGCAGATCAATTAACACAGCCGGGCGATCTCCGCGTAAAGTAGCACCGCCTTGATCAGCAACATGCACAGCGAGGTTTTCGAAATAGCTGTCATCAGCCAGTTTCCCCAGATGATAAAAACTCCCATCATATTCCACAGCTACCTCCCCATTACGCACAAAGATTTCC
>Ga0116174_10005240_pt1 | contig 10012 bp, 9 predicted proteins | sample AD_UKC087_MetaG_FD_89801 | JGI IMG/M metagenome (GOLD analysis project Ga0116174, IMG submission 89801) | Active sludge microbial communities of municipal wastewater-treating anaerobic digesters from USA - AD_UKC087_MetaG | ecosystem: Engineered > Bioreactor > Anaerobic > Digestate | place: USA...
AATTTCGTTACTAAAAAATATTTTGATATCTAAATATTTTTTAGTAACGAAATTTGGATTGGCTACTACGCGCAAAAGCCAGGAGAAAAGGCTTAAAAGTCCGCCGATTACAAAAAGCCAAATAGTGCCTAATAAATATATCATTCCACCGATTATGGCTTTGAAAAACCAATCGATGATCGTTGCAGCTTTGGCATAAGCGAGAGGTATAGTCAGGCCGGCACTGATCAGAAAATAAGGGAGCAAAAATTTTTTTGCCTTGATATAATCAAAAAACCGCAGCAAAGTTTTTCTGATATTAGCCATATGTGCTTTTGCTTGCCTTATTTTAGCATAAAGGAAAATACAAGTAAAAGTTTTTTGTTAACATAATCCAGTCCGATATGCTCAGGGTTTGTGCGCGCTGCTGGGGAGCAATATTAGCGCTAGACATCCAATCGCTTATCGCTTTTTTGTCATATTGCAATTGCGAAACAAAGTTATTTAACAAATTTTTTCTGGGTTGGGAAAATCCAGCTTTGGCTATTTTGAAAAAAATGTCCGTTTCTTCTTTATTTAGAGTGTTTTGGTGCGGAGCTATCTTAATGATGGCGCCATCGACTTTAGGACTCGGTTGGAAACAAGTCCTCGGGACTTCAGTAATGAATTCCGTGCGGGCATACAATTGGACAGAAACTGCCAAAAGGCTCATTTTGGGAGGAAGGGCGCAAATTCTCTCCCCTACTTCCTTTTGTACCATTAAGGCCAAAAATTGGGGTCGGCGCGGTAATTCTAAAAAAAGGCGAATTAGGCGGGAGGTTATGTAGAAAGGAAGGTTGGAAACGACTTTATAATCAGGCAAGGAAGTATAATCAAAATCCCGAGCATCTTCATTTATTAGCTCAATATTCGGAATTTTAGAAAATTTTTCCTTAAGAAATGGCATCAAATCCCGATCTTTTTCAATAGCAATGACTTTTCGGGACTTTTTTGCCAATTCTTCGGTTAAGAACCCTGAGCCCGGACCTATTTCAACTATCAGATCGGAAGCGCTAATATCGGCTGCCTCTATTATTTTTGCTATTGGCCATTCTTCGACCATGAAATTTTGCCCGAATCTCCTGTTAGCCTTGATTCCGGACTTTTTTAGATCTTGAATTTTTGTCTTTTTTTCCATATTTTATAATGGTTTTGGCGGAGAGGTTGCTGTATCATAACTCGTTTTTTACTGTAAAAATAGGTCCCCATGAGTAAAAACCCTTAAAAAATCTTGACATAGGGAGCGAAAATGACATAATTAAACATAATCAGTTTGCTCACGTTTAAGGCATTATGGGCTGAAAACGAGGCAAAAAACTATTTTATCCCAGAAACAGGAGTCACAAATTAAGCTGTTTTCCCGTTGGGTGCGAAAAACCGCGTTTTTTTGCTTGGGCAGCGTACTGATGGTTTTGTGTATTTTGGTTTTTTTATTGCCGTCCAATAGCGATTCTCCCCTCCTATTCAGCCTCAAGCCGGAAAATATTTCCGGCTCTTGCATGCCTGCGGTTTGCCAGAACGAGGCGAAAATAGAACCCAATAATTTGCATATAGTCAATGGGAATAGCTTGGAAGCCGTTTCTGCCCCGGAAGTGCTAAAAATGAAAACTTTGGCAACTTTGGACTATGAAGAAGCTCTTCTTAGCCAACCGAGAAAAGAAGTTACGGAATATACCGTAGAAGATGGAGACTCCATAGCTTCTGTCGCGAAAAAATTCGGTATCAGCGAGCAGACAATTTATTGGGCTAATAATATGGTGAAAGGCGCAAAAATCAAATCTGGCCAATCTTTGATTATATTGCCGGTAGATGGTGTCGTTTATTTTGTAAAAGAGGGAGATAATTTGCAAAAAATCGCTAAAAATACTAATGCGGATGGCAAGGAAATTTCAGCATTCAACGAATTAGACAATGATAAGGTGTATCCAGGAGATATTTTGATTGTTCCCGGAGGAAAGTTTTCCAGTCCGGCTAAGGCCAAATCTTATACTATACCTGTAGGATCCGGAGAAAAAGCCTTGCCAGATAATTATTTTATTTGCCCTATTCCCCGCATGAACGGAATATGCAAAATAACCCAAGGATTGCATTTTATGAATGCGGTGGATTTTAGTTCCGGTCTTTATTGCTGCGGCCAGCCTGTTTACGCGGCTTCAAGCGGTGTAGTTTATAAAGTAAAAACAGGCGGATATAATAGCGGCTATGGAAATTACGTTAAAATTAAACATCCCAGTGGTTTGACTACCTTATATGCCCATTTGCAAAATGTTTATGTCAAAGAAGGCCAGGAAGTGGCTAACGGAGAAACTATAGGTACTATTGGGAATACTGGCAGAACAATAGGGGTTACTGGGTGCCATCTGCACTTTGAGGTAGGAAGCTTGAATGGTAATGTCCCTAAAAATCCTTTCGCCCGTTAATCGGCCTATTATTCGTTTTTTATTCTATACATCAAAGCCTCGCTGACATGGGCGAAACTTATTTTTTCGCAAGCATCCAAATCGGCTATCGTCCTGGCTATTTTTAATATTTTATGAAAGCCTCTCGCGGATAATTTTCCAGTATCAACATACTTCTTAATAAGATCGCTTGACTGGCTATCAATTTTGCAAAATTCTTTAATTTGAGGCGTTTGCATTTCTGCATTAGAAAGTATTTTTTTTGATATAAATCGATCTTGCTGTTTTTTCCTGGCAAAATTGACCCTTGCTTTTATAGTCGGGCTTTGTATTGGAATATTTTCTTCAACCAGTTTATCGAACTTTACCGCTGGCAATTCTATGGCAATATCTATCCTGTCAATTAACGGACCGGAAAGTTTTCTCTTATATTTCGAAATTTGCGAAGGTAAGTACCTGTTATTTTCGTCTTCGGAAAATCCGCCCGGCGTAGGAGTAGCGGCAGCAACAAGCATAAAACGACTGGGAAAAGTTATCCTGTTTTTAGCTCTTGAGACTGTAATTTCTCCATCTTCCAAAGGTTGCCGCAAACTTTCTAATGTGTCGCGATGGAATTCCGGGAATTCGTCCAGAAAAAGCACTCCGCGATGAGCCAAGGTTATCTCGCCGGGAGAAATAGGGTTCCCGCCTCCGATTACTGCAGAAACAGAAGCAGAATGGTGAGGCGCACGAAAAGGGCGGGCGGTTATTAAGTTTTGTCCGTCTTTCATCAGTCCGGCGATGCTGTATATTTTTGTAACTTCAACCATTTCTGGAGTTGTCATGTCTGGCAAGATGGAAGGCAGCGCTTTGGCTAAAAGGCTTTTACCTCCTCCTGGAGGACCGATCATTAAAATATTATGGTTGCCGGCTGCCGCGACTTCCATGGCGCGTTTGGCAAATTCCTGCCCTTTTATCCACCCCATATCTACTAATTCTTGGGTCACTGGCATCGTTACATTTTCGCTTGTGGTTTGGTTCGCTAAACGCAAGCCACAAATATGTTCTACGGTTTGCCTGAAATTATTAATTCCCGTAATTTTTATTTGGCTGTTAGAATTAATAAACGCCAAAGATGCCTCTTTGGCGTTTGCTGCAGGCAGTATCATTTCTTCTATACCCCAGCTTTTGGCCGCTAGAGCAATGGCTAGTGCGCCTTTGATTGGACGGACGCTTCCATCCAGTGCAAGTTCTCCTAAGAAAATTTTTTTACGAGGGTTAAATGATATCTGCCCTGATTTGAGAAGATAGCCAATCGCGATTGGCAAATCAAAAATTGATCCCTCTTTTTTGAGATCGGCCGGAGCCAGATTGACCAATACTTTTTGCGGTTGGGAAGCGGGATGTTTATATCCTGAATTCTTTATAGCTGCATTGACCCTTTGTTTTGATTCTTCTACGGCCTTATCACCCAAGCCTACTATGTCAAAACTGCGCAAGCCATAACTTGTTTCTGTCTCGACTTCTATTAAGCGGGCTTCAAACCCGATAATAGAGGCGGATATTATTTTTACGGGCATATTTTATTGAATGAGCCTTAACTTTGGTTCTTTTCACATTGTAAGCAGAGATCTGCTTCCGGCATGATTTCCAAGCGTTCTTTTTCAATTTCTTTGTTGCAGTTTTTACATTTTCCGTAATTGCCATTTTCTATCTTCTCCAAGGCATTGGAAACTCGTTGCAGTTTTTCTTCCAAAGTATGCTCTACGGATAGGTTCTTCTCGTATTCTTCCACTTCGTCCGCTTCCGCATCCAGACTCCCCTCTCCCGCATTGCCTGACTCATTTTCCCCATAATTAGGGAAAGAGGTATCCCAATCACCTTTTAACTTTTTATCTTTAGAAGCAAAAGACGACAAGGATTCTTCTAACGATTTTTTTTCTAATATCAATTTTTCTTTTTGATTTTTAATGAATTCGATTTCCATATTATTATTTGAGTCCTATTATTTTTTTATTTATCTCCTCAATTTTTTTCAGCAGCGAACTTTCCTGATCATTGAGTTTTTGCATTTTATCGCTAATTTCTTTAGAATTGATTTCTATTTCTTCTTTTTCTTTGCGTTTTTGCGTCATTTGAGAGAAAAGGATTTTTCTTTTTTCTTCCAACACTTGCCTTTGCTCTTCATAATGGCGGCGTTCTGGACCTTGGGCGAGCCTTTCTTTTTCTTCTATTGCCGAGATCGCCTCTTCATTTTTTGATTTGTCGATAATCATTTCTTGCAATAATTTTCCAATAGCATTTTTTTTAGGCAAATATTGGGCATATTCCTGAGATATTTTTTCTTTCTCTTTCTTCAAAGATGCCAAATCGGCATGGGCTCTAATAAGATTTTCTTCCAAAGAAAAAATATCTTTTTCTTTATTCAATTTCTCTTTTTCCTTAAATAGGCTGTCTTCATCTTGCGTAAGGAGTGAGATCCTTTTTTCAATTTCCTGTATTTTTTTATCTATTTTGTAAACCTTATCTTCGATTTCCCATCGGGTTTTTTCTATATTTTTTCTTTCATCTTCCTTATTATTCCTTTTTGCCTCCAACCCATCATCTAAGGAATCGCCTAATGCCTTGATTGCGGTGACAATGATTTTTAGGTCGTTTTCTATTTCTGCCTCTTTTGCCAGAATTGGTTTCAGCTGGCTGGTTTCTATATCCTTCTTTTCTTCCGCGGCTTGGGATTTTTCGGCCTTAATGCTGTCTTTTGCCTTTTGCAAATCCGCAATTTTCTTTTCGAAAGTTTCGGAAAAAGATTGGTATCTGACAGCAAATTCTTGCCTTTTTTTAGATATTTCCGCTATTTTTTCCTCTGGCGTTAACTCTTTTTTCGGCGTTTCTATTTTTTTTAACGGTTCTTCGCGTGGTGCCGGTTTATTTTGGAGTTTTGGCGTTTCGCTTTTTTCGACTGTTGCTGAAGAAGCGTCCATACGGCGCGATTTTTCTTTGTTCGCCGCAATTTGCGGATCTTCAAAATCCTCTTTAATTGTGGAGGCGGTGGAGGAAACTTTTTTAATTGGTGAAGGCAAATCCCTTTCCAAACTTTTGAACTTTTCTGCAGCTCCAGAAAGATTTTTTCTGCCGGGGTCTGGTTGTGTTTCTACGGCAGCCGCTGGCGGGACTGCCTTAATAGGCGCGGGTCGCGGGCTTGCCCACTGTGGTTTTGGCGGGGATTCTGGGGTAATTTTTATTCTCGGGGGTGTTGCTGATACGGGAGGGGGTACTTCCGGTGATATTGCTGATTTGCGCGCAATTCCAAAATTATTCTCGGATTTAACCTCCCAAGATTCTAACATTACGGTATCGCTTTGGCCGCTCGGCGTTTTTGGGACATTGCTTTTTTGCGGGAAGGATGCGCCTGCCGCCTGTTTTGGCAAACTAAAATTGTTAGGAGCGCCATTGGGAATTTGCGATTTAGCGGCCAAATCCTTTTTCATTGTTTTAATGAGCCCCGGGTTTATCTGGATTGCCGTTTGCAAAAAATTATTTTGTTGTTTTTGTTCAAAATCTGGCATGCTTCACTTAATTTTACTGGATATAGCGTTTGGTAACAAGCGCGGGTTTCCACAAACAAAAAACCGCGCCACATTATGGCGCGGTTTTCTTATATTATTTTTGTGGGGCATCTTTTAAGGAAAGGCTGATTTTCCCATTGTCCGGATCCACTTTGATGATTTTAACTTTAACTTTATCCCCTTCCCTAATTACATCTTCGACTTTATTAACCCTCTTGTTAGCAAGTTGGGAAATATGTATCAATCCATCTATGGAAGGAGTCAGTTCTACGAAAGCGCCGAACTCCATAATTTTAACAACTGTGCCTTCGACGATTTCTCCGACTTCAAAAACTCGGCCTATGCCTTTGACGATATGCAAGACTTCTTCTATAGTTGCCCGATCTTTGGCTGTGATGGAAACAGTTCCATCGTCTTCAATATCAATTTGCACGCCGTATTTATCGATAATTTCATTGATATTCTTTCCTTTCGGGCCGATTAATTCCCCAATTTTGTCTGGGCTAATTTTTGTTACCACTATGATCGGCGCATAAGGAGAAAGGTGCTCTCGAGGAGCGGGAATAGTTTGGGCGATAATTTTGAGTATTTGCAAACGAGCTTCTTTAGCCTTTTTGTAAGTGTTTTCCATTATATCCCTTGTCAGCCCATCGATTTTGACATCCAGTTGTACAGCTGTTATTCCTTGAATTGTTCCGGCGACTTTGAAATCCATATCACAATAATGGTCTTCTGGTCCCTGGATATCTACTAATAATTTATAATCATCGGATTTGGGGTCTAACTTTTTAGCATGTGCCAAGCCGATGGAAATTCCAGCTGCGGGTCTTTTGATGGGTACGCCGGCATCCATTAAAGCTAAAGTAGAACCGCAAACAGAAGCCATAGAAGTTGAACCGTTAGATGAAATTATTTCGGTAACGATGCGGATAGTGTATGGGAATGATTCAAAATCTGGAACCAAAGGAAGCAAAGCGTTTTCCGCCAAAGCCCCATGTCCGATTTCCCTTCTGCCCGGTCCTCCTCCCAATCTTTTGACTTCTCCTGAGCAGTATGGGGGAAAATTGTAATGGTGCATATATCTTTTTTTCCCTTGGAAATCCATTTCTTCCAACATTTGCTGATCTCCCGGAGCACCTAAAGTCAGAATCGAGAGTGCTTGCGTTTTACCTCGCGCGAAGAAACCACTGCCATGGGTGCGCGGCAAAACCGCAACTTGGGCTGTTAACGGCCTTAATTCATCCAATCCCCTGCCATCTGGCCTCCATCCTTTTTCAAGAATCAATTTATGCATAAGGACTTCTAATTCTTTTTCAAAAAAACTATTGACTAGCTTGGCAGCATTTAGTTCGGGGTATCCAGTTTTTAATTTTTCCGAAGTTTCCGTTTTTATTTCTGCTATTTTAGCGGACTGTTCTTCACCTTTGAAATTGGACAGCGCCGTTAAAATCCTATCGCCTATGAATTCCCTGATTTCTTTTTCTAATTCCGGGGTCAAGGAAATGTTTTCGAGGCCAATTTTGGGCTTCCCCGCCTGTTCGATAATTTGCTTTTGGAAATTAATAAGCTGCTTCAGATATGGCTTAGCAAAATCATAAGCTTTAAGCATGTCCTCTTCGGGGGCTTCTTCGCCTTGCGCTTCAATCATATTCACGAGAATATCGCCGTTCCTTTCCAGACCGGTATAAATTATTTTCAAGGAACATTTTTCTTTTTGTTCATAAGTGGGATTCAAAATAAAATCTTCCCCGATCTTTCCGATCTCCACTGTGGCAGTCGGGCCTTCCCATGGTATTTTGGAAATTCCTAAGGAAATGGAAGCGCCTAATGCGCTGGCAAAAGTTGGGCTATTTTCTCCATCCCAGGAAAAAGAAGTAAGTATTACCTGGGTTTCTTGCATAAAATTTTCTGGGAAAAGCGGCCTAATGGATCGGTCGATGACCCTGGATGTTAATATTGCTTTATTGGATGGCCGGCCTTCCCTTCTGGTGTAGCGTGATCCTAAAATTTTGCCGGCGGCATAGAATTTTTCCTGATATTCTACTGTCAAAGGAAAAAAATCCGTATCCATTTTATTATCGGACATTGTAGAAGCGGCAAGGACCGAAGTCTCTCCGATTTGCACTAACGCGCTGCCATGCGCCTGTTCGGCTACGCCAGTTTTAACAGTCACAGTCTTGTCTCCAAGCTGCAGTTCGAATTTTTTATCTCCATTAATCATAAATTAGGTATTTCTTTTTGTTTGTTTCTAAATCTAAAAATCCATCAGCCGATTCTTTTATCTTTGAAGAAGCGGTGCGTCCGAAAGCCAGTACCTCCACTCTTTTACCTTGGTTTTCTAAATATTCGACTAATTGCAGGAAATCGCCATCGCCGGAAACTAAAATTATGGTATCCACGCTAGGAGCAATACGCACAGCATCAATGGTAATACCGACGTCCCAATCAGCCTTTTTAAGTCCTCCCGGATATTCTTGCAGGTCCCTGACCCTGGTTTCAATCCCGAATTTTTCCAAAGCCTCAAAAAACGGCTTTTCTTCGCCGCTTTTAGTTCTTACTACATAAGCGAATGCCCGGACTAGCTTCCGCCCAGCTACCGCCGTTTTTAATATCTCTCCGAAGTTCACTTTACAGTGATACAGATTTTTAGCGGAATAATAGAGATTTTGAACGTCGATGAAGACGCCCACCCGTTGTTCTTTGTGCTGAGCCAACATATTTTATTTAAGTCCTAATTTTTTGACAATTTTTTCGTAACGTTCCTGGTCTTCGCTTTTGAGATAAGTCAAAAGTTTTTTTCTTTTCATTACCATCTTCAAAAGCCCTCGCTTTGAGTGCAAGTCTTTTTTGTGTTTTTCCAAGTGAGATTGCAACTTGTCTATTTCTGCGCTTAATATTCCTACCTGGACTTCTGGCGAACCAGTATCTGTATCATGGGTTTGCACATCAGTTATGATCTTTGCTTTTTTTTCTTTTTTAAGCATATTTTTCTATTTTAATCTTATATCCAAAAGCTTTTCGGTTGGCCTGCATAGATACTTACAAGCCTTAGGCTGTATTGATTATACATATTTTTACGGATTTGAAAAGCCCCCTTTGGCTGCGGGTTATTTGGTTATTTTCCCGGCAATATCCTTGGTGCCGATTAATCCCGTGCTGGCGCTGTCGTTTTCGGTTTGCGAATTGCTCATAATCAGGCAGGCATTAGAAGGGATAATGCCGTTATAGTCGCGGACATAGGTATTAAGGATCTTGTAGCGTGATTGCTTTAATAAATATTCTTGGCCAAGAGAATTTTTAAGGATTTGTCCGTTAATGGCGATATTCCATGTGCTGGTAGTTTTTTTATCCGGTTTTAGTTCTATTGTATCTCCGGGCACGCCTTTAATAATTCTGGCAACAAGCGGTTTATTTTGGCTATAACGATAAGCTACCAAATCGTTGTTTTTGGCTGTATGGCAAGTATAGTAGTTTTCGTCAAAAAAAGATTTTTGTCCCGCGAATAGTAACGGCTCCATATTTTTATCCAAGACATTAAATTCTTTCAGTTTGGGGAGACATTTTTTTTCAAGCGGTATTTTATTTGTTTGGAAAAAGAAAAAACTGGCCGTAAAGGCTATAGCTATCAGGCAAATCAAAATTAAAGTTTTTTTTATGCTCATAATGATCTCTTTTCTTGCTTTATTCTATAGTTTCCCTTGCTTCTTGTAAAAAAATTTTTGCACAGGGTTGTGAGACATTCCCCAAAAAGATAATATGGAATATAATATAAGCAAATATGAACAGGAAATCTTGGTATGCGATTAGCCTTGCCTTGTATTTTATCTTTACTATTTTTCCAATAATGGCTTTGGCACAGGCCTCCCCTACCAGCTCTCAGGGGTTGTGGCAAGATATACCTTTCGGCAGTCCGGAAAGTATCCAATTATGCCACTTGTTTGTTTTTATCCGCAACATCGTAACTTTTATTATTTTTATTTTGGCACCGATTCTGGCAGTGCTTTTTCTAATGGTTGCTGGCGTGCTTTATGTTTTGTCGGATGAAGATGT
>Ga0116174_10005251_pt1 | contig 9996 bp, 7 predicted proteins | sample AD_UKC087_MetaG_FD_89801 | JGI IMG/M metagenome (GOLD analysis project Ga0116174, IMG submission 89801) | Active sludge microbial communities of municipal wastewater-treating anaerobic digesters from USA - AD_UKC087_MetaG | ecosystem: Engineered > Bioreactor > Anaerobic > Digestate | place: USA...
AAAGAAAGAAGGGGGGGGGGTAATCATCTTAACTACACCGAATGGGAATAATCCATATTATAGAAATAAGGGTAAAATAAAAGAAGAAGATTTAAAAAATTGGCTACAAGGATATAATTATAAAATTTATTATTGGAATCCTTTCCCGATTCAAATACATCATTTGTGCAAATACTTTCCGATCAGAGATTTTTTCATTGGATTATTCAAATACTTAATGAAATTTAGATTTAATAGTGTGAGTTTTTACGTAGAGATTTATTTATAAACAATTATTAAACCGCCTCGATGAAATCGAGGCGGTTTAATAATCTCCTCCATATAGCATCCTTTCTTTGAGCATTTGCCAAAAAACAGGATTTTTGCAAGGCGTTCTGTGTTGCGACTGGCAACACAAAGAAAAACTGGCCAATCAGCAGATTGACCCCGAATGAATAATATTATCTGTCAGCAGACAGATGATATTATTCATGGTGGGGCGACCGCACGAAACGAAGTGGAGTGATAAAGGGAGTTCCAGTTTCAGCCGTTAAGCATAAAATCCTAGTTTTTGTATCAAATGCCAAAGCTGGATGCGAGGTTTTTTTGGTTTCTTTTTGGACGATACCAAAAAGAAACATACTATTATCGCTCTTATAGAGTGATACTTTTTTGACTTTATTTTTTAAAGATATAAAATTAGTTATACAATAAAAAAATAAGTCTATGAAAAAAATATTTTTATGGGCGATTGTGTTTTGCTCTTTGATGATGTTCGCTGGCCAAACCAATGCAGCCCAGACAACATTCCAAAAAAATTATAATACTCTGAATAAATATTTTAAAGCATTTAATGATTGCAGAGTGAAAAATAATCTTCCTAAATTAAAAGCATCATATATTGCAGTCAAAGAAAATACTAATAATGCCAATAATTTAGTGATTTTTAAAATCAAAAAATTAAGAACAGCTTATCTTGATTGTAAGACTAAAGCTTGCCCAGATTTAATTGCTCCAACCCCTGATTTCTGCAAAGATGGAAAAATTATTTCCGGAGGAATTGATTCAAAAGGTTGCGCGCTTGCTCCAAAATGCGAGAAAATCGAACCTGTGGTTGAATCAGGAAAAGGATTTTTAAATATTATCGGATCTGCAAATATAACTATAAATAAAAATCAAGGCGTTACTGCTGTAGATTCTGATTCGGCAGATTTTTCAATAGATTTTAAAATTCAAGCTGGTTCTAAAGATATTTATATAAATGATCAAACTGCAGCAAATCCAGGTTTGGTTTTAAAAACAGATAATGGAACTACAAGCCTTGCAACTTGCCAAGGATTTGATGGGGTTTATCATGATGTCGCCAATAAATATTTTATAGTTTACGCAGGTCAGAAAGGAACAATATCCTGTTCGACTCATATCATTCCGACAGAAGATCAATTTGTAGTCGGATATCTGTCTGATTTTCTTTGGGGAATCGATTCAACAGATACAACTCAATTCCATTGGACTCCAGATGGAGCTAATAACACCGTAAGATTTGATATTATGAGTTATTATAAGAGCGAATCTATCTATCTCGATAAGAGGCCATAATAAAAATATTAAAAAACAGCCTTTAAAAGGCTGTTTTTTAATGTTTAATTTCCTATATATGTAGCCATATTCTGTTGATGCTGTTGGTAAGTATATGCTGGATGGATAATCATATTTCTATCATGCAGATAAAACATATAGTTAGTTTTTTCAGGATTAAGAACTGCTTTTATCGCATCTAATCCAGTAGCGCATATTGGTCCCGGAGGCAATCCTTTAATTTTATAAGTATTATAAGGATGATCAATTTGATAATCTTGACGGGTGATTCTTGGCCACCAAGCCAGTTCAGATCCTAAAGCGTATTGGACGGTAGCGTCTATTTGCAGAAATTGATTTTGATTTAATCTATTCTGAAGTATTCCAGCGACGAGTCTGGAATCTACTTTTGCGACTGATTCGCGCTCTACTAAGGAAGCAAAAGTCATTATTCTATTTAAATCTTTGTCTGATATATTTAAATCTTTAATCTGTTTCTTTAATTCGTTTTCAAATTTATCAATTATTTCTTTTGGCTTGGAATCAACATCTAAAAGATATGTTTCTGGGAAAAGGAAACCTTCTTTTGACTCTTCTATGAATTTTTGAGTTTCATTTTTATTCCATTTTAATTTCTTTTTTAATTCAAGGGCGATCTGCTCGCGCCTTTCTCCTGGTTCTATAGTGAACCAGATCTGATTTGATTGGGAACTCAATATGTTGATTATTTGATAAGGCCACATTGATGGAGAAATAAAAAATCCTCCAGGATTGACGATATTTTTTTGTTTCAACTCAAGTAGTTCTAAGAATATTTTTTCATTTTTTATAAATTTACCATCGACAAGTTTTTTGATTATATCTTGTTTTGTGTCTTTTAGTCCGATGATAAAATTTCCAGGACGCTGAGGAATAAATGTAGCAGGTCCATAATAGTATCCGAAATAACATGCAGTCATTAAAAACAGTAAAAATACAAAAAAAGCCGCTTTATTGGCGTTTTTTCTTGCTTGCCAGAATAATTTATTTATAGTCTGAGATATTTTCATATATTTTTATTATAAATAAAAAGAAAACAGGCGCAATTGTTAATTATTGATTAGAGATATTTTACATATATAAAACAGTTTTTTTACATAGTTTTTCACATAGTTATCCACAGTTTGACGATGATGGTTCTTAGGGTTAAAATTTAAGAACCTAAAAATTTCTTTTGATAATAACAGAGAATTTAAAAAAGAATTATGGTTCAAAAAATTGAAAAAATAAAAAAGAGAGACGGAGTAGTTGTAGAATTCAGTCAAGAAAAGATTACTAATGCAATTGAGAAGGCTTTTTCTGCAATCGGAAAACAAGATATGCAGTTAGCTGGAAAAATTTCTGACAAAGTTTATGATCTTTTGAAAAGAAGATTTAAAAAAGACGAAGTTCCTGAAGTAGAGCAAATCCAAGATGTGATAGAAGAAGTTTTGATGTTGGAAGATTTAACTGATATCGCCAAAGCCTATATTCTTTATCGCGAACAAAGGAGGCAAATGAGGGAATTCTCAAAAGCTCAAGGCAATTCGGTGGACTTTGTTGATGAGTATCTGGAAAAACTTGATTGGGAGGTTAAAGAAAATGCTAATATGGCTTATTCTCTCCAAGGATTGAATCATTATGTTGCAACGCATGTGATGAAAAGATATTGGTTGGAAAAAGTTTATCCAAAAGAAATAAGAGAAGCTAATCAGAATGTTGATTTTCATATTCATAATCTTGATACTCTTGGACCATATTGCATGGGATGGGATCTTTATGATTTTCTTTTGAAAGGTTTTGGAGGGGTGAACGGAAAAGTTGAATCAAAGCCTCCTAAACATTTGAGATCAGCTTTGGGGCAGATAGTTAATTTTTTATATACTATGCAGGGAGAATGCGCTGGCGCTGTTGCATTCTCGAATTTTGATACATTGTTAGCTCCTTTTATCAGATATGATGGAATGAGTTATCCTCAAGTTAAACAAGCGCTTCAGGAATTTCTTTTTAATATGGCGGTTCCAACAAGAGTTGGTTTCCAGACTCCTTTTTCGAATATTACTTTAGATTTTAAGCCATCAAAAGCTTTTGCCAGCGAACCTGTGATTATAGGAGGTCAACCTCAAAAAGAAACTTATGGCGAATTTGTTGAAGAAATGAGAATGTTTGATAAAGCCTTGTATGCTTGCATGCTTGAAGGAGATAAAAATGGAAGACCTTTTACTTTTCCAATTCCAACAATAAACATCACTAAGGATTTCGCTTGGGATGATCCTGATTTGGATTTGATGTGGGAGGCGACTGCAAAATATGGAATAAATTATTTTGCTAATTATATAAATTCAGAGATGGATCCAAGTGATGTGAGATCAATGTGCTGCAGATTAAGGCTTAATTTGAAAGAATTGAATAATAGAGGGGGTGGAGGATTGTTTGGAGCAGGAGCTCTAACAGGGTCCATTGGAGTTGTAACTATTAATCTTCCTAAAATCGGCCATATCTCAAAAACTAAAAATGAATTTTTCAAGAATTTGCGTAGAGTAATGGATTTAGGCAAAACTAGTTTGGAAATAAAAAGAAAAATTCTTGAGAATTTCATAGAAAAAGGATTATATCCTTATTCAAAATATTATTTATCCGGAGTTAAGAAAGGCAAAGGATCTTATTTTGCTAATCATTTCTCGACAATAGGTTTATCAGGAGCCAATGAAGCATTATTGAATTTTATAGGCGATGATATCGGTACTCCGAGAGGAAGAAAATTTGCATTGGAAATTTTGGATTATATGCGCCAAGTGCTGATAGAATATCAGGCAGAAACCAGTCATATTTATAATTTAGAAGCTACTCCAGCTGAAAGCACAGCTTATAGATTTGCGCAAAAAGACAAGAAAGAATATCCAGAAATTATTACTGCTGGAACGCAAAAGGTTCCTTATTATACAAACAGTTCTCTTTTGCCTGTGAATTATACAGATGATGTTTTTGAGGTTCTAAAATTGCAAGATGATATTCAATGCAAATATACAGGAGGAACAGTTTTGCATATTTATACAGGAGAAAGATTAAGCGATATAGTGAGCGTTAAAAATTTGGTTAAAAAAATATTCACAAAATTTTCTTTGCCATATATCAGCATTACTCCGACATTTTCGATTTGTCCTGTGCATGGATATTTAGTTGGGGAACATGAAACATGCCCGCATTGCGTTATTAAGCAACCTTGTGAAGTTTATTCTAGAGTGGTTGGCTATTTGAGACCGGTTTCGCAATGGAATGAAGGCAAACAGCAAGAATTTAAAGACAGGAAACTATTTAAAACAGACAAGCAAAACGTTTCAAAATAATTTTTCAAAAGGGGAGTCAATCCCCTTTTTTATTTATTTTTTTATTTTTGCTATTATATAAATAACATGGAAATCTATGGTTTGATAAAAAGCAGCTTAATTGATTATCCAGGAAAAGTTTGCGCTATTGTTTTTACAGGCGGATGCAATTTTAGGTGTAGTTTTTGTTATTCCGGAGAATTAGTTTTACCAGAAAAAATAAATAGTCAGCCTAAAATAGATCCAGAATATTTAGAAAATTTTTTAAAAGAACGAAAAGGTTTAATTGATGGAATTGTAATTTGCGGTGGCGAGCCGACTCTGCATAATGATTTGCCAGAATTTGCAGCCAAATTAAAAAGTTATGGCTATGTAGTTAAATTGGATACTAATGGAACAAACCCTGAGATGCTAAAACAATTAATAGCAGGGAAGTTGATAAATTATGTTGCTATGGATATAAAAGGGCCAAAGGAAAAATACAAGCAAATTTGCGGGGCTGATGTTGATATCAAAAAGATTGAAGAAAGTGTAGAAATTTTAAAAAATTCTGATATTGATTTTGAATTTAGGACAACAGTGACTCCTGGGGATTTAGAGAAGAGCGACTTCCCTATTATTGCAAATTGGATTAAAGGGCCTAATGTCGCCTATTTTTTGCAAAATTTTTTAAATCAAAAAGAAACTATAGATCCAAACTTAGCAGCACGACTCCCCTATGATTCAAAATTTTTTGATGATGTTTGCAGAGATATCGGATTAAATTTTAAAATATGCCGTTTTAGGGCATAGAATTGTTGACAGAATTAACAAAATAATGCAAAATGCAAATATCAAAAATCAAAATGAAAATGTAAAAAGAAAAAAATAATAAAATCATTTAATCATTTTACATTTTAATTTATCATTTTGATTTTTTATTTTTAAATTTTAATTTAAAATACTATGAATGTAGAATTTCCGGTTTTTAAAACAAAAATAGATGGTTTAGATAAAAAATTTGACGTTGTTAATCCAGAACAGCGCAGAGAATACTTCCAAGCAAAAGCGGGCAAAGAGATAGAGAAAATAAAAAATTTCCTTGATTCTGGAAATACTTTTATAGCTTATCTTTTAGGAAAAAAGAATTCTGGTAAAGGAACTTATTCTAAAATATTTTCAGAAATTTTTGGAATGGATAAGTTTATTCATATATCAATAGGCGATTTAGTAAGGCAAAATAATCAAGAGTTATTAGACGAAAAAACAAAAGACGCAAAAATCTCAGAATTAAAAAAATACTATAGGGGATATATATCATTTGAAGACGCAATTGATGCAGTATTAGGCAGAAGCACTTCAAATTTGCTTCCAACAGAATTAATTTTAGCAATGATTAAATCAGAAATCGCCAAAAATCCAAAGAAAGCGATTTTTATCGACGGATTTCCAAGAAAATTAGATCAAATTTCTTATTCTTTATATTTCAGAGATCTTATAAACTACAGAGAAGATCCTGATTTTTTCATTTTAATTGATTTGCCTAATACTATTATTGACGCAAGAATCAAAGGAAGGATGATTTGTCCCATATGTCATACTCCAAGAAATTTAAATTTATTGAGGACAAAAACAATAGGATATGATAAGACGCAGGACAAATACTATTTAATATGCGATAATCCTGATTGTTCGGGATATGGAAAAGAAAGAATGATAGCAAAAGAGGGAGATGAATTAGGAATAGAAGCAATTAGAGACAGAATCGCAGGAGATGAAGAACTTATTGAAAAAGCTTTTACGATTTATGGAGTCGAAAAAGTTTTATTAAGAAATTCAGTGCCGGTTGATAAAAAAGATTTTGTTGATGATTATGAATTGACCCCTGAATATGTTTATAAGAGAAACCAAGCAAACGGGGAAATAGAGGTAACAGAAAAATTATGGACAATTCCTGATGATAAAGGAGTGCCATCATATAGCTTGATGCCAGCGCCTGTTGTTGTTTCGATGTTAAAACAGATAGTTGATATCTTGAAATTATAAAAAATCCTTCGGCTACACTCAGGACCATGCATTTTTCTTTTGTGATATGATTCCTTGGAATATATTATAAAAATTGCCAGCAAGAATTTTGAAATTATCTTTTTATGAAATGTTAATAACTTTTTTGACTGTAAAGCAAAGTTTTGCTAATACAAATTTACGCCTTAATGTTCTTTTAAGAACTCTGGATCAAACTCTTTTAAAAGGATTTCTAATTTGTTTAGGTCGTGGCCTGGGCATGCGAGATCCAAGGGTAGCTAAACGCTTCCAGAGTTTCTTAAATTAAAATTAAGGTGAAAAAAAGAGGCAGCCTCTCTGGTGCCTCTTTTTAAAGTTGTGAAAAAATATTTTTGATAAATTGATTTTATGTACTAAAATATAACCATAGCTTGTCGCAAGTTGATTTTTTATGCAAAAAACAAAGCTTACAATTTTTTTGTTGATAGCGGTTTTTCTTTTTTCATCTATCTTATATTCTTTTGAAAATAGAAATCTTGGATTAAGTATTGTTAATCCAGAAACTCATCCTCATGAAGGGAAAAATTGGACGGTATTTTTTTATACTACCGGGACTGCTGATTTGAATATTTATCCTTTAAATAAATCAACTGTAGATGATTTGGATTTTGTTTATTTAATTTGCAAGGATAAAAATTATCTCCTAAATTTAATTCAAAACAAGTTTTACATTTTGATGATTGGCAGTGCGATGGATTAGCTGCTTTGGTTTACAAAGTTAAGCAATCTGGAAATCACAATTTTAAATTCAGATTCGGAGACAAAATCGGCTTAGCAAATAATTCTTCAAATGTTACTTATGATTATTCAGCAAGCTCTTCAGTATCAAGAATGGCTTATGAAGGAAAGGATAATGCGACTTCAGTACCAGTTAATATTTCATCTTCTTCATGGATTGTGGCTGGAACTCAATTCACAACTGGAATGTATACGAATGTAAATTCTTCAAATGATGCTTATGCTTCTACTACTGATACATCTTCGAGCAGTTTCAAACAAATTGTGCATGAATTTTATATAAAAATAAATGAAGCGACTGATACCGTGAGTCAGATAAATTATTATTGGGAAGGCAGATCGGCTAAAAGCGAAGAAGTAGAAAGTGATAACGATTTAAGACTTTATGTTTATGATTACACTAATAGTTCTTGGAGATTGACGAGTACTTCATTAGATAATGCTTGCAATTCTTCTGATTGCACGCTTTCGCATAATACTTCGACAAATATTTCCAATTTCTTTGATCGGAATAAAGGAGTTCGTTTCATGGTGCAAAAATATGAGGCAGGGCATAACTGTTCTTCATCGCCGACCACAATAACTTGCGGGTTTCCCACTAACACTGGTTGTATTTATCAGCCCAACACGCAAGATTTATGGAATCAGTGTTCAACTAGCAGTAATAGTTGTTTAACCGGTAATTGTGATGGCACGCTTTTTGCTTGTGGGTTTTATAGCGACAGTGAACAACACGCCTGCAACACATGTTTTGGATGCTCTGGAGGGCCGGATTGTGTTCCGCAAAGCACGTTGCCTGGATATGGCAGCACATTTGGGTGCACGGGTACAATAGATGCAGAATGCGCTACTTGCACTGCCGGAATTTGTGAAACTACAAGTTGTGAAGGTTTGCAATGCAATTGTCAGATAGGATATATATGTGTTAGTGGAGTATGTGTAAGAAATGGTTATTGTTTATCTTTATGTCAAAGTCAAGGGTTTGCAAATGGTTTTTGTTATCCTGATGAAATGAGTTGTTTGATGGCAGGAGGATTTCCAAATCCAAATGGAGATGCTGATTGCACGATGCCGGATAGATTATGTTGTTGTTTCTATTAAAGATAAAAGATGCTTAGTAGTAAAGAAAAAATATCAATATTATCGATTATTTTTTCCTTAATTATGATAGGGATATTTTTTCCTAATGAAAAAAAAGAAATATCGGATAAAAATACTAACAGTTTGAGAAGTGATTATGCGAAGGTAGTAATAACTTGGAATCCACCCAATAATGCTCCAACTATTTCTTCTGGACCTGCTGAAAATCCTGCTTCAACATCAATTTCACCGACTAATGTCGGGAGTGATGTAACTTTTCAAGCAACAGCGATTGATGGAGATGGAGATAATTATTATTTGGCTATTTGCAAGACAAATGCTATTACTGCAAATAATAATGCGCCTCCTACTTGCACTGGAGGAGATTGGTGTGTTTCAGGATCAATTGCTTCAGCATCTCAAGCAAGTTGCGCTACTACTACATTAGCAGCTTGGGACACAAGTAATCCTTGGTATGCTTTTGTTTGCGATTATCATGCCAGTGATAGTAAATGTTCTTCATCAAACCAAGGATCTGGAGATTCTGGATCGCCTTTTGAAGTAAATCATCCGCCAGTAGATTTTAGCAATTATTATGGATCGCCTACTCCTTTAGATCCAGGGGATGATATTAATCTTTGGGCAACTGTATATAATTCAGGATTAGGATATTCTGATCCTGATTCTGATTCAGTGAATCTTTTTTTCTGCAAAACCCAATCAGCTAATTCTTCCGGTTGTACTTCGGCCCAATGGTGCAATCAAACAGAATGTGGCGCTGAATGTAGCTGTCAATCAAGCGCTCCTACACCTTCGGAAGGAACGCAAGATTTTTATGTCTATGTTTTTGATGAACATGGATTAGGCGCTTCTAATAATGGAGCGTTAGGTACTTTTACAGTAAATAATGTTGCGCCTTCAGTTTCTAATATAACAATAAACGGAGGAGTGGATATTGATTTGTCTGATGGTGGGGAAGGAACTTCTGGAAATAAAGATATAAATATAACAGCCGATGTTACAGATAACAATGGATGCGACGATATTGTTTCCGCTGCGGTGCGCACTTATCCAACTGGCATAGGATCTGCCGGCTGCACATCTCAAAATGATAATAATTGTTATTATAATATTTCGTGCACAAAAGGATCTTGCTCAGGCAGTGTTAATCAGGCTTATACTTGCACTGTTAATTTCAAATACCATGCCGATCCGACAGATGCTGGTTCGGTAC
>Ga0116174_10005255_pt1 | contig 9992 bp, 9 predicted proteins | sample AD_UKC087_MetaG_FD_89801 | JGI IMG/M metagenome (GOLD analysis project Ga0116174, IMG submission 89801) | Active sludge microbial communities of municipal wastewater-treating anaerobic digesters from USA - AD_UKC087_MetaG | ecosystem: Engineered > Bioreactor > Anaerobic > Digestate | place: USA...
AACCCTGTCGGTACCCGAGCGCGCCACTATTACCAATATGGGCGCTGAGCTCGGCGTCACAACTTCCGTTTTCCCGAGCGATGAACTGACGCGCGCCTTTCTCAGAGCGCAGGGCCGCGAAGCAGTCTGGCGCGAACTTCTGCCCGATCCCGACGCCGCGTACGACCGTACCATAGAGATAGACCTGGCGGATCTCCGGCCGATGATCGCCCGCCCGCACTCTCCCGACAATATCGAAAAGGTTTCGGCCCTCAAGGGAATAAAAATCGACCAGGTCGCGATAGGCAGTTGTACCAACTCCTCGTACCGGGATCTCTCCGTGGTCGGGGCCGTGTTGCGGGGGCGCAAGGTCCATCCGGACGTAAGCCTCGCGATCGCTCCCGGTTCGCGCCAGGTGTTCGAGATGATCGCGCGCGACGGCTCGCTCGCGGACATGATCGCCGCGGGAGCCCGGATTATGGAATCAGCCTGCGGCTTCTGCATAGGCGCGGGCCAGGCGCCCAGGACCGAAGGGGTGTCACTGCGAACGAACAACCGCAATTTCGAGGCGCGCTCGGGAACCGCTTCCGCGCAGGTGTATCTTGTCAGCCCCGAAACGGCGGCACTCTCGGCGCTCGCCGGAGAGCTGGTCGACCCGCTCGACATGGGACCCGACGACTATCCGGTCGTCGTCCAGCCGGGTTCCTTCATCATCGACGACAGCATGATCATTCCGCCGTCGGACGGCGCGACGCCGATCTTCCGAGGACCCAATATAGGAGATCCTCCGTACACCGAACCGCTTGCGGACTCCTTGAAAGGCATCATCCAGCTCAAGGTCGGTGACAAGATCACCACCGACCATATCATGCCGGCGGGATCGCGGCTCATCTACCGCTCCAATATTCCGAAATACGCCGAGTACGTATTCGAAAACGTCGATCCGGCGTTTTCCTCCCGCGCGAGAGAGGCGAAGGCGCGCGGCCTGTTCACGACCGTCGTCGGGGGACACAGCTACGGCCAGGGCTCCAGCCGCGAGCACGCGGCCATCTGCCCCATGCACCTCGGCGTGCGAATCGTGATGGCCAAATCCTTCGAGCGCATACACGCGGCCAACCTGGTGAACTTCGGGATCCTGCCTCTGGTCTTCGCGGACGAGTCCGATTACGAACTGATCGAGGAGGGACAGGATTTCGAAGCGGTCGATCTTCGCTCCCGCGTCGCGGGCGGAAAGGGAATACGCGTGCGTGTGGGAAGTCGCGAACTGGATTTCGAGCTGCAGGCCACGCCGCGCCAGCGGGAGATTCTTCTCGAAGGCGGTCTATTAAACTACACCCGCTCCCGCATGCGGTGAGTGCCGGGGCGGGCCGTCCGGTATAACGTCGATGATCTTGACGTTGACCGAACAGAACGGCAGCCATCCTTTCTTTTCGGCCTTGTCCTGCGAGATGATCAGATGAGGCATGTATTCGGGCTCGAACGGCTCCCTGAGCAGCGCCCAGCCGATCTCGCTCATCAGCCGGTTTCCCTTTCTGCTGTTGCACCAGCGGCAGGCGCACACAAGGTTCTTCCAGCTCGAGAAGCCGTCGGTAAGCTCCCTACCGGTGATCGCCTCCCATCTGCTTCGAGGTATCACATGGTCTACGGTGAGCTCTCTCATTGAAAAACGGTGCCCGCAGTACTGGCAGGCCATATCGTCGCGATAGATGACGTTGAGTTTCGAAAAGGCGACCTTCTTTCTCGGGAAGCTGCTGTAACCGATCACGGAGATCACCGATGGGATCCGGATGGACAGTGAAGGCGAGCGCACGTAGCGGTCTTCCTCGACAACGGATACCGCTTTCTCGGACGTAAGAAGGCAGATAGCCTCCTTCACCGAGGTAATCCGTATCGGGATGAATCCCGCGTTCAGCACCAGCACTTCCGAAGTAAGCATCTCAATCCGTCTCGTCACGATAAAATTAAAAACCCATAGCTTTCGCTATGGGTTCGAGCCTTGCGCCACCGCCGGTTTTGTTGTCCGTTTTCTTCGTTTACTCATCGATTCCATGGCGCACACCCGATCCACTGAGCGACGCGCGACAGTGCCCCAATAATTAAAACTTTACTCGAATTGTCAAGTTAATTTTTACCGCACACGATGGCTTTGAAAGCCCCGTCGCGGGGAATTTTTAGTTGAAAGATTTACATTTCTTGAATAGGCTCGAACCATTAAAACTCGTCTCACACAGGGAAACGAAATGAAAAACAGCCATGTTCGGCGCACAGCCTTCCTCGCATCGATTCTCCTGCCGGTCGTCGTTACCGTATCCTGCCGGCTCGACGTTCCCATCCGCGAGATGACCCGGGCGAAAACAGCCATAGGGCGCGCCGTCGAGGTCAAAGCGGAAAAATACGCTCCCGAGGAGCTCAAACTCGCCGAAGCCTCCCTGCTAAAAAGCCACGAATATGTGGCCGCGGACGACACCAAAAAGGCTGCGGAGGAGGCCCTGCGATCAATAGAGCAATCAGAGGCCGCTATCGCAAAGTCCCTTCCGCTCCTCGCCGCCGAGTCCATGGAAAACGCCAGGAAAGAATATGCCGAGGCAGAGGCACTCTATGCCGAGAAGCTCGCGCCCGAGGAGTTCGCCGCCGCGGGCGAATCGCTCAAACTCGCCGAAGCCCGCATGGCCGAACAGGCATACTGGGATTCTCATCTGGCCTCTCTCGAATCCGCCAGGCAGAGCTCCGCGGCGAAAACAAGGGCGCTTGCGGGCCTGCCGGGACTCAGAAGCGAAATTGACCGCATCCGAACCGAATCCGAAGAGCTGAAAAAAAGCCGCGGGACCGAATTCGCGCCTGAAGAGCTCGCCGCGCTCGACGAAAAGCTCGCGAAGAGCGATGAGGCGATCGGCAGGAATTCGATCAAAGAGGCCGCCGGTGCACTTGCCGGAAGCGACGAGCTCCTGGCCGCCGCGTCGGCAAAGACGTACGAGGCCCTGGCGAAGGAGAACCTCGCCGCGGCCGAAGCCGCGCTCGCAAGGGGCAAGGACGCCGGTCAGGCGGAAGAATACACGACTGAAATTCAGAGCGCCGAGGCGCTGATCGCCGAAAGCAGGACCCACCTCGATAACAAAGCCTTCCAGGACTCCATCGAAAAATCCGGCGAGGCGATCGCGATACTGAACGCCATGGCCATAGCCATCGAAAAGCGGGCTGAGGAGGAGCGACTCGCCGCCGAAGAGGGAAAGGATGAGGCGATCAGCAAAACGCCTCCCACCGTCGACGATGAGGCGGAGTACATCCAGCCCTCGGTGAAGGAATACGTCGTCAAGTTCAACCCGAAAAAGCGCGATTGCCTGTGGCGTATATCGCTGTACGTCTACCGCGACGCCCGGCTCTGGCCGCTCATCTATGTCGCCAACCGCGACAAGATAAAGGACCCCGATCTCATCTTTCCCGGACAGAAGTTCGTGATACCTCCGGTACCGCGAAAAAGAGCTGAAAAAGAACCGGTGTCCACACTGACTGATGAGAAGAAAGAAGAGGATCGAATCAGCCCGGAGGGACCGCCAGAGGACGGGAAGAACGACGGGCCCGCGGAATAGACGACGCTTGACAAGGGCATCTCTCCTGCTGTGCGCCGTCCTTCTGCCGGCGACGCTTTTCGCGAGGGACATCAACCTCGACGATATCTATCTCCGGACCGATTCGCCGGTCGCCCGGCGCCTCCCCGTGCAGAAACTGGACGCCTACCAGAGCGCACAGGCTCACCTTGTGGACCGCGGGGTGATTTTCGCGGGATGGCTTTCGGGCCGCGAGCTTTTCTACATACAGGAAGTTCCCGGGCTCGCCATAAACATCGTATCCACCTACAACGCGGACAGACAGCGCCGCTCGGAGATAATCCGCATTCCCGGAGTGATCACCGCCGCGCGCTCCAGCTCCGACGGAAGCTTTATCGCGTTAAAAAGGCTCATCCAGAAGGACTCCATCGTACCTGACGGCGAAACCGTGATCTATACGTTCCGTACGGGGAAAACGCGCGTTCTGCCGTCTCCGACGGGATTCCTCGATTTCGATATCCCGGAAGGAACCCCCTCACTCGTGTTCGAAGCGCGCGAAGGAATAGTGGAGTATTATCCCGATTCCGGTCGAACGCGTCTTCTAATGGAAAAACGAAGATACGCCGGAATGGCCGTTCAGGGGGGTACGACCCTGGCTCTCCTCTCTCCTGACCGCGGGCACACGCTGGTGATAAGCGGGGGCGGCGGTAATTATTCCGCGCGGCTCTTTGGCGAGCTCGCCTCCTTCGCCGTTCCCGGAGTCGGTTCCGCCACGGAAACCTTCTGGCTCGATTCACATACGCTGGCGTTCCGCGGAGGCTCCCCCGGCTCCTATTCGGTGCACCGCTACGATATCCGTAAAAAGACATCCACCACACTGCTCGCTTCGTCACTGAACACCGCGATGACCTTTTCACGCCACGCATCGATACTCTCGTTCCTGAACGATCAGCTTATCTGCCTGCACAGTGCTCCCGTCAATCGTACGCTCCTCACCGGCCTGGAGGGTGAAGAGGTGAGTCTCTCGCCGAACGGAAACCGCTTTATCTCCATACTCAACGGGCGTCTTTTCATCGTCACCATCGACTGTATCGGGAAAAACGAAATCCTGCTCAGGAGGTCGTGGGCCGCCATCCTCGCCACCTACCGCGAACTTTCTCTCGATAAACGCCACTGGGAAAACGAATATTCGCTTGATTATATCCGGCGGAAGATTAGGCTGTACTCGACTCTCATCAACCGCTGATCCGACCCTCCGGAGGTACCATGGACCGAAATCTGGCGCTTGAAGTGGTTCGCGTCACCGAGGCGGCCGCGCTGTACGCGAGCCGACTCATGGGAAGGGGCGACGCCGAACAGGCGAACCGGGCGGCGACCGAGGCCATGGCACAGGTGTTCCAGTCGGTGTCCATACGCGGCCGTATCGTCAGCGGGGGAGAGTACGAGGACAGCCCGTTCGCCAGGGGCATGACGGTCGGCACCAACACGGGCTCCGAGGTCGACATCGCGATCGACCCTCTCGACGGCAAAACGACCTGCGCCAATGGCGGCAACAATGCCATCGCGGCGATCGCCATGGGCGAGAAGGGCTCCCTTTTCAGCTCGCCCCAGATCTACATGGAAAAGATCGCCGTGGGACCCGAGGCAAAGGGCGTTGTCGACATCACTCAGCCGCCTGAGATAAACATCAAACGGGTGGCGCGCGCCAAGGGAAAATACATCGAGGACGTCACCGTGTGCGTGCTCGACCGCGACCGGCATCGAGACCTCATCGCAAGCATCAGGCAGACCGGCGCCCGTATCAAGCTCATCAACGACGGCGACATCTCCGGCGCCGTTGCGACCGCCATGGACGGCAAGGCGATAGACATCCTCATGGGAAGCGGCGGGGCCATGCAGGGCGTAGTGGCCGCCGCCGCGCTTAAATGCCTCGGCGGCGATATGCAGGCGCGCTTCATTTATCGAAACGACGAAGACAGGCGCCGCGTGCTCGATACCGGGGAGAAAGACCTTGACAGGATATACGGAATCGGCGATATGGCGAAGGGCAATATCGTGTTCGCCGCTACGGGAATAACCAACGGCGAGCTGTTGCCGGGCGTACTGTTCGTATCGGGCGGCGCGCAGACCCATTCGGTCGTTATGCGCTCGAAGACGCGCACCGTGCGCTTTATCACCGCCATGCACCAGTTCGATTACAAGCCCATGTACTGAGGTCTTTCGCGACGGCGCGAGGCCCGATGCACAAACAGAAGGAGCACGAACCATGAAATTTTTTATCGACACGGCCGATATCAGCGAGATCCGGAAAGCGCGCGAGGTCGGCATCCTCGACGGCGTCACCACCAACCCCTCCCTGGTGAGCAAAGTAAAGCGCCCGTACATCGAGGTGCTCACCGAGATCGCGCGGGAGGTAGAGGGCCCGGTTTCGGCCGAGGTAATCGCAACCGACGCGGACGGCATCGTCAGGGAGGCCCGGGACCTCGCGAAGATCGGCCCGAATATCGTCATCAAGGTCCCGCTCATCGCGGAGGGTCTCAAGGCGGTCAAAATCCTTACCGGTGAGGGAATCAGGACAAACGTCACGCTGTGCTTCAACGCGCTCCAGGCTCTCATGGCGGCGAAGGCCGGAGCCACCTACGTATCGCCGTTCGTGGGACGGCTCGACGACATCTCCTCGGACGGGATGGACGTCATCGAGGAGATAGTGACCATCTACGACAACTACGGATACGATACCGAGATCATAGTGGCCTCGGTGCGCAACCCGCTCCATATAAAGTACGCCGCGATGATGGGCGCCCACATCGCGACTATTCCCTACTCCGTCTTCGAGAACATCGTGAAGCACCCGCTGACGGATATCGGGCTGGCAAAATTCCTGGAGGACTACAAGAAAGTCCCGAAGTGAAACCACCCTGCCCAGCGGCCACCGTCCGTTTCCTGGAACGGACGGAGGAATCCGCCTGGCGCTCCCCGCGGTCTTCGCCGCACACGATTCAACGCAAACGTCCTGCTCTTAACTCATTGTGACCGTATTCCCTCGCCGAGTGCCACACCGGCGCCAGAGGGCACATACGGCTTATCCCTTAAAAAGGCCATGTTTACCCACGAATTTCCTCATGTCTGAATATAAAAATTTAAAAATTAGTATTGCCATTATTACCGGGATACTCTCTACTTGAGCATTTCGTTCGCACATGCGGGCTTCGGCCATAGCGTATGGAGAGTACACCGTGAAACTCACACTGGTAAACAGAAAAGGAAACCCCGAGACACTGCTGTCGGAATCGGCACAGGCCATACCCCCGTCCGGCATCCGCCAGTTCTTCGATATCGTCTATTCGACACCCGACTGCATCTCACTGGGCGTCGGAGAGCCCGACTTCGTTACCCCGTGGCGCATCTCCGATACAGGCATATTCGCCATCAAAGACGGCTACACCCATTACACGCCAAACCGGGGCCTTCTGGAACTGCGCACGCTCATCACCGCGGCGATCGAAAAGCAGCACGGCGTCTCATACAGCCCCGATGACGAGGTCGTCGTAACCATGGGTGTTTCCCAGGGGCTGGACATCGCGCTTCGAAGCGTCGTCAATCCCGGCGACGAGGTCATCATCGTCGAACCGTGCTACGTCTCCTACGAGGCCAATATACGGCTTATCGGCGGCGTGGCCGTCTCCGTCCCCACCTACGCCGGAGAGGGCTTCCGCATCGACATCGACCGCATAAGAAAGGCGCTTTCGCCGAAGACCAAGGCCATCCTGCTCAATTATCCGTCCAATCCCACGGGCTCGAGCATCGACGCCGACACGCTGGAAACCATCGCGAAAATCGCGATCGAGAAGAATCTGATCGTCTTTTCGGACGAGATCTATTCATCCATCATTTACGAAAACGAGCACCGTTCCATCATCTCCATACCCGGGATGAAGGAGCGCACCGTGTACCTCAACGGCTTCTCAAAATCACACGCCATGACCGGATGGCGGCTCGGCTACGTCGCGGGGCCGAAATACTTCATCGACGTTCTGCTGAAGATACACCAGTATACGGCGCTCTGCGCTCCCTCCATCTCCCAGTATGCCGCCATCGAGGCCATGCAGAACGCCGATCGCGAGGTGGCCCACATGCGCTCGGAGTACACCAAGAGGCGCAATTTCATCGTGAGCCGATTCAACGAAGCTGGCCTTCCGTGCCTGTCACCCCAGGGTGCGTTCTACGTTTTCCCCGATGTCTCCCCGACCGGACTCGCCTCCGAGGAGTTTGCGCTGAAGCTCCTCAAGGCCCAGAAGGTGGCCGTCGTTCCCGGCGGGGTTTTCGGCGAATGCGGGAAAAGCCACATCCGCTGCTCGTTCGCAAACTCGATGGAAAACATCCGTACCGCCATGAAAAGGATTGATAAATTCGTCAAAAGCCTGTAGCCCGCTCACATGGTCTACCTCATAGACGGATTCAATCTCATCTACAAATTCCCCGATCTCGAGGGCCTGATGTATCAGGGAAGGCTCTCGGACGCGCGGCGAGGCCTGCTCGAAAAGCTCCGTGATTACATGAAAATTACCGGCGACAAGGTCCGGATTGTGTTCGACGGGAAAAAGGAAAAGCTCCTGGAAATCAAGAGCGAAAGAGTGGGGACCATCGATATTTATTACTCGCTCGAATACAGCGCGGATTTTCTGATCAAGCAATTTATAAAGAAAGACCTCAATCCCCGCATGACCACCGTCGTCACCTCGGACAAGGACATTATCCGATATGTCGAACGTTTTCGCGCCAGGGTCAAAACCAGCGAGGAGTTCGCCGAACAGCTCACCAAAACGATGGATAAATGGCTGGAGGAACAGATTCCCGAAAAAGAGGACGACCCCCGGCTCGACACGGAGGAAATTGCGTTCTGGGAGCGTCTGTTCAGGAGTCGTAAAAAAGCCGGTCCGGAAAAATGACGACGTATACGAAGGTCAGGGCCTCGGCTCCGCGGCGAGCACCGCGGCACCAATCGCCCCGTTCTCCTGCGCGTTCGCGGATACCTCTATCGCGCTTCCCAGCTTTTTCTCGAGCGCATCGACGACGCCCCGGTTTTTCGCCACGCCGCCCGTCATCATGATCGGCGGGACCACTCCCACCCGCTTGGCCATGGCCACAACCCTTGCCGCTATCGATTCGTGAATTCCCGCTATGATGTTGTCCCGGCTTTCTCCCTTAGAGATGAGGGATATCACTTCTGATTCAGCGAAGACGGTGCAGAGACTGCTGATCTTCGAAGGGTTTCCCGACCTGAGCGACAGCTCCCCGAATTCGTCGAGATCGACCTCGAGAGCGCGCGCCATGACCTCGAGAAAGCGTCCGGTCCCCGCCGCGCACTTGTCGTTCATGGCGAAATCCTTCACCCTGCCCTTTTCGTCCACGGCAATGGTTTTGCTGTCCTGGCCGCCGATGTCAATTATCGACCGGATGTGAGGGTTGAGATAATGGCGCCGGCCGCGTGACAGGTTATTTCGGTAATCGCCGAATCGGCGAAGCGGACGCTGTTGCGGCCGTACCCGGTCGCGACGATCCTTTCAACCTCCTCCCGGCGGATGCCAAGCTCCGCGAGAAGCTCTTCCATCACCCTGTTCCCCGCGCTTTCGGCGTTATAGCCGGTGAAAATGACCCGCGTGCCCAGAATGCTACCATCCTTCACGACCGCCGCTTTAGTGGTGATCGATCCAATATCCATTCCAACCGTCAGCATCACCCTGGCTCCTTCGATCAGTTAATAAGATGAGCATTGAAAAACGCCATCATGTCGGCCGTTACACCTCGCCACAGCTTCCACTCGTGGGACTGATTGCGGACCTCCCGGTAGTCCACGTCGTATCCGGCGCCCTTTTTTTTCTGAAGCAGATTGAGTCGTATTCCGAGCAGACGCGACTGTTCGATCGGAACGGTCGTGTCCTTGTCTCCGTGCGCGAGAAATACCGGAGTCTTCTCGAGATTAACCGCGAGCTCCAGAATGTTGTCGTCACGAAGCCAGCGCTCTCTGAAATCGGAAAACCGCCCGTATACCGCCGAGAGAGCCTGGTTCTGCGTGAGCGCCATCACGTCATAATAGCCCGACAATCCTGCCGCGGCCCCGAACATGTCCGGATACGACGCGGCGACAAGCAGGGCCCCCCTGGCACCCGTACCCGTACCCGCGATTCCAGTCGATGTCCTGGTGCGTGCCACGCCGTATTCGTGCCTCAGATAAGGAACGAGGACCGTCGATACCCATCTGCCGCCGGGAATCAGATCCCATTTCGCACGGGTTTCGGGGTAATAGGCCGTCTCATACTGCGTGCCTTCCATGGACGGACACACAAGTACGAGCCCGTATTCATCGGCATATCGCCTGGCCTCGGTGTTCGCGCCCCAGTCCCTCGAAGAGCCCCTGTGATCGTGCAGCAGGATAAGGGTGCGGCCTTTCCGCGCGGCGTATCCCTC
>Ga0116174_10005256_pt1 | contig 9989 bp, 9 predicted proteins | sample AD_UKC087_MetaG_FD_89801 | JGI IMG/M metagenome (GOLD analysis project Ga0116174, IMG submission 89801) | Active sludge microbial communities of municipal wastewater-treating anaerobic digesters from USA - AD_UKC087_MetaG | ecosystem: Engineered > Bioreactor > Anaerobic > Digestate | place: USA...
CCTCCTTCCATTTGCAAACCTACGGCCAATTCGATATAGTCCGAAGGTTGTACGGTTACAAAGGGATTCTGATCGCTGGCTGTAATCAAAAATTCAACCCGCATTTTGTTGGTACGTTTAAAAAGGCTGGTATGAGCCGGCGATAAACTGATCTGGGTTGAAGTCTGAGAAAATCCCGTGGCAAAACCGGTAGCCGGATCTATGGGGGCAGCAGCTTTAATATCGCCCGAAGATACTGCAAACAAAGCCACACTGTCGGCATCCAAAGCAGTAAGTCGTAATTTAAGATTCAGGGGGATCCTGTTTTTTACGTTCAGGTTCAAGCCCACTGTCAAGTCCTCTTGATCTTCCAAAAACTCCTGACTGTCGAGCGACAGCTCCATGGTCGATCCCATACCTATACTGAGGTCGCTGCCGAACTGCAACGGGATTTGCATGGAATAATTCATCGTCGTTTGTGTGTTTTTGGATACGAAGTGATTCTGGGCCGATGCCACATCGGTAGCGAAATTATAAGCCATGGTGATCTGGTCTGGATTGATTTTGAACAATTCGCCGGTACCATTGGTTTTGTCAATGACAAATCGATTCTGATGCATTTCCTGGGGGCTACCGGCCGGTGTCATGACGAAATTGGCGTCGTTGAGCTTTCTGCTCTCTCCGGTAACTGAATTGCTGGTGCCCAAATCCAGATTGAACAATATGGGTACGCCCAGATTACTCTCGGTAGTAAGGACTATTTGAGGGTTGTAAAAACTCAACACAACGTTATCGTTCAATACATCGCCCAATGCATTAAAATTGATGGGTTCGGCATTTCCGCTCATAGAATAATTCACTTTCCCGTATACCACTTCGTAATCCAGTGGATTAACGAAGCTCATTTCCAGATACATCATAGTTTGAATGGGTTCAAGGGCCGTCACGTCTCCGCTTTCCCGAATATTCAACGTCACATCTTGAGTGATTTCCAAACTGTTGCTGCCTTTTGCCAACCTGAGCCTTCTCACTTCTAAGTCGATGGTATCGCCCATACCGAGCGACCACTCGTCGATTTTCTGGCCATTATAGAAATAATCGGCCACAGCGCCCTGAGGAATAAATCGAACATTGAGGCTTTCTTTTAATTTGGGGCCGCCCAAACCTTCCGACCTCAGAATTATGCGAACAATACAGTTGCTCAGATCCACACTGTCAACAGCGATCAGGTCGGTACTGAAATCGGGCAGGGTCATACTGGAATTGTCCGTGTAATTGTACACGCTGGGAGGGATATCGTAGGGCGTCCAGAGAACTAAGGAGGCATCGTAAAGCGGAGTAGTAGTCATAATCGGATCTACTGCTGCCAACGAAAAGTCTCCCAGAGCCGAAGTCAGCCCGCTCATATCCATGCTGCCTGCAAACTCAAAAACATAAACTCCGTCTTTTACAGTCAACGACCCTGAATCCTGGGTCAAGTTTCCAACTACACTATCGAGATAGATGGTAGTAGTGCCGATTGGAACGGATATGGAATTGCCAAAAAGCTCCATTTTGCCCGAAAGCTTTTCCAGGTCGTACGACTGATCTATACAGGAAAAACAGAAAACTCCCGCTAATACGACAAGGAAATAAATTAATAGAAAGCGTTTTAGTTTCATAGTCTTATTTTTTTAATGGAAAATACAACCTGTCACGAGGGTACAATATTACTATATTTTTTGGTTCCTCCTACTTTCAATTGAAAAATACTTTAGCCCTTATTGCCCGTACAGAGGGCTAAATTAGTAAAGCAACGACAGAAAACAAAAAAATCTCTAAGCCCTTTCCGGCTTCAACATCATAAATCGTCGGAAAAAAACAGCTGAAAGGTTTTGCCGGTTGTCGGACCGCAGAAGGTTTCAAGATAGTAAATCGTCGGAAAAAACAGCAGGGGCTTTAGGTCTTAAGTTGTAGTTTGAAGCCATGGTTTCTCCATAGGCTCCAGTAGAACGTATGGCTATCAGGTCTCCCCGCCGGGTTTTGTTGAGTACTACCTGTTTTCCAAAACAATCGGACGATTCACAAATGGGGCCGACCACATCGTATTTTTGCTCAAGTTCTTCCGAACTGATATTCTCAATCTTGTGGTAGGCCTGATACAGAGCCGGCCGTATAAGTTCGGTCATGCCGGCATCCAAAATAACAAATTCGTTTTGCAAGCCTTTCTTTATGTACAAAACTTTGGAAATCAAACTGCCGCATTGAGCCACCACCGAACGTCCCGGCTCAATATGCAAACTTTGTCCGGGCCTTAATACCAACATCCTGCGTAAGGTCTGCATATAATCGGCGAAGTCGGGAACAGGCACTTGATCCGGATGATGATAATCCACGCCCAGTCCTCCTCCCAGATTGATGTGTTGAACAAAAAGCCGGCGCCGGTCCAGAAGGTTCTGAATTTCGTTCACCCTCGCACAAAGACCTGCGAAATTGTCCATCTCGGTAATTTGCGAACCGATATGAAAATGCAAGCCTATCAGTTCAATATGCGGCAGTTTCAAACAAATATCGAGTACCTCGTCGAGACTTTGCAACGAAATACCGAATTTACTGTCGTTCACGCCGGTGGTGATGTAATGATGCGTATCGGCCTGTACGTTGGGGTTGATTCTTAAAGCCACTCCGGCCTTTTTGCCCATGGCCCCGGCCCGCTGATCTATTACTTCCAGTTCGGGAACCGATTCTACGTTGAAACAAAAAATATTCCCCTCAAGTCCCAGGTCTATTTCCCAATCGGCTTTACCCACTCCCGCAAACACCAGCCCGGAAGCCGGGAAACCGGCCTCAAAAGCAGCCTGCAATTCACCTCCGCTCACACAATCGGCGCCAAAGCCGTAAGCGCGGATAATATCGAGAATACGTGGATTGGCATTGGCTTTTACGGCATAATGCACCTCCATTTCGTTTCTGTCCGCTTCTTTACGAAGCAAATCCAGGGTGGAACGCAGTACATCCAGGTCGTAATAATAAAAAGGAGTTCGAAGGCTGTTGAAACTGCTTAAGGGGAAACATCCTTTCATAATACATTTTATTTAAACAGTTGTTCGCTCAGGGCAATCAAACTGCGTTTTTTGTCTTCGGCCTTCACCAGCAGGGAAATATTGTAATTGCTTCCCCCGTAAGAAATCATCCGGACCGGAATATCCTTGAGGGCCTCCACCACTTTGGCTTCGAAACCGATGTTGTCCCAGGTGAGGTCGCCCACCACACAAATAATGACCATGTCGCGGTCGACGCTGACGGTTCCTATTTTTTTCAACTCATCCAAAATCTCTTTCAGGTGCTTATTGTTGTCGATGGTCATCGAAATACCCACCTCCGAGGTGCAAACCATATCCACGGGAGTACGGTAACTTTCGAAAATTTCGAACACCTTGCGCAAGAAACCGTAAGCCAAAAGCATTCGGCCCGACTTTATACGTATGGCGGTAATATTGTCTTTGGCGGCTACCGCTTTGATTTTATGCTTTTCGCTCTTATTCGAAATGGTTGTTCCCTTAGCATTGGGTTTCATGGTGTTAAGCAAGCGTACGGGAATCTTTTCGAGTTTGGCGGGAAGTATGCAGGTGGGGTGTAATATTTTGGCTCCGAAATAGGCCAACTCGGCCGCTTCGTCGAAATTCAGAAACGACACCGGCGAAGTATTGTCCACGATTCTGGGGTCGTTGTTGTGCATACCGTCGATATCGGTCCAGATCTGAATTTCTTTGGCTTTTACGGCTGCTCCAATCAAAGAAGCGGTATAATCGCTGCCGCCCCTTTGCAAATTATCTATTTCGCCATACGCATTCAAACATATAAAACCCTGGGTTATATATACATCGGCATCCTGGTGTTGTTGCAATAAAGCGTTCAAATGTTCACGCAAGTAATTTTGGTCGGGTTCGGCGTTTTTATTGATTCTCATAAATTCGAGAGCCGGCAAAAGAGCGGCATTCAAGCCTTGCTCTTTTAAATAATTGGTAAACATCACGCTGGATAAAAGTTCCCCCTGCGCCACTATCACTTTTTCTTCGAACAGGGTAAATACTTTTTTGGTAAAACTGCGAATATGATCGAAATGCGATTTAATGACTTCGAGGGTTTGAATTTTGTATTCTTTGCTTTCGAATAGGTCTTCTATTTCGCGTAAATACTTTAATTCCAACATATTGATAATCTCGTTGGCTCCATCAGGATTACGTTTATGCAAATAATCCGAAATTTCGAGCAGGGTATTGGTGGTGCCCGACATGGCCGACAACACTATGATGTTTTTACCTTCCTTGGCAACAATTCCGGCTACCTCTTTCATTCGGTGCGCAGAACCCACAGAGGTTCCGCCAAATTTCATCACTTTCATTTTATTATTCCATTTTTATTGTATTAGTTTCTTCGCTCAAGCGGAAATGATCGCATTTGAATACCCTGCCGGGAAATTTATCCAGAAAACCCAGGTTATGAGTGGTCATCAAAACGGTAGTGCCTTTATCCTTGATATCGTGGAGCAATTGCACAATGGCATCGCCTGTTTCCGCGTCCAGGTTGCCGGTGGGTTCATCGGCCAGTATGATACGGGGATTATTGAGCAGGGCCCTTGCAATTACTATTCGCTGCTGTTCGCCGCCCGACAGTTCGTGAGGCATCTTGTAGCCTTTGTTTTGCATGCCCACCTGGGTAAGCACTTTATCAATGCGTTCTTCTATCTCGTTCTTGTCTTTCCAGCCGGTTGCTCTTAAAACAAAATTCAGATTGTTCCAGACCGTCCGGTCTGTCATTAATTTAAAATCCTGGAAAACAATTCCCAAACCACGGCGTAAAGCCAACACCTGCTTGCGTTTGATTTTGTGCAGATTGTAGTCGTAAATGCGGGCTTTACCTTCGGTTACGGGAATCTCGGCATAGAGGCTTTTGAGCAGGCTGCTCTTTCCCGATCCCACCCTGCCGATGAGGTAAATAAACTCACCGGGACGGATATCAAAACTCACCTCCTTGAGTACGATAAAATCTTCCAGGCAGATATCGACTTTGTCGAAATGGATCAGAATAGTGTCTTCCATTTTATTTATGTCTTTTTTTCAATTCACGGGCCAGGTCTTCCAATCGATAGCCTTTGGAGGTCAACAACACCATCAGGTGGTAGAGCATGTCGGAGGCTTCGTACAAAAAACGCTCGTCGTTGCCGTCTATCGCTTCGATCAGGGTTTCGACCGCCTCCTCTCCCAGCTTTTGAGCCATGCGTTTCACTCCTTCCATAAACAGCGAAGTAGTATAAGAACCCTCGGGCATTTCGCGGTAACGACGATCGATAAAATCTTGCAAATAAAGCAAAAAATCCAGATCCCCGGAACTGTTTTTTTCATTAAAACAGGTATCCCAACCCAGATGACATACCGCTCCTTCGGGATTAGCCTGAATCAACAGCGTATCCTTGTCGCAATCCTCTTTTACAGAGACCAGATGCAGAAAATGGCCGCTTTCTTCGCCCTTGGTCCAAAGTCGGCCTTTGCTGCGACTGAAAAAAGTTACCTTGCCGGTCTCGAGGGTTTTATCGAGGGCCTCCTGATTCATAAAGCCGAGCATCAACACCTTACCGGTGACATGATCCTGTACTATGGCGGGAACCAAGCCGCCCATTTTAGCAAAATCGGGTTTCATCGTTATTCTCTTACTGTTATGCCTTCTTTTTTTAAATAAGCTTTCAGCTCGGGAATTTTTATTTCTCCGAAATGAAAGACGCCGGCTGCCAATGCAGCATCGGCTTTACCCAAAACAAATGCCTCCTTGAAATGTTCCATCGTTCCGGCTCCTCCGGAAGCTATCAGAGGGATACTCAGGCGATCGGCCAGCATAGCCAAAGCCTCGTTGGGGTAACCGTTTTTTACTCCGTCGTGGCTCATACTGGTAAAAAGAATTTCGCCGGCCCCGCGATCCTGAGCTTCCAAAGCCCAGTCGAGCAATTCCCTTTCGACCGGCCGGTGTCCGCCGTTGATGTAACAACGCCATTTGCCGTCCTCTTCCAGTTTGGCGTCGATGGCCACCACACAGATCTGCGAACCGAAATTGCGGGCAATGTCGTCGATGAGTTGAGGTTTTAGCAAAGCGGCCGTATTGATGGAGACCTTATCGGCTCCGGCCTCCAGCAAACGGTCGATGTCGGCCAGCTCGTGTATGCCGCCCCCCACGGTAAAGGGAATACTGATTCGGGCTGCCACCTTGCTCACCAGATCGGTAAAAGTCTTGCGGCCCTCGTAAGAGGCCGTAATATCGAGGTATACCAATTCGTCGGCACCTTGCTTGCTGTAGGCCTCTCCCAGTTCTACGGGATCGCCGGCTCGCCGAAAATCGACAAAATGAACGCCCTTGACGGTTTGGCCGTCTTTGATATCCAAACAGGGAATAATGCGCTTAGCTAACATATATACTTACTTAAGTCCTTCAATTGAATACGCCCCTCGTAAATGGCTTTGCCCAAAATCGCCGCCAGCAGGCCCGCGGCTTTCAGGTCGTCAAGATCCTCAAGACTACTCACTCCTCCGCTGGCAATCAGGTGAAGTTCCGGATACTTGGCCAATATCTGAGTATAAAGTTCCAGAGCCGGTCCCCGGAGCATGCCGTCGCGGCTGATGTCGGTACATATCACTTTGTTGATGCCTTTTTGAACGTAATTCTCCAGAAAGCTCCACAAATCCAGCTCGGAGCGTTCGGTCCAACCGGATACGGCAATTTTACCTTCGCTGACATCAGCTCCCAGTATAATGCGCTCCGGACCGTAGGTGTTGATCCAGTTTTCGAAGGCCTCCGGCGACTTAACCGCAATGCTTCCTCCGGTCACCATTTGAGCTCCACTTTCGAAAGCAATGCGCAAATCCTCATCGGTTTTGAGCCCTCCGCCAAAATCGACAATCAGGGAAGTATGGCTGGTAATCTGCTCCAAAATCCGATGATGCACAATGTGTTGAGCTTTTGCTCCATCCAGATCGACCAGGTGCAAACGGCGAATACCGGCTGCCTCAAAGCTCTTGGCCACCTCGAGCGGGGAATCGCTGTAAACTTTGCGTCGCCCGTAATCACCCTGGCTGAGACGCACACATTTGCCATCAATAAGATCTATGGCCGGTACAATTTCCATTGTGTTATAACTCAATTAAACCATCTTCCACATACGGGGTAAACACCGGAAAATGAATGCCGGCTTTACGGCCTGCAAAAGTAACTAAAATACGCGGTTATCTTGTGTGATTTTAGAAAAAAGCGCAAAATCATCCCGTTTTTTGGTCTTAATGTACCAGCCGTTTCTACGTATAAATATTAATTTTTATCTTTGCGCATCCGAAAGGTCACAAAAGGTTAGAAAAGATACAGACTATGCTATAATCGGCTCGCAAGGCCGGTTGTTTTGCTTTAAAAATCTGCCTGAAATGGTTAAGAAACAAAAATCGATAGAGCAGGGCGAACTGGAAGATCTCCTTGAAATTTGTCAATTTCTGAATCCTAAACAAAAAGAGGAATTCATCTGCAACTGCGAAATCCATCGTCTTAAAAAGAATCAGATGCTGTACGCCGAGGGCGATAAGCCGGAGCATATCATGTGTCTGCTGCGCGGTAAGATCAAAATCACCAAAAAAGGCGTTGGCGGACGCAACCATATTGTCCGTATGGTCAGGCCCGGAGGCTATTTTGCCTACAGGGCTTCTTTGGCCGGAACGATGCATTCCACTTCTGCTACGGCTTTCGAAGTTTCGGATGTGGGTGTGTTTCCTTCCGGATTGTTCATCAAGCTGTTGAGGCAAAACGGCGAACTGGCTTTTTACTTTATCAAAGCACTGGCTGTCGACCTGGGCTTTTCCGACTCCCGCCAAGTGAATCTTACTCAAAAACATATCCGCGGACGTCTGGCCGAATCGCTGCTGTTCATGCGCAATCATTACGGCCTGGACGAAGACGGAGCCACCATCAACATCTACCTTTCGCGCGAAGACCTGGCCAATCTCTCCAACATGACCACCTCCAACGCCATCCGTACCCTGTCGATGTTTGTATCCGAAAAAGTCATCACTCTTGACGGCCGCCGCATCAAAATCATTGATGAAGACAAACTGGAGAGAATCAGTCGCTTAGGTTGATTCTTTGCCGTTATTATTCTTTAATGCTATTCCTTGCTGCTCGTTTTCGCAGCTCCTTACCGTATTGTTTGCTCAAATTGTTTAAGCCTTTATCCAGTGGATTTCGAGGCCTCGCCGCTCCATGCCCCTGAACCAGGTCATCTGCCTTTTGGCAAATTGATGTATGGCTGTTTCGAGCTGCCGGTACATTTCGTCGTAACTGAGCTCGCCCAACACATAAAGCGTAAGATACTTGTATTCCAGGCCGTAATAAAGAAGGTCATCGGCTGCAACTCCGCTTTGAAGCAAGTTTCTCACTTCTTCTACCATGCCGGAATCGAGCCTGGCCTGCAATCGTTGGCTGATGCGACGCCTTCGTTCTTCGCGTTCCACCTCCAAACCTATGATATAGGGCTGCAAAGGGGGCAAATCGGATTTTATTTCGGGGTGAGTAGCCAGGTATTCGGCAATTTCTATGGCTCTGAGGGCTCGTTTGGGGGTGTCGGTGTCGCTGGTGTTGTGCAGGTTTTTGTAACCGGCCAGTATGTCGCTGAGCTCGGCCAGGGATTTTCCTTCGAGCGAAGCTCTCAAAGCGGGGTTTTCGGGTACGGCGGGCAAGCTATAGCCTTTGAGTACGGCTTCGATGTATAAGCCGGTTCCTCCGCAGAGTATGGGTAATTTGTTCCGGGAACGGATGTCCCGCCAGGCCCGGGTAAAATCGCGCTGGTATTCGTATAAATTATAGCGGCTGCCTGCGGGGCAAATATCGATAAGGTGATAGGGAATTTTCTGTCCGCCGGGCAATGTATATTCCGACAAATCTTTGCCGGTACCGATGTCCATGCCGCGGTAAACCTGCCGTGAATCGGCGCTGATGATCTCCGCATTCAGCCGGCCGGCCATTTCGACGGCAAATTTGGTTTTGCCGCTGGCTGTGGGGCCGAGTATTACCAGTAGATTGCATTCGTTGGGCAATTGCATGGGATTGGGGGCTTTTGCGGGCAAAGATAACAAGAAAATCAAGAGCGCTCCCCACTGACTGCAAGTTACAGCCCGGCTGATTGATGCCCGGCAGTGCATATCCGGATTTTTGGCAGCGCTCCCCTCCACTCAAGCCCAAACCGCTCAGCCTCCCGATATCCACGGCTGGTCAGCGCTGGACGCCGGCGTTGCCTGTTTGTCTCTGCGAGCCTGCACAGGCAAATTTTGCCGGCCTCTGCGCGCTTCGGGCGCCGTGTCTATATATCGGCTTCGGGCCTGGGCTTTCGTTGTGGTACGCTTGCGGGAGATTGGGATTTGGTGGGTTGGTTGGAGGAAATATTTTTCAGGTATCATAAATCATCCATTTCAATTTTTTCGTTAATTACGATTTTCCATTTGTCGTTTATTTCGGAATTTTCGGCCGGTTTATTGCTTTTTAGTGGAAGTCTCTGGAATTTACAATTATGAGTTTTGGCTTTTGAAAATAGGATCTTGGCTTGCTCTGCCTGTCCCAATTCATTCTCAAGCAAATATCCCAACCGTTGTATGCTAGAAGTTGGAACATAATCAAAAAAACAATTGTCTAATTTGCCTAATTTGACGCTTTCCATCAGTTCGTATATAACTCTACAAGCGCGATTTAGTCCACCAATTTCTTTCTGAAATGTAATTAAATCAGCAACTGTGAGTTCAGGTTCCGAAATCAGGAAATCGCCGTTTTCGCCCCGAACTGATTTTATCCATTTTTGCGGAATTTCTTTGCGAGTAGCAATAAACTTAATTTTAACGTTTCGTTTTGAAGTATCTCTCAACGTTGGTAAAGAGGCGATTACAGAAAACACTTGTGATTTTTGATGAGCAGCTCCATAATGTGAGGCAGCATTTAACAAACAGACATAATAC
>Ga0116174_10005259_pt1 | contig 9987 bp, 5 predicted proteins | sample AD_UKC087_MetaG_FD_89801 | JGI IMG/M metagenome (GOLD analysis project Ga0116174, IMG submission 89801) | Active sludge microbial communities of municipal wastewater-treating anaerobic digesters from USA - AD_UKC087_MetaG | ecosystem: Engineered > Bioreactor > Anaerobic > Digestate | place: USA...
CTGCATCAGCGGAACGACCGGTCCGCAGGTGCCGAATTTGTTGTGCTCGGGATTCGCAACGCTGATCACGAAGCACTCGGTCATGCCGTATCCCTGCAGCAGGAGCACGCCCGCGTTGAAGAAGAATTCGGCGATTTCACCCGAAAAGGCCGACCCGCCGCAGTTGAACACCTTGTTGCGCCCGCCGAAAAGGCCCTTGATTTTCTTGAGCACAAGGGCGTAGGCGACGGCGTGCTTGAACCGCAGCCACGGGCCGACGAACTTTTTATCGCGCTTTCGCCCCTGGTATTCCCCGCCGACCGCGAGAGCCCAGTTGAATATCTTCCTCTTCTTTTCGGGGGCGTTCGCGATACCGTCCTTCACCATAGCGTAGATCTTCTCCCACATGCGCGGAACGCTGCACATATAGTGCGGCCTGGATTCCTTGAGGAACTCAAGGATGGCCTTGGTGTCGTGGCAATAATCCACCATTCCGTTGCCGCACAGGATGAAATAACTCCACGCGCGCTCGAACACGTGCGACAGCGGCAGAAACGCGAGATTGACGTCTGATTCGACGATCGGGATGTGGTAGCCCGTGGAGAAAAGCATGGCCAGCCAGTTCTTGTGGGTAAGCATGACCCCCTTGGGTTCTCCGGTGGTACCCGATGTGTAGATGAGCGTGGAGAGGTCCTCCGAATCGAGCCTTGCGATCCGCGACTCGAGTTCCGCCTCCTTCCCGGCCTTCGCTCCCATGGCCATAAAATCCTCGAGATACATCACGTCCTCGCCCGCCTTTATCTGGGCCTTTGGATCGAAGACAATGATCTTTTTCAGGACTTTGGAGCCCTTCTTGACCTCGAGGGCCTTCTCATACTGCTCCTGGTTGCCGACGAAAAGGAAACGGATTCCGGCGTCGTTGACGATATACTCGAGCTCCTTTGCCGAGTTCGTCGCGTACACGGGTACGGAGCAGGCGCGAATGCAGAAGCAGGCGTAATCCGCCACGGCCCACCAGACGCTGTTGGCCGCGAAGATGCCGACCATCTCGTTTTCCTTCGCCCCGAGTGCGAGCAGCGCCTTGGCGCTCGATTCGATCATGGAACCGAACTTCGCCCAGGTGTACGGGATCCATTCCCCGTGCGGCTTGTGCCGTACGGCCACTTTTTTGTCGCCGTATTTTTTAACACGGCTTCGCACCATGAGGCCAAGATGTTTTTCGCGCTCCAGAAACCGGTCAAACTCTTTGGAATAATCGACTGACATACTCCCACCTCCGGGTTTGTAAACTCCGATCACCGGCCGCGTGCCGGCGGCACTCCGGCAATCAATACAAAATAATAGCATCAATTTTTATATTTTGTCTACCCGGATTATAACACGGGAGAAGGCCTCGTTTCAGGATTATAATCATGAAATTCGGCCCCGTGCTCATTTTTAGATTGTATCATTTGTCGCCTGATCGTATCAGGAAACACGGAGCATTCAGGCAAGGGATATGGCTGAGACCATTTTACACTTTTTCATGTTCTTCGGGGCGCTCTTTGCGTTCGTGATATCGCTCGGCCAGTTCGTACAGAAGAGCAAGGAACCGGTTCATATGGTGTATTCCTTCTCCTTCGCGGGACTCGGCCTGTGGCTGTTCCATATAAGTTTGTATTCCACCGGCATCCTCGATCACGTCGAAGGCATCTATCACCTGAAAACGCTGCCGGTTCCGATCATCTTTCTGGTCCCTCCCCTCATGGTGCTCCGCTACAAGTGGATCATATCTAACCGGTTTATCTTCCGGCGCCGGTATCTCCTGCTCTTCCTGCCGAGCCTGCTTTCGGTGCTTCTGCTGGCCGCTCCCCTGGCCGTGGACGGCCTTGTTCCTGACGACCGGCATGTCGATTTTCGCCCCATACTGAGCTCGAGTTTCGCATCGCTTCCTCCCTACTTCCGGCTGGTCTACGCTTCGTTCATGCTCCCGAAGCTCTACCTTGTTGTTGCCATGCTCCCCACGCTTGTATCAATGGCCACGATCTGGCGGCCTCAGACTCCGGGCCGGGCCGTCCGTCTCTCGCGTATGGGATATCTCTTCGCCCTTTCCATCGTGAGCTCGAATATGCTCGCGATCGCGGGAGACTTTGCTTCCAACGGCCTGCTTAAAATCGCCGTTCTCATGGCCAACGTCTTCACCTGTCTGGTGTACCTGGCCACCCAGCGCCATCCTGACTACATGAGGCTTCTTAAAATTGAAAGCCGCAAGTCACATTACGAGCGCTCCCGCCTCCACGGGCTGGACCTTGAGCGCATTCTCGCGCGTTTGCGCGAGATCATGGAGGTCGAAAAGGCCTTCGCCGACGAGGAGCTTTCCCTCAAGGACCTGGCCGGCGACCTCGGCATCAGCCCGCACCAGCTCTCCCAGATTCTCAACGAAAGAATACGGAAGAACTTCAGCACCTTCGTCAACGAGTACAGGATCGACGAGGCGAAAAAGCTCCTGGTCGAGGAGCCCGACCGCTCCATACTCTCCGTCGGAATCGCCGCGGGATTTAACTCAAATACGACCTTTATTACGGCCTTCTCGAAACACGTGGGGGTCTCGCCCGGGCAGTATCGCAAGCACAACCTGAACTCCTCGGGCGGGGAATCGGTATGAGCACTCCAACCGGGCTGCTATGAGAGAAATCAACACCATCTTCCTGCGTCCCGGAAAGGAGAAGCCCGTCCTGAACCGGCATCCGTGGATCTTCTCCGGTGCGGTTTCGAGGGTCGATGATGGTGCAGCGGATGGTTCCATAGTTTCTGTCCGCGACGGCTCGGGACGGCATATCGGGTACGGCTACTACAACGGCCGTTCCCGGATCAATGTACGCATGCTTTCCTTCGGAGACCGCTTTCCCGACCGCGACCACCTGCATCACCTTATGATAGTCGCGCGTGATAAACGCCGGAGCTCCGGGGTGATATCACGAACGAACGCCTGGCGGGCGGTATTCTCCGAGGGGGATTTCCTTCCCGGACTGATAGCGGACAGCTACGACGGGCATCTGGTAATCCAGATTCTCACCCTGGGCATTGAACGCATGCGCGAGGACATCATCGGCCTGCTTGCCGAGGTCTTTTCACCATCAAGCATCTATGAGCGCAGCGACCACGCGGGCCGCTCGATCGAGGGTCTTTCCGACAGGATCGGCCAGGTGACCGGATCGACCCCTGAGGAGATACCGATCGTGGAGAACGGGCTGAACTACATAGTCGACGTTCACCGCGGACAGAAGACGGGCTTTTTTATCGATCAGAGGGAGAACCGCGCGCTCGTTGCGGGAATCGCCGCCGGCCGGTCTGCACTCAACCTGTTTTCGTACACGGGCGGCTTCAGCGTCGCGGCGCTCGCCGGTGGCGCGCTCGAGGCGGTATCGATCGACGTTTCCGAACCGGCGCTTACTATGGCGCGGCGCAACGCCGGGCTGAATGCACTCGAGGACCGCTCCGCTTTCATTGCCGCGGACGCCTTCGAATACCTGCGCGATAACGTCCTCCCGCACGACCTCATCATCATCGATCCTCCGGCATTCGCGAAAAACAAAGAGTCGGTACCATCCGCGTGCCGCGGCTACAAGGAGATCAACCTGCAGGCCATCAGGAAATGCCCTGCCGGTTCGCTCATCCTCACCTGCTCGTGCTCCCGGTTCATAGGCATGGACCTCTTCCAGAAGGTGGTCTTCGGGGCCGCGTCCGACGCCGGCAGATCGGTCTCGATTCTGTACGCCGGCCAGCACCCGGCCGACCACCCGGTCAGCGTCTTCTGCCCCGAGACATCCTATCTCAAGTCCCTGCTGCTTCATGTCGATTGAGGCCTTCCGCGAATGGTCCGACATCATGCCCGCCAGGAATCATGCCGGCGGAAAAGGTCTTGACGGGGGCGTTTTCCCCGGAGGATACTGGGACGCCATACATGACGAGGCCCCTATGTATCTCATTCTCGCCATAGATGACGATAAACATACGCTCAAGCTCCTCGAAGCCCAGATAAAAAAGATGGGCCACAGCGTCGTCGTCGCTTCGTCAGGACGCGAGGGGATCGATCTGGCGCGTACGGGCAACCCCGATCTCGTACTTCTCGACATCATGATGCCCCATATGGACGGCTTCGAGGTCGTCAAACAGATGAAAAAAGACGAGATCACGAGAAGCATTCCCATCATCATGCTTACCTCCAAGTCAAAAAAAGAGGACGTGGTAACGGCCATGCGCCAGGGCGCGGTCGACTACATCATCAAACCTCACACGTATGCCATGCTCACCCAGAAGATCGACGCGGCGCTCCGCATCGGCCGGATCCAGAAGCTCGAGGAGGCCGCCGAGCGCACGGAGCACATAAACCTTTCGCGCGGTACAGGAACTACGCTTATCTCGTTTAAAACCGGCATCAAGGACAGGGAGGTGCTCGCCGAGGCCAGGAAGGTATTCAACGCGGTGTTCCTCAAGCTCGTCCGCAACGACAACATCGTATTTGATCTGCGCTCGCTCGGCGCCGTCGACGCCGAGGATGCTGCGGTGCTGTCGGTGATCGCGGGCCTCTTCACGGAAAAAGAGGTCAACATCGTCGCGGGTAGACACTACGGAACACTCGTAAGCCTGGTGGATTTCGACGAGCGTGTCCGGCTGCACATCTCTTTCGGCGACCTCGAGGTCTACCTTAACAGCACAAGGCGCTGAATCCTCAGCGTGCCCGCACAAGCGCACACAGCCTTTCCAGCTCTCCGCGGATGCTATCCGCAAGCTCAACGAAAATCATGGTTCTCCCTTCCTCGGCCGCGCTCTCGAGTTCCCCGGAAAGGGTGGCGAGAAGCGTCAGCCCGTAGTTCGACGACACCCCCTTCAGAAAATGAGCGGCGAAACGGACATCTTCGCTGTCACCATCCGTCACGGACCGCTCTATTCTCGACAGATACTCTCCGGACGAGTCGAGGAAGTCGCGAAGCATTTCTTCGAGTTCGGCGCGCTCTATTCCAAGCGATATAGCGGTTTCATCGAGATTCACGATGCCTTCGTCCTTCCCTAGGCGCGTTCCTTCCCCGGAATTCACTCCACTGAGAAACCTCATCGCGACTCTCCTGAGCGCGGCCATATCGACCGGCTTCGAAAGATAGTCATCCATCCCCGATGCCAGCAGGCGTTCGCGCTCGCCTTTCACGGCGCGCGCGGTGAGGGCAATCACGGGGGTATGAGAGCGTTCCTCTTTTGTTTCAATTTCGAGGATTCGGGCCGTCGCCTCTATCCCGTCGAGCACCGGCATGCTGATATCCATAAAGACGATGTCGTACCGGCCATCGCGGAACATCTCCACCGCCTCGATTCCGTCGCGGGCGATGCTGACAGTCAAACCGAGACGCTCGAGCATGATGCGTATGAGCCGCTGATTGGCAGGCGCGTCCTCCGCTACAAGCGCCCTGCCCGGAAAAATAATCTCTCCGCCGTCATTCAAACCGGTGGTTTCCGGGCTTTCCAGCCCCAGAGCTTTCATTATTGCCGCTACGCATTTCGAAGCTGTCAACGGCATGCAGAGCATCACCGGGTGGGGCGCTCCCGCCGTCTCGATGATACCGCGCTGCCGCTCTCCAACGACCAGCACAAGGGGATTCCCCCCGGCCCTCCCGATAACGGTCCGTACCGTCCGCTCGGGCTGCATACTCACATCGGCGAAAAGAACGGCCCCTTCCCCGGCCGTCATGAAATCTTCGGGGCCGGTATTCTCCACCGCGATCCCCAGCGCACACAGGTAGCGCCCGAGAATATCCTCCTGTGGCGACGATTCGCCGCCGAACCTCAGAATTCGCGCGTTTCCGATTCGATCACTGAACGATAACCGCTCCGAATCGTCCCGGGTCGTACCAAAGTTTATGTCGAAGAAAAACCTGCTGCCCGCACCACGGGAGCTTTCGAGGCCGATCTCACCGCCCATAAGCCGCACAAAGCTCGAGCTTATCGCCAGACCGAGCCCCGTGCCGCCGTAACGGCGCGCGATTGAATTGTCCTCCTGCCTGAACGATTCGAATATGATCTCCCGCTTGTCGGGAGCGATCCCGATACCGGTATCGCCGACCGAAAACGACACCGTGCACCCGTTTTCCCGCTTCTCCTTAAGGCCTATCTCGACGGTGACGGCGCCATTCTCCGGCGTGAACTTTATGGCGTTCGAGATCAGGTTGTTCAGCACCTGTCGCACACGGAGCGAGTCTCCGACGAGGGTACGCGGGATGAGCGGATCGACAAAAGAGACCAGGCGGATTCCCTTCTCCGATGCGCGCGCCGCGAAAAGCTCCACCGGGCCCTCGAGCGAGGGCCGGGAGAGGAAGGCGCTGTGCTCGATATCCATCCTGCCCCGCTCGATCTTCGAGTAATCGAGGATGTCGCTTATTATTTCGAGGAGGTTGCGGCCGCTCTCCCTGATGATGCCCGCGTACTCCCGCTGTGTGGCGTCCAGCCTGGTTTCGAGCAGAAGTTCGAGGAATCCCAGCAGGCTGTTGATGGGCGTGCGGATCTCGTGGCTCATGTTGGCGAGGAAATCGCTCTTCGCCCGATTCGCGGCGTCGGCCTCCTCTTTGGCCCTGCGCAGGTCCTCATCCGCCCTTCGCCGCTCGGTAATGTCGTTGAAGGTGACCACCGCTCCTACGATCCGGCCCCTTTCGAGTATCGGGGTCGCGATATACTGTACAGGGAAAAGCGAGCCGTCCTCGCGCTGGAAGAGTACGCCGTCTCCGGTATGTACCCTGCCGTCGCGCATCGCCTCGAAATACAGGCATTCTTCCTCAGGACACAGCGCGCGGTTTTCGTCGCTCTGCCGCACCACCTCGCGATGGTTTCTGCCAATCATGTCCTCCACGCGCATTCCCATCATACGCGCGGCCGCGGGGTTTACAAAGGTGATGAGCCCGTCCATGCTGATCCCGTATACGCCCTCGCCGGCAGCCTCCAGGATAAGCTCGTTCTGCCTGCTGATCCTGGCCAGCATTTCCTCATAATGCTTGCGTTCGGTAACATCCCTCCAGTTGAGCACCAGGCCCTGGATTGTCTCGTCATCGAGCAGGTTGTTTCCCACGGCCTCGAAGAACACCCATTCTCCGTTACGATGCCTGAACCTGAACTGCGTGAAGAACTGCGTTCCGCCGCCCGTTACTGTCCGCTCGAGCGCGTTGAGAAACGCGCGCAGGTCCTGAGGGAATATCCATTCCGCGACGTTCCTGTCCACAAGCTCCCTGGGCCGATAGCCCAGCATCTGCTCCACGCTGTCGCTGACATAGCGAACGCCACCCTCCCTATTAAGAATTATTATGATGTCGGAGGAGTTCTTCACAAGCGACTGGTACCGCCGCGCGCTGCGGGCGACCTCGTCGATGGCTATCTTGCGCCTCGTGATATCGTCGATGGCCATGAGCACGCTTTCGACCTCCCCGTCGACTCGCACGGAACGGAGCTGGTATTCAAGCCAGTACTCCTCTCCGCTCACGCCCTTAACGATAATAAAGAGCCGTTCTTCAGAATCGACACCCCTGAGAGCCTTTACGAACCCCTCGGTAAAGTTCTCGGCATCCTCCGCGGGCAGTATGCCGGCCGCCGCCTCTCCCGGATAGACGTCCCTTCCGTACACGTTTCGGACCAGCTCTCGCGCCAGAGTGTTGATCGCGAGGATTCTCCCGTCTCTGCCGACATGCACCAGGGCCTGAAAGCTGATGTGGAACGCCGCATCAAGCCGTGCTTTGAGCTGTTTTTTCGTCTCTCTCACGAAAATTCCCCTAGCCGCGGAACACCGGAGAGTCAGCGTCCCGCCATATTTGATTGTGTCGTCCTGAACGGTAAAGTCAATAGCATTTCGACCCCCGGTACCGTACAACAGGTGACTCAAATCATGAAGCCCGCATGCCGATAAAAAAACAGGCATTTCGGACAACCCACGGCGGCCGCCGTCGAAACGGACACAAAGGGGGAATTACCAATGTCGGGACTTCACCACAACGAACGACGCGATTACATCCGCATGGAGATGGATGCCCCGCTTTCCTTTACCCGCGAGGGGGCCCCGGGAACACATACCGGGCGCTGTATCGACATGAGCCACACCGGAATGCGGATTGAAACAGGGACGCCTCTCTCCCCCGGGGAGAGAATCACTGTCGACCTCGATCTGGGAAATCCCAAATTTAACCCGATGCGCGCCCATCTTGAAGTGCTGCGGGTGGTCGAGCATCCCGACGGCACCGCAACCGTCTCCTGTAAAACACTCGAGATCGTATAAGCGCGCGGATACACCGCTCCGGCCCTGCGCGTCCACTCGGCCCCCTTTTCATTATTTTTATTACCCGTCCTTCGCCCTTCTCCCGGTAAAATTATTGCACAATCTGCGATAACAATGTTACTATAGTACCGGCGACTGGAGAAAGTTACCGTATGCTTCGCCGGAGGTCCTCCACGCCGCCCTCGATACCCTGATGGCTGATAGCGAGAACAACTCCATTCTGCTCGCTTCGACGGATAGTGCCGCCTTATCGTCAATTAAGGGTGCGCTCGAATCCGCCGGATTCACCGTTTCCATGATTTCCACCATCGGTGACACCGTCGCGGCGATGGCTCGCGACACGCCGATCGGGCTTCTGATCGTCGATCACGCGTTTCTTCTGCACTCCGAATTCAGATCGGCCGTATCCAGAATACCGAAGAGTCCCGTCATTCCGCTACTGGTGCTCTGTTCTCTACATGAACCGATTATCGGCCTGACCGGAACGGATGCACCGGTCTACGGATTTATCGATAAGAACATGCGCTCGGACGCGCTCGTTCATTCGGTGCAAACGGCTCTCAGGCTGCATTCCGCTTCTCCTTACGCCGCCGGACACCCGCAAAAACATGCGGCGCAATCCGGTCGCCACGCGCGGACAGAACCCCCGGAGGAAACCGTAACGGGTCCGAAAACCGATGGGATACGCTTCGACCTCTATAGAACTCTGCTCGATGCCACCGACGATATCGCCTATATAAAAGACGATAGCCTCAGGTACGTCATGGTAAACCGGGCGTGCCGGGATTTTTTCAGTAAACCAGAACGGGATCTGATCGGCAAAACGGATTCCGTACTTCTCGGAGAGGAAGCGGCGAAGAGCCGCCTCATCACCGATCGACAGGCGATACGGCTAAACCGCCATCTTGTGAGCGTGGAGGATAGTAACGGGAGGGTGTACGAATCCAGGAAGTTCCCGGTTCTCCTCGACGGAGGCGGTACGGGTATCGGAGCTTTCATGCGCGATATCACCGAAACCAGGCGCGCGGAAGAGCGCCTGCTTGCCTCCGAGAAGAAGCTCTACCTTCGAAACAGGATCGCACAGCTTTTTCTGACGGTGCCCGGGGACGAGATTTACGACGGCATCCTCGAGGTTGTCCGCGAGATGTTGAAAAGCCGCCTCGGTATCTTCGGCTATCTGGACGCGGAAGAGCGGCTCGTCAATGTCTCCATGATCGGAGCGAACGAAGGCTCCTGCGGCGCCCATGCCGCGGACCGCGACTTCCCCCATTCGACAGGGAACGGCCTGTGGGGCAGGTGTCTGGCCGATGGTCACTCCTTCTACCGCAATGACGGCCTTTCCGCTCCCGCCGGCCACCCGGCGCTTTCCAACGCCATCTGCTCTCCCGTCATGTACGGAGACAGACCGATCGGCATAATCACACTCGCCAACAGGCCCGGTGGATACGACGACCGCGACCTGGAAGACCTCGAGGAGATGGTACGCTATATCGCGCCCCTGCTGTTCTCACGGATGGAGTACGCGCGCAAGGAAGGCGAGCGTCGCGCCGCCGAACAGAAGATCGGCAGATTTTCATCGGATATGGCGTTCCTGTCCCGCACGGCGATGGGCTTCATCGACCTGCCGGCGCATCTCGACATATACGAGTATATCGCGCGCTCCCTGGAGGAGCTGTTGCCCGGATACAGGATACTGGTCAACGAGTTCGACCCCGAGGATGGAA
>Ga0116174_10005263_pt1 | contig 9978 bp, 8 predicted proteins | sample AD_UKC087_MetaG_FD_89801 | JGI IMG/M metagenome (GOLD analysis project Ga0116174, IMG submission 89801) | Active sludge microbial communities of municipal wastewater-treating anaerobic digesters from USA - AD_UKC087_MetaG | ecosystem: Engineered > Bioreactor > Anaerobic > Digestate | place: USA...
CACAAATTCTATATCCCTAGAGGTTTCACCCAGGATAATAAAAGGCTCATCGTAAGGAATTTTTGGATTATTAAAAAAAGATCCCGATTCAAAATCCACCTTCACAATTCTTTCCTGCGCAAACAAGCAAGAAAACAGCAGAAGTAGGGTAGCAGTTGAAAAAAGTTTTTTCATGGTTTTATCTGTTATTTATAAATTAATTCAAGCCACAAAGGTACGATTAAATTTCGGATTTTATTAGGATTAAAAGATGAATAGGATTAAAAAAGTCGAAAGTCGAAAGTCGAAATCCAATTACGAATTACGAATTACGGGATTAAATGTAAATTGGATACGGCTGTAGAGACGCAATGCATTGCGTCTCTATGATCACGTGCATCGTTTTTTATTTCTTTGATAATCAAGGGTTTCAATACACAATTTATCCCCAAGGTTTAACATTCCAGAGTGGGGAAGTGATATAACTAAAGAGGAAAACCCATTCTGCCCCCTTTTTTTCTTTTTTCAAAATAAGAAGGAAAAAAGATTTTTGGGACATTATGATCTCAATGCAACGAAATATTTTCCTGCTTTTTAATTTCTGTGCACAGTTTTTTTGTAAACAGTTCAGCCCCGGTTTTATTCATGTGACTGGCATTATAGAAATAATCTTTATTCAAACAGAGCTCATCGTCAGAGTAGTCCAGAAACATAAAATCATATTTATCGGCGAATGCTTGAAAGCCTTGAATGATTTCATCCTGATTTGCAATAAATTCCTGTCCTTCAATGTAGATTGGCGGATACACTAAAATAACCTCAATTTGTTGCTCTTTACACTCTTTGAGATATTGGTCAAACAAAATGGCGGATGGTTTATCAAACTTGATGACATATTTCGTCATTTTTTCTCTCGCCTTATCTAAATCCTGATTCCAGGTTTTGTTTTGTCCCTGATAGCCCCGAATCCTTTGAGGTTGATTGATTCGAGGTATAATGAGCATCTCAATCGATGTCCTTATAGCATCCCATTTACCGTAGTAGCGCATGAGTGGAATTTTAAAATCAAGATATGTAAAACCTTTATATTTTGAAAGGTATTCGTAAAAGGTTTTATCCCATAGCATATAGGGCAAAAATTGGTCGGCATTATAGAGATTTCCCTTCTCTAATGTACCGATGTCAATGGAATGAATGATCAGTTTAGGTTTTGGGTTATTTTCCAATGTCAGAAGATGTCTTAGATATTGCATATTAAAAGTATGCCCATCAATACCCAGATTGTACGCGGGTTGTTGGAGGCTGTCTTCTATGATTTTTGGATCAAAGTGAACCCATGCCCGGGAACTTCCGTATATCAAGATATTGGCATCCAGTTTACCTTCAAGGATTGCATTCCAGGTCGGATACTCTTTTTGAGCGTAGAGATTGGATTTTCTCAGATTGGTTGAAATGAACAAGTCAACAAAGTATCCCAACAAAATAATTGGAAGCAAAAAAATGAGTATTTTTAAAAGAAACTTTTTCATTAAAACTGAAAGTAAATAAATTCTTGACTTGAACCTGCGAAAATGAATATCAAAAGTAGTATCAGATAATAAAAAGACCAACGAGCTATTCTGTTTTTAGTAAGTAGGTTTTGAATGGCATTTTGACTTTCCCGACCCAGCCATTCAATGACAATAAAAAATAAAACTAAAAGCAGGGTGGGGGTTAGCATTGTAGCATCTTTAAAGTGGGGTATTGAGAAGAGAGAGGAAGAAAAAATTCCGGAAATATAGCTTATAGCATGTCCCAAACTTTCTGCTCTAAAGAAAATCCAGGCAAAAACAGTCAATCCAAAAGTGAGAACCATTGAAAGGAACTCTTTTAACCCGGGAATTAATTTCCCTTGAGCTACCGTTTCCATGTGATTTCTATTCTTATTAGTTAAAAGCAGGGGTAAAAAATATACCGCATTTAATGCGCCCCATACAATAAATGTCCAGTTTGCACCATGCCAAAATCCGCTGACAATAAAGATGATAAAAGTATTTCTAATTTTCATCCAGGTTCCACCCCGACTGCCACCCAGCGGAATGTAGAGGTAATCTCTGAACCAGGTTGACAATGAAATGTGCCAACGTCTCCAAAATTCTGCAATATCTCTTGAGAAATAGGGGAAATTAAAGTTACGCATCAGGTTAAATCCAAATAGTCTTGAAGTCCCAATCGCAATATCTGAATAGCCTGAAAAGTCACCATAAATTTGAAAGGTAAAGAACAGCGCTCCTAAAACAAGCGTACTTCCGTTCATATCCGCCGAGTTGTTGAAAATCTGATTGGCAAATTCCGCACAATTGTCGGCAATAACTATCTTTTTAAAAAATCCCCACAGCATCTGTCGTAGTCCATCCGCTGCTTTGGAATACTCAAAAGTGCGTTTTGTATAAAATTGAGGCAGTAAGTTTGTTGCCCTTTCGATAGGTCCGGCAACTAAATTTGGGAAAAAACTAACAAAGGCAGCAAAAGCAATAAAATCTTTTGTCGGTTCAATTTTTTGTCTGTAAACATCAATGGTATAACTTAATGTTTGGAAAGTGTAAAAGCTGATCCCAACAGGTAAAATAATATTTAAACTACTGGCTTTAAACTCTCGTCCAAAAAGTGAGAAGGCAGCAATGAAGTTATCTACAAAGAAGTTATAATATTTGAAAAATCCTAAAAATCCAAGATTTACGACAATGCTGACCCATAATAAAAGCTTTCGTTTCCGTCGATTTTCTTCTTTCCCTAAAAGGATTCCCATGAAATAATCTACAACGATACTGAATGTAATCAATGAGAGAAATCTCCAGTCCCACCAACCATAGAACAGATAGCTTGCAACCACGATGAGGCTGTTTTGTAATGTCAGGTTTTTATTTGTAACAAACCAATACAGGATAAAAACTATCGGTAAAAAAATCGCAAAGTCAATCGAGTTAAAAAGCATTTTTCCTATCCCTTAACATTGATTCAGATTGTCATTATCCAGCATGACCGGACGATTTATCATTTAGGGCGCAAATATACGATAAAAATTACGAAATCCGAAATCATTTTACTTTCCACCTTCTTTCTTTATACAACGGGATTCTCCATCAATATAGAAGACAATTCTTTCCTTAAACGTCGTGTCAATGAATGAGTTAAAGCAAGCAATAAATTGATCAAATTGTTTTCTGGTGTACGCCAGTGATCCATTTAACCAGTACAATTTATTGTCAGCAGTTGCAATATAGTCATTGCATCCTGTTAAGCCGTATCTCATAATAAGTGGTGAGTAGTCACAACTAAAAACTGTAGAGTCATCCCAATATTCAATACCTGCAATGATGGAGTCACCGCTTTGTTCAAAGTCATAAATAATTTCTATTTTCTCATTGTGATTCATTGCAACAAATAGTTCTGACATTTTCTTTTCTAAACTCTCTTTGCTTGTAAATGTGGCTTCTATGAGATAAAATCTCAATATTGTGCTTGTTTTGGGTTCAAATATATAATGTCTGACAACACTAGTCAAACTATCGTTTAAAAGTTGCTTAAACATTCCATATTTAAAGCCTTGTGATGTTTTGTCTCGAAAGGTTAAATCAATCGTATCTGTTTGTAATTCAAAGTGATATCGGGAGCCTTTAAACTTTTTGAGCAAGGAATCAGCTTTGTTAACAAAGGCTTCAATACGAAAAATATGTTCTTCATTCTCTATTTTCGAAGATTCAACTTGCTCTTGAACGGATAAGGAGTCCGTTTCAATCATCTCTTCGTCACTCTTTTTGCCTGAATTAGAGCAACTTAAGAAGAGAAACAGTAAAGCTCCCAATATATAATATTTTGTTTTCATAATTGTTTTTTATTCTTTTAAATTTCCATTCTCATCAAAAAGTCGAAATGAAAGGGTCCAATATTTTTTTTCTGAACTTGTTGATGAGGGGCTTTCCCTTTGTAATTGCTCTTTAGTATATTGCTCTAATGGAGAACTACCTCCAAATTCCCAAAGCATAATATCTCCATTAGGGAATAGTAACCAAACTGATCTTTTTCTTTCATCTATTAAGTTTAAAAGAATGGTATTGTCTAATTGATAATTCAGGTTTTCTATTCCACTTTCAGAAAGATCTCTTAAAAAGTTTTCTTGCATACTGTCTGAGAATGATTTATTCACCCTAAAATGAATCCATAATTCTTTATTGGGATCTTCTTTTAAAAGATTCACCAAAAATGATGCATTGTGAACTCTTTGGAGTATCGCATCTTTCTGTTCTATTAATGGTTGAATGGATCCGGGTTTTGAGTCGTAATCCATAACTACTTCAAACTTTAAGTTATGCACTTCTTTTCTGTCTGTGAGGAATGCATTCCAGCAGTATTCTTCGCTATCTTCTATATTTCTAACCCATAAAGGACCAACGAAAGGGTCTGAGATGATAAAGTTTTGATGAATGAGAGCTATCTCATGTCGAAGCAGTCGCTCAAACTGATAATTCTCGTTTTGAATGCGAATAGCCAAATAATCAGGTAACTCATTGACTACTTCTTGAAGACGAATTATATTATTGTCTATTCTTTCCTCATCTTTCAGATAACAAGTGTAGTAAACAAATAGTTCATAAATCAATATTCGGTTGTAATCATCCAATTCATCGTCAGCAATGGCATTTAGCATTGCCTTTTCCAATTCATCTTTATATTTTGATTCAGCCAGTGCAAATGCGGTTTTATCAATATTATTTTGATGGTAATGATTTGTTGCAGGATTTTCAATTTTTAGGGAGACTCCAAGAAACAGGTCGGGGATATTGATTTTGATCTCTTCCAACTCTTTCATGTAGGTGTATCGCTTTTCTTGAGCATGGTTATTATTATCTTCATATCTCTCGACCAAGATATCCAGGTGAGAGCGCAAAAATAGATCCCAATTGAGAGTTTCTGCTGCTAAAATAGCAATTTTCAAGGCGTGATCTCTTGAATCATAATGCAAACCACACCTCCGATTCCTTCTAAGGAATAATTCTTTCTCTTTTGAAATGTACCTTCCTACAAGCGTTTCAAAGTCATCATTGGATACTCCTTCTAAAATCGCCTCCTGATAGGCTTTCTTTAAAAGTTGATTAAATTTTCTTGATTTTGCTAACTTTTTATCGATGATTTGAAACTTTAAACTATCCCATTTGTTGAATTCAGTCATAAAATCTTTACGCTTTTCAAAATCCTTGAATTGAGGTCTTTTTGTTTTCTCATCAACGTAGAGCATAAACTTTTCAATATCTCCGCCTTTTTTAGCATCTCTTAAGTAGAGAACATCTATTGCATCTTCGTGAAGCATATTTTCGATCAACCGTTCAGTAGCTTCAGAGTCATCTAAAGGCTTATCGTGAAAAGCATTTTCAAAATAGATTTGAGTGTTCGTATCAATCAGATAATCTGAATAGCGAATATAGTTTGCGTACTTATCCGGGATTGGGATACTTTGAAACTCCTCAGCAAAATAAAAAGCCTCTACTGATTCACCGAAATATGGATCCTCATCCGAATATTCGAAAACCCATGAATTATGAAGCTTTTTTGTGTACAGTTCAGCTTGGTTTTTAAAAGTAAAATTATAGGATAGATTTTTTCCAACGCTTAAACTAATGAATTCTACTACATCATTATTGTTGTCATCTTTGTATAAAGATTTGATAATAATTATGTTATCATCTAAATCAGCATTAGGATATTGGTTGAGAAAATCCTCATAAGAGATATTGTTTTCAATATCTTTCAGTGCCTCCCGGACACGTTCTTTATTCACTTTAACATAATGCCCCAGAGCCTGTTGCTTTGAATAATAGGTTGTATTCAAATTCGATGCTGCAAAACTACGATTTAACGAATCTACAATTTTTGTTAATTGCTTGATTGTTGTATCGCTATAAAGCATTGCGCTGTTATGAGTTTGAAAAACTCCATTTTGGGCAAATAAACCCATCACACTGAACATGATTAAACCTATCAGTACGATCTTTTTCATCTTTTCGGAATATTATTTTTGCTGATCAAACCCTTGCACAAACCACGCAACAAATATACGAGAAAAATTTAAAATTTAGAGTTTAGAATTTAGTTTTTTTCCGCCTTCCGCCTTTATTTCATATTTCATATTTCTTATTTGGAATTTTAAATAAAAGGGGGGCAGCATAGAGGGTGTCTCTTTTGTTATTTCAACTCCCCTCCTCTGGAAGAAGGAGGGGTGCCCGAAGGGCGGGGTGGTTTCTGGAATATTATTCCTTTTTAGAATGTGTGATCAATTACGGATTATGAAATCCAAACTTTAACGGCATAATTTATCAACTTATCCTTCTTTAATTCTACTCTGTATATCTCGCCGCTGCCTGAATTGAAATTAGATTGGCAACCCAAATCCATAAATCCAATACAGCCATTGTATAGGATCAATTTCCAACAGTAGGATCGATCATATTGTCCAAAAAGTTTCTGAAAATAAGGCTCATTTTCAAAGTCTATTTCACCAATCGATTTGTAGGCTTTGCTAAGTTGAATCGATTCAGATGCTATGTTTGAATCATTAAAACTGTTGAAATCAGTCGATTTAGAAATTTTAAATCCTCCTTTCAAGTGAGGTTCCATGTTGTTCTGATGTCGCTCCAACCTCTCCTGATTGCAGAAACCACTACCTAAACGCTCCAATGCAAGCAAAATAACAAAACAGTTGTAATTGCAATCTTCATATGGGTGCATCAGTTGATATTTTTTGGGAGGATATGTCTCAGATTGACCTTGTACATAGTCTGAGTAATACTCTTTTGACTTTTTATCCCACTCTTTGTAATATTCGATCAGTAGTGATTCAGTTTTCTTTGTCCGATTTTCAATCAGTGCAAATAAAGCATTCTGATCAATTTTAGGTGACTCATTAGGATAGTTTTTAGGGTCATAACCCTGAATCAACGCTTTTTTATTGTTGAAATAATCATGCAGAATATGAGGTAATTTTTTATTATCGTGAGTATGTAGGGCATATTGAACCAGGAAATCCTCAATTCTTGGGGATGGTGTGGCAGTTCTGCTTAGTTTGGCCAGCTGCTTTGCAACACCGGGATCAACATAAAAAACAGGGAAAGTTCCACTTTTAGCCACTTCCAATGCTGAATCCAGACCCAAATTCCGGGCAATCGGAATCAAATCTTTTGTATTCACAACTTTCAATTCCTGTCCCGAAAGATTCAGGGAAAGGAACAATAATCCTATAGTTGCTATTTTATGCAGTATGTTCATGATGGTTGGTCGAAAGGCGAAAAAATACATAAGTTCCACCGTACCTACCTGCTTGAGCTGTAATGCCAATAGCATTAGTGGCTTCAATCCAATTTTTAACTGAAAGTACAAAGTTATTGCTTCCAGCTGCATTTTTAATGGTACCGAATTCGGTATAATTAAAATCCGGATTGTAAAGGGCTTCCCATTCCCCGATATACTCAATCGTACTTTTTAAACTGAGCCATTTGATGATGATGGCTTCCTGCATTTGGCTCTTTGCCATATCGGTGAGTGAAATATAATCATTCTGTTTTTGAGATATGATTGTAATTTCTGACCCCGCAATTTCTATTTTTCGTTTTTTTGTCATAATTGTTTAGTTGGTTTTAGTTCACAGATGTAGTTTGTTAGAAGTAAAGATAAAAGTCTAAATCACCTAATTAAAAAGCAAAGATAACACAATTTCTAAAATAAAACAATAGGCTGTAAAGATATTTTATAATAAATTTGGGCTAAAGCCCTGTGTTTCATGGGGTTAATTCCGATCCATGCCCTAAAGGACATGGCTATTGATATGAATATCAATGAGATACATTAGATGTTTGACCATTTTCAATTTTCAACTTTCAATTTACTTCCGCCTTTCGCCTTTTTTTCATTCCGCCTTCTTCTTGCTGTAAAATTCCCTTTTCGATCAGATCCTTGATATCACGGATGGCAGTATCTAGTGAACTTTTGGTAGAATAATATTCCTAATCTTCGCATATTTTGCGAAAATTATTAATTTTTGTTATAAAAAGTGGAAATGGAAGTTGAATTGATTAAAAGTCATAATGCCTTTCAGAGATGGGAATTGATTCAACTTTTTCAATATTCTTTAAAATTTTATTACAAGTTGCTACTAATTTCTTTTTATTCGGAGGTGAACCCCAAAATAAATCATCCAACTCATAATCTTCCATTTCTAAAATCTCCTCTATGAGTTTTTTAGCATTTTGAATATATTCAGTCTCATTTTCACAATGGTAGGATAATAGCCCAAAATGTAAGGTTAAATCATGGGTCAAACGCTCTGCCTCAACTAATATTCCATCGTATGCTTCTCTTGATAAATCGTCAGTATCCATATTGGATTTTTTTTACTGTCAATAACTAATTAATTTTGCAAATATACAAGGAATAATTCTAAATTCTAAATTTATAATCCCGTAATTCGTAATTGATTCTTTCTACCTTCAAATACTTTCGACTTTCGACTTTCGCCTTTCGCCTTTTAATTCTACCTTCTTATTTTAATCTTTCTCCAAGAATAATTTTTGGCATTGTTGTCAGACACCGGTTGAATTGTTTGTAAAACTTTTCCAATCCGGATTTTGTTGCTTCGGCATGAATCAATTCATTCTCCAGTTCCCAATACAAGACATAAGTTACGCTTTGGGGTTTTCTTGTCAGCCGGATCGCGGGTTCTCCACTTTTGACTGCATTAAAGTCCTTTTGCCGATGTGTCCTTTTGATATATTTAACATCAACTACACCCGCGAAAGATTTATGATGTTCTGCAACCTCTTCGATCAATTTTTCAAATTCATCCACCTTCTCAGGTTTTACTTCATAAATACAAATCTCTGAAAATTTATTCATTTTTTCTCAATATTTTCTGAATTAATAAACAATTCTAAATTCTAATTTCTAAATTCTAAATTTAACCTCGTAATTTGTAATTCGTAATTCGTAATTGAATCATTCCGCCTTCCGCCTTCCGCCCTCCGCCTTTTAATTCTACCTTCTACCTTCTTCCTTTATTCGTCGTGATATAGAAAGTAATACGCCTCAACATTATCCAGATACGCCCCATCAAAGCCGGCATCGATGATTTTCTTGATATAGGAATTGTCATTGCCGTAGATAATCTTCTGCCATTCCGGATCCCAGAATTCAACCCAATATTCATCATGGTACCCTTCATATTCCTTCTTCATCCAACTTGGTAGGTGCTGATACCAATCACCTTGCCAGTAGTAGCGACATTTTTCTGCTGCACCGATGTTGATGTAGGAAATCACCATTCTCTGTCCGCCATTGGCCTTCCTTTTCAACTGATTAATCTCTTCTGCTGTCCATTCCGTTTCATTGAAAAACAGATCCATGATAATCAGATCAAAATCGGTTCTGGCGATGGCATCAATCACTCCTCCCCTGGATAAAAAAAACTCTGTATCGATAAAGTATAAATAGTTTTGTGCCTGAGATAGAGTGAGAATATCAGCGCTGTTAGGGTAGGGGATGGTGTCGGGAATTTTCAAATAGTTATAGTTGTCGTTGCTTCTCGGAAAGCAAATAAATCCTTCGCTATAATTACGATAGAGGGCATCTGCAATATCGGCATCATTGCCGACATATTCTGAAACGAGTATTTTTCTAGACTTTTGGAGTTTTCGAAGTAGGGCAAGTCGTTCATAATCAGGTGAGTAGCCACCCTTATAAAACAACTCTTCAACTCCAAAGCCATTCACAGCCAACAAATAGGCCGGATGTTCTCCTTCATTTGGATCAAGATCCTGAAAAGCAAGTTCAACACCATTTTGTGGAACAATAATAAAGTCAGCATCATGACCTCTTGCATATTGGGCAATATTCACGACAAAATCCTGCATTTTCACGGCAGCCCTGTTCGTTTGCTTCTCCTTTGAGCACCCCAAAAAAATGATTGCCAGGATG
>Ga0116174_10005269_pt1 | contig 9972 bp, 7 predicted proteins | sample AD_UKC087_MetaG_FD_89801 | JGI IMG/M metagenome (GOLD analysis project Ga0116174, IMG submission 89801) | Active sludge microbial communities of municipal wastewater-treating anaerobic digesters from USA - AD_UKC087_MetaG | ecosystem: Engineered > Bioreactor > Anaerobic > Digestate | place: USA...
GCGGGCCGCCTCGCGCGCCCGCGCCGCCTCGATGGACTTCTGGATGATGCGGTTGGCGACCTGGGGGTTCTCCTCGAAATAGGTCTGGAGCCCCTCGTACACCAGCGAGTTCACGATGCCCTGAACCTCGCTGTTGCCCAGCTTCATCTTGGTCTGCCCCTCGAACTGGGGGTTCCGCAGGCGCACGGAGATGATCGCCGTGAGCCCCTCGCGGGCGTCGTCGCCGGAGATCGCGTAGTCGTTCTTCTTGGAGGCCGGCGCCTTCTTCGCGTAGTCGTTCAGGCTCTTCGTGAGCGCCGCGCGGAACCCGCTCAGGTGCGTGCCGCCCTCGTGGGTGTTGATGTTGTTCGCGAAGCTGAACAGCGTCTCGGAGTACGAGCCGCTGTACTGGAGCGCCACCTCCACCTCCAGGTCGTCCCGCGCCACCTCCAGGTAGATCGGCGCGCGGTGCAGCGGCTCCTTCGCGCGGTTCAGGTACTTCACGTACTCCACGATCCCGCCCTTGTACTGCATCACCACGGGCTCGTCGTCCGTCCGCTCGTCCTCGAAGACGATCTTGATCCCCTTGTTCAGGAAGGCCAGCTCGCGCAGGCGCCCCAGCAGCGTCTCCGCGTTGTACACCGTGTCCTCGAAAATGTCCGCGTCCGGCAGGAAGGTCACCTTCGTGCCCGTGCTGCGCGTGCGCCCGCGCTGCTCGATCTTCCCCCGCGCCACGCCCCGGTCGAAGGCCATGAACCACGCGACCCCGTCGCGCTTCACCTCCACCTCGAGCCACTTGGACAGCGCGTTCACGCAGGACACGCCCACGCCGTGCAGGCCGCCCGAAACCTTGTAGGAGTTGTTGTCGAACTTGCCGCCCGCGTGCAGCACCGTCAGCACCACCTCCAAAGCCGTCTTGTTCTTGAACTTCGGGTCCCGGTGCATGTCCACCGGAATGCCGCGGCCGTTGTCCTCCACCGTCACGCTGTTGTCGATGTGCACCGTCACCGTGATCTGCGTGCAGTACCCCGCCAGCGCCTCGTCAATGCTGTTGTCCACCACCTCGTACACGAGGTGGTGAAGACCCCGCGTGCTCGTGTCCCCGATGTACATGGCGGGCCGTTTCCGGACCGCCTGCAACCCCTCAAGGACTTGGATGGAATCTGCGGTGTAACTGTTTTGCGCCATTGTACTTACCTCTTGGGGAAACCGCCTCCTGCACCTGGGACGGTTTGGACGCCGCCAGTATAGCAAAAATGGGGCGATGAAGCAAGAAAAGGCGCAATATTTTGCGATATTCCGGCGTTCCGGCACTTGATGTTGTGTCTTGACAACTTTTCAAACAAATAAGAATATCACAAATAAGGTAAATTATTTACCCCGTAGGGGCAAAACAGAAATGCTTGCGCCCGGGCCGGAGATTGCAGGCGATCAAGGCGCCGCCGTGGCGGATGTGGAGGCGCCTGTTGATCGGCGCCACTCCGGTGCGCAGGCACACATTCCAGACCACCCCCGGCCCGTAGACGGGCAGGGTGACATGGGGGTGCTGGCGGGCCGCGAGGCGAGAACTGCGGCCAAAAGGCACGACAGAAGGCGCACGACGGCTCCTCCCGGGGACGTTTCCCCGGGCTACCCCTCCCGGATTTCGCGCTTTCCGGGGTCAAAAACCTGGCGCCGCCCCGTGTCGTAGGCCTTCATCGCCATGATCACCGCCACCGCATGCTGGTAGCCCGCCTCCATGGGTGCGTTCGGGGTCTTCCGCGAACGGATGCACTGGAGCCAGTCAACGAGGTGGTCGGGCACCGGCACATCCTCGACCCGGATCTGGTCCTCAGGCTTCCCGCCGCTGTTGAGGGCGCCCCTTCGGTAGAGGTAGACGTCCTCCCCCTCCCACAAGTTCATGGCGGCCTGGTCGCCGTACAGGGAGAATCCGGAACCGGAGCAGTTCCCAAAGCCGGTGGAGTAGCAGACCAGAAACCCCTCCGGATAGGTCCACACCGCCTGCACCTGCTCGGGGCAGTCAAAGGGAACCCCCTCATGCCCCTCGCTGTCCCGTCCCAGGCACACTGCGCTCACGGGAAAGGTCGTGCCGGTGATGTAGTGCACCAGATCCACGAAATGCGACCCGTAGGTGGGCACCGGTCCGTCAGAGAACTCGCGGAACCCGTACCATCCGGTCAGTTGGGCGGCGCTGAAGGGGCGGTCGGGCCGGCCCATCAGGAATCGCTGCCAGTCCACATCCTCCGCCCGGGCCTCCTTAAGCTGGGTGAGCCAGTAGGGCCGGGGCTCGTTGCGCATCTGCTCAATGCGTCCGACCTTTCCGAGCAGCCCCTTGCGGTAGGCCTCGCGCGCACCGGTCATGCTGGGCAGGCTGCGGGACTGGGTGCCGATCTGGACCAGTATCCCGCTTTCCCTCACCACGTCGCAGACCCGGTTCAGGCTCTCCATATCCTTGGCGAGGGGTTTTTCGCAGTAGGCGTCCCTGCCCGCCCGCGCCGTGTCCTCCAAGTGCCGGACATGCTGGTGGTCGCAGGTGGCGATCATCACGGCGTCAATGTCGGGGTCGTTGACGAGGTCCTCGTGGCTGACGTACTGCTTCGGGGCCGCGCCGTTCCAGTTCTGGACCATGCCGGCCGCCTCTTCCCGGGCCACCCGCCAGACATCGCACACGGCGCGGTACTCCACGTTGTGCGCCTTTTCGTGGGCGTGCAGACCGGGCATGTGCGCCGTGCGCCCCCGCTCGCCGCAGCCCAGCTGGCCAACGCCAATCCGATCGTTGGCACCGACCACACGGGCGTAGCTCGACGCGTTCATGGCCACGGCGGCGCCGGCGGCCGCCTGAAGAAAGCCGCGGCGGGTGGGGCGGGTTTTCATGCGTGCAGTTCCTTTCGCGGATGCTCGCCGTCCAGCATGTCACATCCCCCGCAGGGATGCAACTCCGCCTGCGGTTCGCCTATTCCGCCGCCGCCGACACCTTGTAAGCGACCAGCGCGTCGCCGTGGCGGACTAAAAGGTGCCCGTTGGCGATGGTGGGATGGGCCCAGTGCTTGTCGTCGCCGCCGTCGGTCACGGGGAACTGGCCCGTCCGGACGAACCCCGACGGGTCGGCCTTGACCAGGCTGACGATGCCCTTTTTCGGCCCTTCGTAGACGTACAGCATGCCGTCGGCGGCGATGGTGACGCCCTCCCCCACCTCCTTGGTGGTCCACATGACTTTCCCGGTCGCCATTTCGAGGCAGACCAGCTTGCCGCCGCCCTTGTAGCCCGTGCCGTAGAGATGCCCGTCCACCGCCACCACGCCGTGGTGCAGGCAGTCCAGGGTCTTGTCCGCCCACTTCTGGGTGACCGACGCGCCGTCGGCGGAGAGTTCCAGCGCGGCCCCGCCGGTGCCGTCGCCCGCCACATAGTAGAGAAGCCCCCCGCCGTAAACCGGGCTCACCCCGTGGATGTCCCAGGGGGCCTTCTGCTCCACCTGCCACAGCAGCGCGCCCGTCGCGGGGTCGGCCCCGACGACATAGAGGCCCGTGGCGGTGGAGATCATGCGCCGGCCGTTGTGCGTGAAGATCACGGGGGAGCAGTAGGCCGCCTTGTCCTTTGGCTCCTTGAGCGCCCAGACCGTCTCGCCGGTGTGCTTGTTAAGCGCGGCGATCAGGCCGTCGTCCCCGCCGGGCGTGCAGATCAGGTTCTCCCCGTCCAGCAGCACCGACTCCGCGTAGTGCCACATGGGCTTCTTCGCGTTGAACCGGGCGGCCACGTTCGCCTCCCACACCTTCGCCCCCGTGTCCGTGTCGAGGCACACCACCACACCCAGGCCTGTGAGAAGGTAAAGGCGGTTTCCCTCCAGGGTCGGGGTGGACCGCGCCCCCGGCGCCTGCTCCTCGTCCGTCTCCGGGCCGTAGGGGATCGTCTTCACGACCGCGCCGTCCGGCGTCAGCACCGTGACCACCCCCTCCTTCGCCCCCGTCATCCCCGTGACATAGATCTTCCCGTTCAGCGTGGCCGCAGACGAATAGCCCCTGCCAATCCCGGTGGCCACCCACGCCTTGTTGGGGCCGCCCTCCGGCCATTCCTTCAGCAGTCCCGACTCCGGAAACACCCCCGTCCGGTCGGGCCCCCGGAACTGCGGCGAATCGGCCGCAACCGCCGCCCCCGCGGCGGCGAAGAGGATCGCGGCAAGAAGGCAATGGCTGGTCTTCATCTGTCCAATCCCTTTCGGTTCTTTGCGTGTCCGGGATTATCCCAGAAACCGCCGCCGGGGGCAACCACGGAACACACGGAGCACACGGAAAAGAAACGTTTTCTTTGCGGTGTGTTCCGTGTGCTCCGCGGTGGCAAATTGCATCCGGCAAGGGGATCGGGTACGCTTTCCCCCATCGGTGGACTGACGGGGCAGGAAGGAAGCAGGCCACAGATGGGAAAAGGAGAGTCATGGCCTTCCGACTTGGTGTGCTTGTTCAGATTCTCGCGGTGCTGTCTCTCTCGATTCCCGTGACTGCGGACGTGGTCCCGGAGAATCCGGTCACGTACACCCCTGTGGACATCTCGGGTTTCTCGGACAGTATCTCCCACTGGCGGGCGAAGCTGGGGCGCGACCGGAAGGACGCACGGTTTGACCCCGCGCAGATCGTGGAAATCGCGGCCAACCTGCTGCGTTACCAGAATGCGGACGGCGGCTGGCCAAAGAATGTGGACTGGCTGGCGGACATTCCGGAGACGGAGGTGCGGCGGCTGAGCGGTGACGGCCTGAAGAAGAGCACGCTCGACAACCGCAACACCTACACGCAGGTGGAGTATCTGGCGCGGGTGTTTCTCCAGACGGGCGACCCGGCCCACCGCGCGGCGGCGGAACGCGGGCTGGACTATGTCCTGCGCGAGCAGCGCCCCACGGGCGGGTGGTGCGGCGCGGACGTTGACGCCGTCACCTTCAACGACGGGGTGATGACGGGGGTCATGCGGCTGCTGCTGTCCATCCGCTCCGGCGCGCCGGAGTTCGCCTGGCTTGACGACGCCCGCCGCCGCGCCGCCGGGGAGGCGCTGGACCGCGCGCTGGACTGCGTGCTCGCCTGCCAGATCACCGTGAAGGGCCGCAAAACCGCCTGGTGCCAGCAGCACGACCACGCCACCTTCGCCCCCGTGAAGGCGCGGGCCTACGAGCTCCCCTCCATCACCGCCGGGGAAAGCACCGATGTGCTGCGCCTGCTCGCCGCGCTGCCCGACCCCGACGCGCGGGTGATCGCGGCCGTCGAGGCGGGGGCCGCGTGGCTGCAGTCCGCGCGCATCGAGGGGCTCCGCGTGGAGAAGGTGCCCATCGAGCCCGTCCGCTTCACCCATCACACCGCCACCAGCGACACCGTGGCGGTGCCCGACCCCGCCGCGCCGCCCCTCTGGGCGCGCTACTACGATTTGGAAACGGAGAAGCCCTTCCTCTGCCGCCGCGACGGCACGCGCGTGGAGACCCTCGCCGAAGTCGAGCTCGAGCGCCGCTCCGGCTACGCCTGGTACGGCCGCTGGCCCGCCGCCTTCCTCGAAAAGGACTACCCCGCCTGGCGCAAACGCCTCGGTCTGCCCGAACTGCCGCAATAGGGGACCACGGAACATACGGAGCACACGGAAACAGACCCTCTACCCTTCCGTGTTCTCCGTGTGTTCCGGGGTCGCAGATTGTATTACGCCAGGCGATCGGGTACGATTTCTTCCGTCGGTGGGCTGAACTGTCACGGAAGGGAAATGCAACGGCGGGAAGGCGGGTTGGCGCTCTTCCTGGGAGGTCGCTGATGCGGTCATCAAGATGGGGACGCGTTTTCACACTCATTGCCTGTGGCACCATATTCCTGGGTGTCTCCTACGGGTGGGTGAGTTACAGAATCGCACCCCATGCCTATGGAGACGGCGTCTTGTGGGAGGAGTTCCTGCTGTTGGCGCAGGACAGGCAAAGCGGCGCTTATGTCCTCTGGAACCTTGTCCCGCTTGAGACCGATGCTCGGACCACGCTGAGGCGGGGCGGGGATTATGCAGCTTTGTTTTCAGACCGTCTGCTGCAATCCCATCGCTTCGATATCACAGCCGAAGAACTGCATGAGGCTGGGCTGGAGAAAGGCGTGGGAGGGAAGAGCGCCCATATCACGATACAAGAGATTGGGGGGCTGAAAAGCGTTCATGTGGCATACGACCGGGAGACGCGTCTCTGCAACTTCTACTATGACGTGGTCAACGGTCGTCCGGTGAACTTGAGGGCGGGGGTATTGGCCGTCGGGGACACGATGATGGCCGTCTGGCTCGGGATGTTCGCCATCCTGCTCTTCTTCGCCGGGGCGGGAATCTTGCGAGTGATAGTCCGCCTTGTGCGGCGCGCAAGATGCAACGCCGCGCAGCGTGAAGGCCAACAGGCGGACGCTTAAAAGGAGGCTCCTCTTTCTTTTCAGTGTGCTCTGTTTGGTCCGTGGTGGCAGGTTTTGGGTATGATTTTCCCGTCAGTGGACCTGTCGTTCAGGAAAGAGAAATGCGGCGGATGGGAGGGATCATGGAAGACCTGCTTTTCCGTGAGGAGAGTTACAGGATACGCGGGGCCGTGTTTGAGGTGTACCGCGAGATGGGGTGCGGGTTCCTGGAGGCGGTGTATCAGGAATGCCTGGAACGGGAGTTTCGGTCGCGGGGCATCCCGGCGGTGGCCCAGCAGGAACTGGGCCTTCTCTACAAGGGGGAGCCGCTTGCCCAGACCTACCGCCCCGACTTCGTCTGCTTCGACTGTGTCCTCGTCGAACTCAAGGCCGTCAGGGAAATCGCCGACGAGCACCGGGCCCAGGTCCACAACTACCTGAAGGCGTCCGGACACCGGCTCGGGCTGCTCGTCAATTTCGGCCACCATCCGGGCGCCGAGATCGAGCGCATTGTGAAGTAAGGACTGGGACTGACCACGGAACACACGGAGTAGACGAAAAGAACCCCTCTTCCGTTCCGTGTACTCTGTGTTTTCCGTGGTTCCCTGGTCTTGATTTGCCCCCCGCGCGGTCTGTATTCTGATGCGGGCCGGGCGCGGCGGGCTGTGTCGCCCGTGTCCGGACGGCGGCTTTTCGCCCTTTTTCGCGGTCAACCTCTCACGGAAAGGATGCGCCCCTCATGGCACCGAACCCCCTTCTTGGTCTTTTCTACCACTGGCTGGGCGGCCTCGCGTCGGCGAGCTTCTACATCCCCTACCGCAAGGTGCGGGTGTGGTCGTGGGAGACCTACTGGCTGGTGGGCGGCATCTTCTCGTGGCTCATCGCTCCGTTCATTCTGGCGAGCCTGCTCGTGCCGAACCCGCTGGGCGCGATCTTCAACGCCCCCAGGGAAAACATCTTCTGGGCATACTTCTTCGGGGCCATGTGGGGTCTGGGCGGGCTGACCTTCGGCCTGACCATGCGCTACCTCGGCATCGCCCTGGGCATGGCGATCGCCCTGGGCTACTGCGCCGCCTTCGGCACGCTGATGCCGCCGATCTTCAAGGGGGAGTTCCTGACGATTATCTCGGAGACCCCGGGCCAGTTCATTCTGCTCGGCGTGTTTGTCTGCCTGGCGGGCATCGCCATCAGTGGGGCGGCGGGCATGTCCAAGGAAAAGGAGATGCCCGAGGAAGAGAAGAAGGCGGTCATCAAGGAGTTCAACTTCACCAAGGGCATCCTCGTGGCGACCTTCTCCGGCGTCATGAGCGCCTCCATGTCCTACGGCATGGCGGCGGGGCGGCCCATTGCGGACATCGCGCTAACGCAGCTGACGGACGCCGGGCGCAGCGACCTGTGGCAGAACCTGCCCGTGCTGATCATCGTCCTCTGGGGCGGGCTGACCACCAATTTCCTGTGGTGCATGTACCTGAACTGGAAGAACCGCAGCGGGCACGAGTACTTCACCGCCACGGGCAAGACGGAGACCGGCGAACCCACCCGGGTGCCGATGCTGTCCAACTACGTGTTCTCCGCCCTCGCGGGCGTGACGTGGTACATGCAGTTCTTCTTCTACAGCATGGGCGAGACGAAGATGGGCGAGTACAAGTTCTCGAGCTGGACCCTGCACATGGCGTCCATCATCATCTTCAGCACGCTGTGGGGCGTGGCGCTGCGCGAGTGGCGCGGCGCCAGCAAGCGCACCCAGGTGCTGGTGGCCCTGGGCCTCGCCGTGCTGGTCTTCTCCACCTTCATCGTCGGCTACGGCAACTACCTGAACACGCTGCCCGAGTACGCAAAGGCCGCCGGAGACGCCGCGGCCGCCGCGCACTAAACCGAACCGGCAACAACGCTTTTCCGTCCCCCCGCGCCGCCGCGGGGGGACGCGCGTTTGCTGGCCGTATCGCGGCCGGCCCCGGGGAATGTTCTCCGGAGCCCTGTGGTATCATACCCGGGGCCTGGCGGCGAGGACCGGTGAAAGGCGGACTGGTTGAAGGTGTTTCTGGCAAATATCGGCTATCACACCCGGGTCTTCCCCCTGGTCACCCCGCCGATGGGCGTGATGTCCCTCGCGGCCTACCTGCGCCGCGAGTTGTCCGCCGAGCCGATGATCGTCAACCAGCGCCTGGAGAACTGCCCCCCGGCGGAGATTGTCCGCCGTGCGGCGGCGTTCGGGGCCGATGCGGTCGGTTTTTCCCTGCTGACCACGGCCTCCTACCTCCTTCCCGAGGCGGTCCGCCTCACGCGGGCGGCGCTGCCCAACGCCCTGATCCTCGCGGGCGGCCCGCACGCCTCCTCGGCCAAAGAGGCCGTGATGGCGGAGGCGGACGTGGACGTGGTGGTGCCCGGCGAGGGCGAACTCGCCACGAAGACGATGCTTCAGGCCTGGAGGGAGGGCGGCCGGGACTTCGGCGGGATCCCCGGCGTGATCTGGCGCGACGCGAACGGGGAGGTGGTGGTGAACCCCGGCCCGGTGGAGCAGGTGGAGGACCTGGACGCCCTGCCGATGCCGGCCTATGACCTGATTGACCTGCCGGCGTACTGGCGGGCGCAGTCCATCGCCCCCGTGTTCCGCCGCCGCTACGCCTCGCTGAACAGCAGCCGGGGCTGCCCCTACGGGTGCATCTGGTGCCACAAGACCTTCGGGAGGAGCATCCGGGTCAACTCGCCGGAGCGCATCCTGGAGGAAATGTCCCACCTGTCCAAGACCTACGGGATCAATGATTTCGAGTTCCTGGACGACAACTTCAACTTTTACCCGCGCCGCGTGACAGATTTCTGCGACCTGGCGGCGCGGTGCGGGTTTCGGCCCCGCATGGCCTTCCCCTACGGCATTCGGGCCGACCTGCTCGACGACGCGGTCATAGACGCGCTGGTCGGCGCGGGCATGTACCAGTGCAGCGTGGCGATGGACACGGCGTCCCCCCGGCTGCAGAAATACACGGGCAAGAACATGCGCGTGGAGATGCTCATGGCGGCGGGGGAGCGCATGACCGCGCGGCGGGTGTACAGCAACCTCTTCTGCATGCTGGGCTTCCCCACGGAGACGGAGGAGGAACTGCGCCTGACGATCTCCACGGCCTGCGCGTCGCCGTTCCACACGGCGTCGTTCTACACCGTCACCCCGTTCCCCGGCACGGCGCTTCACGACATCGTGAAGCGGGAGCACCCCGAAAAGCTGGCGCGGCTGCGCTATGACAACATGGACATCTCGGGCATGCGCGTCAACCTGACGGACCTGCCCGACGAGACACTCTTTCATTATCAGCGGCGCGCGCTTCGGCAGTTCTACGCGAATCCGAGGCGGCTGGCGCGCCTCGCGCGCAGCCATCCCCAGCCCTGGCTGCTGCCGGCCTTCCTGCCCATCCTGCTGTACCGGGCGACCAAGGGACTGCTGCCGTCCGCCGCCGCCTGTCCCGACACGGGGGGCTGTGCCCCGGCCGCGGACACGGCCGCGCCCCCACCCTCCGGAAAAACACCATGAAGGTGCTGTTCGTCTCCTCCACCCCCTTTCTGATGGAGCCGCTGGGCGTGCTGATGCTCATCGGGGCGTGCCGCCGCGCGGGACACGACACCC
>Ga0116174_10005286_pt1 | contig 9941 bp, 7 predicted proteins | sample AD_UKC087_MetaG_FD_89801 | JGI IMG/M metagenome (GOLD analysis project Ga0116174, IMG submission 89801) | Active sludge microbial communities of municipal wastewater-treating anaerobic digesters from USA - AD_UKC087_MetaG | ecosystem: Engineered > Bioreactor > Anaerobic > Digestate | place: USA...
CAATGGTAGGATTGCATGTTGAAAGCCTTCAGTACGTTCACACTTTCATTGATTTTTCCATAGTAGTGACTAGATTTTTCCTTCATTTGACACGCTGCGTTGATTCGGATATATTGGAACCAGAATTCACATTCCCATAGCAAGGGGCCGATTGTCCTTTGCTTGCTTGAAAACTTGTGCACCATCATGAAATGAAGACACCTGCGGCGCCTTGTTTTGCGTTGGTTTTTCAATCTGCGAAGCACAAACAGCAGTCCTGGCGAATGCTCATATGATCCGAAACAATGCTGAATGCGCTTCATTCACCGGCAAGGCGCAGCCGCTTCCGGCCAGAAGCAAAACCCGGCGGCAGGACAGGCGCGGACAACAGACTGGGAATCAGCAGATGAACCGCATGCCGACACGCGTCCAGCCGGCTTTGATGGACAGGCCGGGATGCTCCCGAAATGATTCATTCATGAAACCAGAATAAAGGAGGCGAAGATGAAAAAACTGGCGATTATCCTGGCGCTTGTTGTGTTGGCATCCGCGACCGGGATTGGGGTGCTGATCAACCAGAAAAACCAGGCGAATACCGAGATCACAACGCTTGAAACCAAACTGTTAGAGACACAGAACGCGCTGGACACGACAAGCGCTGAGGCAAAAGCGCAGGCGGAAGAACAGAACACTCAAATTGAAACTCTGACCGCGCAGCTGGCAACCGCCAATGAGGAGGCTCTGAAAGCCGAGGCGGAAGCCAAGGCCAAGGCGGATGAACTGACCGCGCAGGTCGAATCCCTGACCAGCCGGCTGGAGACCGCGAAAGCGGATGCCCTGAAGGCGGAGGCGGAGGCCACGGCCAAAGCGGATGAGCTGACCGCGCAGGTTGAATCCCTGACCAGCCAGCTGGAGACCGCGAAAGCGGATGCCCTGAAGGCGGAGGCGGAGGCCAGGGCCAAAGCGGATGAACTGACCGCGCAGGTTGAGTCGCTGACCTCCCAATTGGAGACCGCCCAGGCGGATGCCCTGGCAGCGGAAACAGAAGCCAGAGCCAGGGCGGATGAACTGACCGCGCAGGTTGAGTCCCTGACCACGCAGCTGGAGACCGCCAAGGCGGATGCCCTGGCAGCGGAAACAGAAGCCAGGGCCAGGGCCGACAACCTGAGTTTGCAGATTGATACCCTGACGGCGCAGCTGGCAAGCGTCAACGCGGAGGCATTGCAAGCGGCCGAGGCCGCCAATGCCAGGGAGGCAGAACTGACTTCCCAGGTAGAGACCTTGAGTTCACAGTTGAATACAGCCCGGGCGGAGGCACAAGAAGCCGCGGCCGAAGCCAAGGCCAAAACGGACAGGCTGGCCTGGCAGGCGGAAACCTTGCAAGCCCTGCTGAAGACCGCCAAGGCGGATGCCCGCTCCAGCGCGGACGGCCTGAGCCAGCAAATTGATGTCCTGACGGCCCAGCAGGAAGCCGCAGCTGCAGAAGCCCTCAAAGCGGAGGCGGAAGCCAAGGCCACAGCCGACAACCTGGCCTTGCAGATCGAGGACCTGACGGCGCAGCTGGAAAACGCCAACACAGAAACCCTGCAAACGCGGGAGGCCGCCAAGGCCAGGGAAGAAGAACTCACAGCCCGGATAGAAACCCTGACATCACAGTTGAACACTGCCCAGGCGGAGGCCCTGAAAGCCCAGGCCGAGGCCAAGGCAAAAACAGACAGGCTGGCCTGGCAGGTGGAAACCCTGCAGGCGCTGCTGAAGACCGCCAAGGCGGATGCCCTGACCTCCGAAATCGCGGCCAAGTCCAACGCGGATGAACTGGGGCTGCAGGTGGACGCCCTGACGACACAATTGGAAACTGCCGCGGAAGAGGCCCTCAAGGCGGAGACCGAAGCCCAGTCCAAGGCCGACACGCTGAGCGCACAGCTTGAAGCCCTGACGGCGCAGCTGGAGGCGGACAAGGCGGCGTCCCTGCAAGCGGAAACAGAAGCCAAAGCCAGGGAGGAAGAGCTGGCATCGCAGGTAGCTTCCCTGACGGCGCAGCTGGAAGCCGCCCAGGCGGCAGCCTTGCAGGCGGAAACGGAGGCTAAGGCCAGGGAGGGAGAGCAGACCGCGCAGGTTGAAACCCTGACAGCACAGCTGGATACTTCCCTGACAGAGGCCCTGGCCGCCGCGTCGGAAGCGAAAGCCAGGGAAGCGGAACTGAACCGGCAGGTTGAAGCCCTGACCCTCTCGCTGGAGCTTGCCAGGGCGGAAGCCGTGAAGGCGGAAACAGATGCCGCTGCCAGGGCGCATGAACTGACCGCGCAGGTTGACACCCTGACAGCGCAGCTGGAAACCGTCAAGGCGGAGACACTTCTGGCGGAAACAGACGCGAAAGCCAGGGCGGATGAGCTGACCGCGCAGGTTGCCTCCCTGACGGCGCAGCTGGAAGCCGTCAAGGAGGAGACGCTTCTGGCGGAAACGGAAGCCAAGGCCAAGGCGGACAGGCTGGCCTGGCAGGCACAGGCGCTGCAGGCGCTGCTGGAGACCGCCAAAGCCGACGCCCGCAAGGCACAGGCAGCGGCCGCGGCCGAAAAGGATGGCCTGACGGCGCAGGTTGAGACGCTGACAAGCCAGCTGGAAACGTCCATGGCGGATGCCCTGGTCCAGGAAGCGGAAGCCCGGGCGCAGGCGGAGGAGGCGGCCCTGAGGGAAGCCGGGCTGGAACTGAAAATCACCGAACTCACCGCGCAGCTGAATGAGGTGAACGCCCAGGCCCTCCAATTGGCGGCGCTGCTGGAAGAAAACAAGGCGGAAAGCGCGGCGGCCCAGGCCGAGGCGCAGGCCAGGGCCGACGCACTGGCCGCGCAAGCCGCCAGCCTGACCAAAGAGCTGGAAGCCACCAAGGCCCAGTACGAAGGCGAACTGCTGGAACAGGGGCTTGCCTACGCCAAACTGGAAACCACGCTGGCCGAAAGCGAAGCCGCGCGGTACGACCTGAAGCGCAGGATGCTCAACCTGACAGCGAACGCGGTCTACTGGAACAACACGGTCTGCACCTTCGGGCTGCACCTGCGCGACCTCAGGCCCGAGCTGACCGACAAGTGGTATACCGTGACCCCCATTGACCTGAGCGCGGACGGCACCCAAAGCTTCGAGCTGATTGGCAGCAACATGTGGATCATCGGTCATGTCAGGGTGACGGTGGAAGGCGACAGCGTGCTGATTGACCGCGACATCATCCTGGATGGCAAGGGGCGCACCCGGATGCTGAACGAATACCTCAATATCTTCCATGACCTGAACAGCATCACGAAGGAAGCGCTGGAGGATGACGGCCTGTATGGGCGGGGCTTCCGCTTCGGCGAGCCCATCAGCATTGAGAAGGACCTGAAGGGTGACACCAGTGTGCTCCTGTATGTCCGCAGCGTGGCCTCCTTCAACCCCCGCGTGACCGACGACCGCTTCCTGGAGCGCATGTGGAAGAGCCTGCCGCACCGGATTGCCCAGCGCGACGCGATGCTCGCGCTGATGGATCCCCTGACGGAAGAGGAAACTGTCCAGGAAAGCTCATCAAATTGACGCGGCGGGGCAAGGGGCGGTCGGTAAAACCATAATCTGTCTTAAATCTGTTGATGAACAATGCCGATAACCGGACCCGGGAAAGAAACTCCGGGTCTGGTTGCCGGCTATTATATGGGAATCAGAAACTTCGTAAATGGTTCTCATATCACCAAATTGCAGAAGTAATCCAACAGCGTATAGATGAGTTGGAACATCAAACAGTGATTAGTTTATAACCCGTCTGTCAATTTTTGTTCGCGGATTTCCTTTTCCTCGTCCAGAATCATCTGCAAGGCTGCTTCACTTGCGGCTCTCAGCAAGTTATCACCATTATTCCAGATATAGATGATGTAGACACTGTCATCCCAAGGCGCTTCCGCTTCATTTTCCACCCATTTTAGAACCAGCCTTGTATCATTTATTCCATCCCAGAACGCGTAATGCTCAGCAATAACATAGAGTGAGAACCTGGGAGCAACAAGTTCTTCAGCATCAACGTCTCCATACAATGAAGTCAGTTTTGCTTTCAAATCTTCAAACAAAGCTTCCGAATCCTTGCTCATTATCTCATATTCAGCCGCATACAGAGCAGAGTCTTGATACTTTCTGGTCAAAATGCCGTCAACAGGCAGAAAAGAGAAATAGCATTTCAAATTTTCCAATTGAAACCCGGCAACCTTGGGCAGAGTGCCCCACGTGATTGTCCAGATATTGATATTTTTTTCAAGCTTAAAATCATCTGGGCTTCCATAGATAATCTCTCTTAACGGAAATTTTCTCCAGGTTTCTCCCGACATGCCGGTGATTGAGATGTCTTCTGCCTTTAAAGCTTTCTGGACGTTTTCAAAATTTGTACCCCATGGTATTCCCCGAAATATAATCTCTGCGTTTTGCGTTTGAACAGGAACATCATTTGGAGAAAGAATATCAATGACATAGTCAATATAATCCATCATTGCGCCAAAATAGTCACCATTTGAGAGTTTAGTCTGCACAACTGAACTCAACTCGTCTGAACCACGCTGCATCAAAGCAAGGCCGCGCCCTCTGGTTGCTTCATAGTAATCCCTTGTATCAAAAATGATGGCAAACATCGCGCCATCCGGAAAACGCTCAGCATCGCGGAAAGAATGATAATATTCCATTGTATAGTTCATCGGGCCTTTTTCTTCCGAGTCATTAGTCGTATGCAAAATAATGTCAAAACCAGTAGATTGAAATACTTCCTCGGCTTTCTTCTGCAAGGCATGTGCTTGCTGGATGCTCAAAACTTTTGCCATATCACTGACATGATTGAGATATGCTGATTGCGAACTGCTTGATTGAACAGGTAAACAGAAGAGGAAATAAAGCACAAGGACAGACAAGAATAGAAATCTATACTTTTTCATGCTGAGGCCTCCAATATTATCTTTTGACAAATATATCCAATAAACACCGTTCTTGTCAAAATGAGAATCATGACATTAGTATGATCAAATATACAAAAAAGCGGCCCTGTCGGCCGCTTGAAGAACCCGGTTGGGTGCCGGAAAAATCAGCCCAGCATCGCCAGGATGTTGGCCTTGGGCACCGCGCCGATGGTTTTGTTGGCCACCTCACCGTTCTTGAAGACATAGAGCGAGGGGATGCTCATGATGCGGTACTTGCGCGCCAGGTCCTGCTGCTCGTCCACATTGACCTTGCCCACCTTGATTTCCGGGTGCTCGGAGGCGATTTCCTCCACAATGGGGCTGACCATGCGGCAAGGCCCGCACCAGGGCGCCCAGAAGTCAATCAGCACGGGCTTGTCCGACTGAAGAACCTGCTCTTCGAAATTTTCCGACGTGATTGTGATAACTGCCATGTTTGCCTCTCCATCCTTCATAGAATCAAGCCCGCGGGCTGCTTATTATATACCCCGCCGCCGCAAAATGTAAACCGGATTCAGTGATTCCCGGCCGGAATCAAGCCGTCCCGGAGGTTGCTCCGGCTGCTTTCGCCCCGCTTCTGAAAGCCGGGCCGGGAAGCGGGAAGGGGTAAAGGGGCTGTAAAAAAGTTCGCTGCTCCCCTCCCGCGGAAAAACGGGAACCATCAAAAAACAACAGCGGATCCGCGAATCCGCCAGGCATTGCGAAAGCCTGCAAGCCCTCAAAACCGTGACAATGCAGTAGACAAACAACGGATGACTGGGTACAATAACCATGATTGGTTCCCAAAAAACGAAGGAGAAACGAAAATGAAAAAGTTCCTGGCAATTCTTTTGAGCGCGCTGATGGTGCTTTCCCTCGCGACCGCCATGGCCTCTGAACCCATCGTGATTGATGAGCTGAGCGTCGTCTTTGTCCCCAGCGCGAGCGTTGAGGAGATGCTCACCGCCTCTGAGCCGCTGAAGGCCATGCTCCAGGCGGAACTGGCCAAGAGCGGCTATGACGTAAAGGCTGTCAGCGTTGATGTCGGCACGGACTATGCCGTGGTCGGCGAAGGCATGATTTCCGGCACCGTCGATGTGGGCTTCCTGCCCGCCCTGACCTATGCCCTGTACTCCCAGGACGGCGTGCAGGTAATCCTGACCTCCACCCGCGCGGGCCACAACGTGGATTCCGATGATTTCCGCGATTGGAACATCGTGGTCGAGAACGACCCCAGCATCGTCGCGGGCGGCTACCGTTCCCTCATTTATGTGAACGCCTATACCGAAAAGGGCGCTGACCTGCTGGCCAAGGCCGAAGCGGGCACCCTGACCTGGGACGATGTCAACTCCGCCAAGTGGGCCCTGGGCAACCCCGGTTCCGGCGCCTCCTATACCTACCCCTCCATCTGGCTGAACAAGAACTTCGGCGAGGGCGTCGGCGAATCCAAGAAGACGGTTGAGAACCTGGCCAACGCCACCTTCGGCGGCGGCTACCCCGACAACCAGGAAACCGTGCTGCTGGGCCAGGCTGACATTTACGCCGGCTTTGCCGATACCCGCACCAACGACTATGCCCAGCCCGCTTTCGCGGCCGCCTACCCCACGGAAGCCGCCGAGGGCAAGACCGTATTTGACGGCCTGAAGGTGATTGGCGTGTCCGACCTGATCATGAATGACACCATCTCCGTTGGCAACGCGGACTTCATCACCCCCGAGTTCATCGCGGCCCTGCAGCAGGCCTTCCTGAACATCATCCAGACCGAAGAAGGCAAGGCCACGGTGAAGCCTTACAGCCACACCGGCTATGTCATCGTGGAAGACGCCGACTTTGACGGCGCCCGCGCCGCCCTGAAGATTTTTGAGTAAACCCATCCTATCAACCTGAAGGCATGGAGGCTGTTGCTTTTCGCGGCAGCCTCCATGCGCATAGAAGCCTTCCGGAATTCCACACGCGGAGAAAACACATGATCAAGTTTGAGCAGGTTGACAAGGTATACGGCAACGGCGTCAAGGCAATGGACAAGGTGAGCCTGACCATTGAACAGGGGGAGTTTGTCGCCATCATCGGCCTGTCCGGCGCGGGCAAATCCACCCTGATCCGGACCATCAACAAAATGATAGACATCACCTCGGGCAAGCTGACCGTCAACGGCGTGGATGTCAGCAGCCTGCAGGGCGCCTCGCTGCGCAGGTTCCGCCGCAAGATTGGCATGGTCTTCCAGTCCTTCAACCTGGTCAGCCGCATCAGCGTCATCAAGAACGTGCTGACCGCCCGGGTGGCGGACCTTTCCCTGTTCAGGGTGCTGTTTGGGCTGTACTCCAAGAAGGACAAGATCCTGGCGCTGGAATCCCTGGACAAGGTGGGCATCCTGGAGAAGGCCTACATCCGGGCGGACCAGCTCTCCGGCGGGCAGCAGCAGCGCGTGGCCCTGGCGCGCACCCTGGCGCAGACACCGGAGATTATCCTGGCGGATGAGCCGGTGGCCGCGCTGGACCCGGTCATGGCGGACGTTGTGATGGAAGACTTCAAGCGCATCAACCGCGACATGAACATCACGGTCATCATCAACATCCACCACGTGGACCTGGCCCTGCAGTACGCCGACCGCATCATCGGCATCCGGGCGGGCGCCATTGTCTATGACGGCCCCAGCGCGGACTTCAACAAGCACATCTTTGAGGAAATCTACGGCCGCAGCCTGACCGAGGACGATGTGATGAAGGAGAAGATCCATGTTTGAGGACATCCTTCATATTTTCTACCCGCGCTCCTATACGCTGGGAAACGGCAAGCAGGTCAAGGAGAAGTTCAACCCCTTCCCCTATTTGCTCATCCTGTTCATCGGCGTTGTCATCGGGCTGTCCGTTTTTACCCGTGTGGACTTTGTCACCATGTTCAAGCGGGGCGACAACTTTTTTGACATCGTGCGCGCGATGATCCCGCCCAACTGGAACTATTGGTCCACGATGGAGAAGGCCATGCTGGACACCATCAACATGTCCCTGCTGGGCTCGGTCTTTGGCTGCGCGGTCGCCCTGCCGGTGAGCTTTTACCTGTCCTCCAACTTCAAGCTGAACAAAATCTACCTGGTCACCCACCGCCTGGCGCTGAGCCTGCTGCGCACGCTGCCCATCCTGGTCATGGCCTTTTTCTTCCGCACCGTGCTGGGTATCGGCGCCCTGGCCGGCACCCTGGCCATCTCGGTTTTCTCCTACACCATTTGCGTGAAGATGATGTATGAGTACATTGAGACCCTGGACATGGGCGCCTATGAGGCACTGGAGTCCACGGGCGCCTCGCGGCTGCGCTGCATCCTCAGCGCTATCTGGCCGCAGGTGAAGGGCTTTTTCCTGTCCACCTTCCTGTATTGCTTTGAGACCAATGTCAAAAGCGCCGCCATCCTGGGCTTTGTGGGCGCGGGCGGCATCGGGCTGAACATCTCCGGGCAATTGACCCTCAGGCGCTATGGCAACCTGGGGCTGGTGCTCATCAGCATGACCATCACCATCATGATTCTGGAAGCGGTGACGCGCTTTGCCAGAAGGAAGCTGGTGACAGGATGAACGCTTCCCTGATTGACCTGCAGTACAAACGCTACCCCAAGGCCTGGCCGCAGTTTGCCTTTGGGTTCCTCGGCATCGTCATCGTGGTCATCATCTGGAACGTCACCGTGTCCTTTGGCGGCTTTACCGAGCGCGGCTGGGGCATGCTGCTGCTGGCCTTCCAGGGGCTGATGCGCCCTTCCTGGGATGTCATCAGCGACCTGGGCTCCACCGGCCTGATGATGATGCTGGCGGAAACCTTTGCCATCGGCTTCCTGGGCACGGTCTTCGGCACCGTCATCGCCGTCCCGCTGGCCTTCATCTCCAGCCGCAACATCGCGCCGCGCTGGGTCAATGTCGCGACCCTGGCGCTGATCACCGTCATCCGCGCCTTCCCCTCGCTGATGTACGGCATCATGTTCGTCAAGACCGTGGGCACCGGCGCCTTCGCCGGCGTGCTCACCATGACCATCGGCTCGGTGGGCATGCTCAGCAAAATGCTGGTGGAATCCATTGAGGACATCAACCCGGGCATCATCGAGGCGCTGGACGCCGCCGGCTGCACAGGCTTTCAGAAGGTACGCTACGGCATCATGCCGCAATTGAGCTCCAGCATCATCTCCAATGTGCTCTACAGGCTGGACATCAACGTGAAGAACGCCTCGGTCCTGGGCCTGGTCAGCGCGGGCGGCATCGGCGCGCAGCTGATTTTCGCCATCCAGTCGCGCCGGTGGGATGACATCGGCGCCATGGTCTGGGGCCTGGTGCTGCTGGTGCTGCTGATTGAGTACGTCTCCACCAGCATCCGCAACAGGCTGGCGGGCAAGGACTGACCGACTTTCAAATGTAAACAGGAAAACCAAAGGCGCGCCGGGTGCGGCGCGCCTTGATTGTATTGTTGACAGGTTAGCCTTTTACCACCAGGTTCAGCAGGCGGCCGGGCACGAAGATGCACTTGAGCACCTGGCGGCCCTCGATGAGCGCCTGCACTTCCTCCCGCTGCAGCAGCCCCTCCCCCGCGCCCTGCTCCAGGCCGGAGGGCACCAGGATGCGGGAGCGCACCTTGCCGTTGATCTGGACGGCGATTTCCACCTCGTCCTCCACCAGGAAGGCCTCGTCATAGCCCGGCCAGGCCTGCTCGTGGACAAAGCCCGGGTAGCCCTGCGCCTGCCAGATTTCCTCGCAGATGTGGGGCGCGGCCGGGGAGAGCAGCAGCAGCAGCGCTTTCAGGTCGCCCTTTGTGAGGCTGCCCTGGTCGTAGAAGGCGTTCACCAGGCTCATCATCTGGGCGATGGCGGTGTTGTACTTCATGCGCTCGTAGTCTTCGCCCACCTTCTTGATGGTCTGGTTGACCATCACCCGTAGCGCAAGGCTGAAGGCATCCGAATCCCCGGAGACCAGCTCCTGCAGGCGCCAGACGCGGTCCATGAAGCGCCGGGTGCCCCGCGCGCCGTTCATGCTCCACGGGATGGCCTGGTCAAAG
>Ga0116174_10005293_pt1 | contig 9935 bp, 7 predicted proteins | sample AD_UKC087_MetaG_FD_89801 | JGI IMG/M metagenome (GOLD analysis project Ga0116174, IMG submission 89801) | Active sludge microbial communities of municipal wastewater-treating anaerobic digesters from USA - AD_UKC087_MetaG | ecosystem: Engineered > Bioreactor > Anaerobic > Digestate | place: USA...
GAAGATGGACGACAAGCACGAGCCCAAGCGCTCGGCCGCCGAGATTGCCCTGACCGAGCTGCACGCCGGCGGCAAGTTCAACCAGAACAGCTACAAGGTCTCGGGCGGCCTGCACGGCGTGGGCGTGAGCTGCGTGAACGCGCTGTCCAAGAAACTGCGCCTGACGGTGCGCCGCGAAGGCAAGGTACATGTGCTGGACTTCAGCCAGGGCTTTGTGCAAAACCGCATCATCGACCGGGTGGATGGCGTCGAAGTCTCGCCCATGAAGGTCATTGGCGACACGGACAAGCGGGGCACCGAGGTGCACTTCCTGCCCGACACCGAAATCTTCAAAGAGAACAGCGACTTCCACTACGAGATACTGGCCAAGCGCCTGCGTGAACTTTCGTTCCTGAACAACGGGGTGCGCATTCGCCTGAAGGACGAGCGCAGCGGCAAGGAAGACGATTTCTCGGGCGCCGGCGGCGTGCGCGGCTTTGTCGAGTTCATCAACAAGGGCAAGACGGTGTTGCACCCCACCTCGTTCTACGCCGCCGGCGAGCGCCCGGCCGAAACCTATGGCGGCATCCCGGGCACGCACATCGGTGTGGAAGTGGCCATGCAGTGGAACAGCGCGTACAGCGAACAGGTCCTGTGCTTCACCAACAACATCCCGCAGCGTGATGGCGGCACCCACCTCACCGGCCTGCGCGCCGCGATGACCCGTGTCATCAACAAGTACATCGAAGAAAACGACTTTGCCAAGAAGGCCAAGGTCGAAGTGACTGGCGACGACATGCGTGAAGGCCTGTGCTGCGTGCTGAGCGTGAAGGTGCCTGAGCCCAAGTTCAGCAGCCAGACCAAGGACAAGCTGGTGTCCAGCGAAGTGCGTGCGCCCGTGGAAGACATCGTGGGCAAGCTCTTGACCGACTACCTGCAGGAGCGCCCCGCCGACGCCAAGATCATCTGCGGCAAGATCGTGGAGGCCGCCCGCGCCCGCGAAGCCGCCCGCAAGGCCCGCGAAATGACCCGCCGCAAGGGCGTGCTCGACGGCATGGGCCTGCCCGGCAAGCTGGCCGACTGCCAGGAAAAAGACCCGGCGCTGTGCGAGATCTACATCGTCGAGGGCGACTCCGCCGGTGGTTCCGCCAAACAGGGCCGCGACCGCAAGTTCCAGGCCATCCTGCCGCTGCGCGGCAAGATCCTGAACGTGGAAAAAGCGCGCTACGAAAAACTGCTCACCAGCAACGAAATCCTCACGCTGATCACCGCCCTGGGCACCGGCATCGGCAAGGCCGGCGGCAGCACCGGCAACGACGACTTCGATGTAGCCAAGCTGCGCTACCACCGCATCATCATCATGACCGATGCCGACGTGGACGGCGCCCACATCCGTACCCTGCTGCTCACCTTCTTCTACCGCCAGATGCCCGAGCTGGTCGAGCGCGGGCACATCTACATTGCCCAGCCACCGCTGTACAAAGTGAAGGCCGGCAAGGAAGAGCTGTATCTGAAGGACGCGCCGGCACTTGATGGCTTCTTGCTGCGCATTGCCCTGAACCACGCCAGCGTGACCACCGGCGGCGCCAACCCACAAACGCTGACCGGCGAGACCCTGGCCGAGCTGGCGCGCAAACACCAGGTTGCCGAGAGCGTCATCGCCCGCCTGGGCAACTTCATGGACGCCGAAGCCCTGCGCGCCATTGCCGATGGCGTCTCGCTGCAACTCGACACCGTGGCCGACGCCGAAGCCAGCGCCGTGGCACTGCAGGCCAAGCTGCGCGAGCTCAACACCACCGGCGCCCCCGCCGAAGTGGCCGGCGAGTTTGACGTGCGCACCGACAAGCCCCTGCTGCGCATCAGCCGCCGCCACCACGGCAACATCAAGAGCAGCGTCATCACGCAAGACTTCGTGCACGGCGCCGACTACGCCGCTCTGGCCGAAGCCGCCGAAACCTTCCGCGGCCTGCTGGGCGAGGGCGCCAAGGTGATGCGCGGCGAAGGCGACAAGCGCAAGGAAGAAAAAGTGGGCGACTTCCGCCAGGCCATGAAGTGGCTGATCTCTGAGGCCGAACGCTCCACCAGCCGCCAACGCTACAAAGGCCTGGGAGAAATGAACCCCGAGCAGCTGTGGGAAACCACCATGGACCCCAACGTGCGCCGCCTGTTGCGCGTGCAGATCGACGACGCCATCGAGGCCGATCGCGTGTTCACCATGCTGATGGGCGATGAGGTGGAGCCGCGGCGCGATTTCATCGAGACGAATGCGCTGCGGGCGGGCAACATCGACGTTTAATGACAAAAATCGGGGCTGCTCACGCGGACAGCTACAAAGGCTTGGAGCCCCCAAAGGCGCCAAGCCTTTTTCTTTGTCTGGCGGTACCCATCCGCCCCCGAAACACACCGCATCCTGCTTCTCGCCATGGGCGACAACGTCACGCCTCGCTGTCACTTCATCAGGCACAACGCGCTGCGCGCGCCCGTATCTGGCACGTAACCTGCTTTAACCCAGCATCTTGTATACATCCAGGTATTCATCATGCTGATTGGCTCATTGGAAGATTGGAAGCGTGCCTACGACGAAGGGGCGGACCCTGCAGTGCTGCTGGAGCAGCAGCGTGCAGGCTGTGCCCCTGGTGACGTGGCCTGGATCAGCATGGCCACGGCCGCACAGCTGCAAGCGCAGGTGCAGCAGCTCAAGGCCCTGGAACAGTCGGTCGGGCGCGATCAATTGCCGCTGTACGGCATTCCGTTCGCGGCCAAGGACAACATCGATGTGGCTGGCTTCACCACCACGGCAGCCTGCCCGGCGTTTGCCTATGAGGCCACGCAAGATGCGGTGGCCGTACAGCGCCTGAAGCAAGCGGGCGCCGTCGTGCTGGGCAAGACCAATCTGGACCAGTTCGCCACCGGCCTGGTGGGCGTGCGATCGCCGTATGGGGCGGTGCCCAACACCTTCGATCCGACCCTGGTGTCCGGGGGGTCCAGCTCGGGTTCGGCCTCGGTGGTGGCGCGTGGCCTGGTGCCTTTTGCGCTGTCGACCGACACAGCGGGATCGGGCCGTGTGCCCGCAGGTTTCAACCAGATTGTGGGGCTCAAGCCCACCCCTGGTGCCGTCAGTGGCACCGGTTTGGTGCCCGCATGCCGCACGCTGGACTGCATTGGCATTCTGGCGTTGAACGTGGCCGACAGCGCCCTGGCGCTGTCCATCATGGAGGGGCCCGACGCGCAGGACGCCTATTCGCAGGCCCGCCCCGCCATCCCCAAGCACCTGCCCCTGGCGCAGCTGCGGGTCGCCATCCCTGACAAGCGCCAGCTGTCCGCCGATTACGAAGCCGCTTTCGCGCAGTTTGCGGACCGGCTGCAGCCCCAGGTCGCCACCCTGCAGACCCTGGCGTTCGACACGTTGTTCGAAGTGGCCAAGCTGCTGTACTACGGCCCCTGGGTGGCCGAGCGGGTGGTGGGCGCACGCAGCATGTACGAGCAGCAGCCCGAAGCGCTGCTGCCCGTGATTCGCCAGGTGCTGGACGTGCACCAGCGCTTCAATGCCGCCGATACCTTTGCCGCGCAATACCAGCTGCAGGCCCTGCAACAAGAAGCCGAAAAGATCTGGCAGACCTGCGATGTGCTGTGCGTGCCCACCGCGCCGCGCCACCCCAGCATGGCCGATGTGCAGGCAGAGCCGGTGGCCGCCAATTCCGAGCTGGGTACGTACACCAACTTCGTGAACCTGCTGGGCTGGTCGGCCATCGCCATTCCGGCCGCGCAGCTGCCCAGCGGTTTGCCGTTTGGCATCACCTTGATTACCCCCGGCTGGCGCGAACCCGATCTGGTGCGCTGGGCGCAGCCACTGGAAGCCCAGGCCCAGCTGACCGCGGGCGCCACAGGGCGGCCCACACGCACCCAGGGCGCGCTGCCGAGCTGGCACGTGCCCACCCAGGGCGAAACGATTGCGCTGACCGTGGTCGGAGCCCACCTGCGCGGCATGCCGCTGAACCACGAATTGCTGGCCTGCGGTGCCCGCTTTCGCGAGGCCACGCACACGGCCTCCCACTACCGCCTCTATGCCCTGCAAGGCATGGTGCCCGCCAAGCCAGGCCTGGCCCAGGCGGTCGAGGGTGCGGCGATTGCCGTGGAGGTGTGGGACATGCCGATTGCCAACCTGGGGCGCTTCGTGGTCGGTATTCCGGCCCCACTGGGCATTGGCAGCGTCACGCTGCAGGATGGCCGCAGCGTCAAGGGCTTCATCTGCGAAGGTGCGGCCCTGGCGAATGCCCAGGACATCACCCATTACGGGGGGTGGCGTGCGTATTGCCTGGCCCTGTGACCCTTTAATGCAGGCGCATGCCGTGATTGGGTACGCCCTGCACCACAAACCACATCACAACGCACCTTCACCAGGAGACACCCGTGGCACCCACCAGCCTCGCCAACATGGCCTACGACAAGCTGCGCCAGGCCTTCGACAATTTGCACTATGTGCCCGGCGACCGCTTCAGCGAAAGCGAAGTGGGCGCCCAGCTGGGCATGAGCCGCACCCCCGTGCGCGAAGCCCTGGTGCGCCTGCAGCGTGAAGGCTATATCTCGGTCCTGCCCAAGATGGGCTGGGTGGTCAACCGCATCGACTTTGCCGTGTTCGAGCAGCTGTACGACGTGCGCGCCGTGCTGGAGTGCGCGGCCGTGGACCTGCTGGTGCTGGCACCGGACCTGGAGCAACGCATGGCCGCGCTGTGCGCACTGTGGTGCGTGCCGCAGTCAGACCGCCTGGCGGACCCGCACGCGGTGTCCCTCATCGATGAACGCTTTCACATCGACGTGGTGGAGGCCAGCGGCAACCTGGAGATGGCACGCATCCACCGCGACATCACGGACCGCATCCGCATCGTGCGGCGCCTGGAATTCACACGCAACTACCGCATCGATGTGACCTACGACGAGCACAGCGGCATCCTGCACGCCCTGCTGCTGCGCGATGGCCTGCAAGCCAAGCTGCTGCTGCAAAAGCACATCCGCATCAGCCGCGACGAGGTGAAGAACATCACCTTGCACACCTTGCAAAATGCCAAGCCCAAAAGGGTGGAAACGACCGCCTGATCTGCGCTGACAGCGATGAAAAGCACGGACTGCCCGTCCGTGCTTTTTATTGGCCGCCCAGCACCAGCAAGGCCTGCAGCGCCACCCCCTGCGGGTCGGCCAGGGCATTCAGGATGCTGAAATGGTCGGCCCCCGGCACCGCCAGGCAGGTGCCCGGCGCTGCACGGCGGTGCTGGGCCAACGCCAGACTTTGCGCCTGCAGCTGCGCCAGTTCGGCCGTGCCGTAAGCCAGCACCAGCGGCTTGTCCACCACCGGCAGGCGCAAGGGGCTGAGCTGTTCCACCTCAGCCTGCGTCAGCTGCAGGGCCTGGTTCAGGTAGGTGTGGCGCACGGGCTCCAGCGCATAGATACCGCTGAGGCCCAGCCCCGCCACCACGCCGTCACAGGCCAGGCCCATGGCCGTCAGGTGCCCGCCCGCCGACCAGCCGCACAGCAGGATGCGGCCATTGCCGCCAGCTGCCAACGCCTGCTGGCGCACGGCGGCGATGCCTTGCTGCACCTCGTGCACGATCTGCGTGAGGCGGGCCTGGGGCGCCAGCGTGTAACCCATCAGGGCCGCATGCACCCCGCGCTGCAACGCACCTTCTGCCACAAAGCGGAAGGTGTTCTTGTGCCGCATCTGCCAATAACCGCCGTGGATGAACAGCAGCGTGGGCGCACCGGCATCGCCCGTCCAGTAATCGAGCAGCTGGCGTGGCAAAGGGCCGTAGGGCACATCCAGCCTGGCCTGGGGATGTGCCGCCAGGGCCGCGCTGCGCACTTCGAAGTCCGCCAGTTGCTGGGCGCTGTTGGCCACGGCCCGGGTGTTGTCATAGGCCGCATCCCGCACCGCCTGGGGCAGGTGGAGCAGGGGGTCCAGCATCAGGCGGCTTTCGCGTGGTGGGCCACGTGGCTGCTGAGCATTTCGGTCAGCTCCTGGCGCACCCGGTTGAACTCGGGCGCGGTGATGCAGCGGGGGCGCTCCAGCGGAATGCGGTAGTCGCGTTCCACACGGCCGGGCCCGGCGGTCATGACCACCACGCGGTCGGCCAGCAGCACGGCTTCTTCCACGGCATGGGTCACAAAGATCACGGTCAGTTTGGTCTTGGCCCAAATGTCCAGCAGCTCCTGCTGCAGCACTTCACGCGTCAGCGCATCCAGGGCGCCAAAGGGCTCGTCCATCAGCAGCACTTCACAGTCGTTGGCCAGGGCGCGCGCAATCGAGACGCGCTGCTTCATGCCGCCCGAGAGCTGGCTGGGGAAGTGGTCGGCAAACTTGGTCAGGCCCACCATGTGCAGGTAATGGTCCGCAATCTGCTTGAGCATGGCGTCCGGCAGCCCGCGCTGCTTGGGGCCGAAAGCGATGTTCTGGCGCACGGTGAGCCAGGGGAACAAGCCGTAGTCCTGGAACACCATGCCGCGGTCCGGACCGGGCTCGCCGATGGGGGTGTGGTACATCTTGGCCACGCCGTTGGACACGCTTTCAAAGCCGCCCATGATGCGCAGCAGCGTCGATTTGCCGCAGCCCGAAGCGCCGATCAGGCAGACGAATTCGCCCTTCTGGATCTGCAGGTTCACATCCTTGAGCGCGTGGATGGGGCGGCCATTGAGGTTGAACACCTTGCTGACATGGACCATGTCCAGGATGGGCGCGGCGGTGCGGTGGGCGAGGATCTCAGACATTGTGTTGCGGGCTCCACTTGAGCAGACGGTTGTTGAGGGCGACCAGCAAGCGGTCGGTGACAAAGCCGGTGAAACCGATGACCACCATGCCGGCAATCACCACGTCGGTGCGCGAGAGCATGCGGCCGTCCATGATGGCCGCGCCCAGGCCTTCGGGCACACCCGTCATCTCGCCCACCACGATCAGGAACCAAGCAATGCCGTGGCCCAGGCGCAGGCCATTGAAGATGGAGGGCATGGCCGCAGGCAGCACCACCTGGCGGAACATGGACGTGCCCTTGCAGCCCAGCATGGCCGCCGCTTCAAACAGGCGCGGCTCCACCGACTTCACGCCGAAGGTGGTGTTGATGACGATGGGAAAGAACGCCCCCAGGAACACCAGGAAGATGGCGGCGTTGGGCCCGACGCCAAAGAAGATCATGGACAGGGGCAGCCATGCCGTGACAGGCACGGGACGCAGCATCTGCAGCGTGGGGTCCACAAAACGGCGGATGGCGGCGTTCTTGCCGATGACCAGCCCCAGGGGAATGCCCACCAGCGCGGCCAGCGCAAAAGCCCCGTACACGCGCGTCATGGACTGCAGCCAGTGGGTCGGCAGGGTTTCGCTGAAGGCATCGTCGTAGATGCCGCCAAAGGCGAAGTCCCAGAGCATCAGGCCTACTGCCTGGGGCGAAGGCACCAGCATGGTCCCCGTGGCGCGCACCGCCACATCCCAGGCCAGCAGCAACAGCAGGGGCAGAACGGCGGGCAGCAGCCATGTCGTCATCCAGACACGGGACGCGCTGGGCTGGGGCGGCATGACCAGTTCCGCAGGGGCAGGGGCGACGTGGCGGGCGGGGACGGCAGCAGGTGCAGCCTGCGCCGTGGGCACATGTGCATGGCGGTCCAGGGTAGAAGAAGACATGGCAGAAATTCCGAAAACGGGCAGGGGATGCGCAGCACGCATCCGGCAGCCTGGCTGCGCCGCGCGCAGCCAGGCCGGGCGGGCTTACCGGGGGTTGAATCCCGTCACGATGAAGCTGCTGTAGTCGGGCAGCTTGCGGATCTGCTTGCGCTCGAGCATCAGCGAGCCGTAGTACTTGCTGCGCGTGATCCAGTCTTCGTCGATCTTCCAGGTCAGCTCCACGTTGTCGGCCGCCAGGTTGGCCACATCGGCGGGCAGGCCCAGCTTGGCACCGGCCATCTGCACCAGCTCAGGGCGGTGGGCCATGGCGTACTCGGAAGCCTTGCGGTGGATCTCCAGGAACACCTTGGTCAGCTCTGCATCCTTCTTCACCGTATCGGCATGCGTGGTCATCACCATGTTGACCTTGCCGGTGGGCGTGCTGTAGGGGAACTCCAGCACCTTGCCCACACCACGAATCACGCTGATGGAGGGGCCAGGCTCGGCACCGACATAGGCGTCGATGTCGCCACGCTCCAGTGCACCGGCCATTTCGCTGAAAGACACGCGCACGGACTTCACGTCCTTGAGGGCCATGCCCTCGGCCTTCAGGCGGTCCAGGAACACGGCTTCCTGCGTGGAGCCGGGCAGGATGCCGATGCGCTTGTCCTGGAGTGCCTTGAAGCTGGCGATGCCGCTGTTCTTTCCCACCACCATCGCCATGCCGCCATTGCAGGTGGGGGCGACGATGACCACGGGTTCGCCTGCCGCAGCGCCCAGCGTGGCTGCCGCCAGGCCGTAGGTCCCAAAGTCCACGGACTTGGTCACCACGGCATTCTTGCCGTCGGTGGGCGTTTCAAAGGGAATGACTTCGATCTTGTAGCCCGCGGGCGTGAACTTGTCGTAGAAGTAGGGCGTGATGCCGTGGATGAGCTTGAGCGTGCCCACCTTGATCACCTTGTCTGCCGCCTGTGCGGGCATGGCGACGGACAGGGCCAGGGCGGAAGAGGTCAAAGAAGCAAGCAGGAGGCGGCGAGACAGCATGGTGTTTCCTTCGTTAAACAATGGCTGTGACAGTCAGGAACTGCTTGAATACATCCTTGTACACAAGCAGCACGGACGCTATTCAGCAAGCGTCGTGCCAGCTTGGCGATGGATGTTTTGGCGTCAACAGCCTGTGATTCGCCAACAAAATCCTGCACAAGGGTTTTGTCGCACCATTTGTGCACAGTCCTGCGTGCGCCATGCACCAGACTGGCATGCCTGCCAGCACCACCAGACCGCTGCCCTGCGACAGGGGGCATGGCGGGCAGCCACACCGGCCCATCTGCACCTGGGGATGCCAACACATGGCACACCGGTTTGCAGGCATGCACCCACGGCCTGCGAAGCGGGCGGCTATAGTGCCTGCCGCTGACGCCGCGCGCCTGGTGCCAACCTCAGCACCCAACGCCCCTATCTTCTTCAAGGCTTTGCCAAGCCCTGCGCCCCCGCCCCCATCCGCATGAAATCCCCCATCTCCATCGTCGACGTTGACCGCCTCGAAACCTGGAGCAAGTACAAGCCCGGCCTGTGCGACACCTGCGCGGCCAACTGCTGCACCATGCCGCTGGAGGTGCAGTTGTCTGACCTGGTGCGGCTGGGCCTGGTGGATGCGTTCGAGGCCGAACATGAGGAGCCCCGGCACATTGCCAAGCGGCTGCAAAAGGCGCGGCTGATTGACCACTTCAACCACAAGAACGTGGTCTTCACGATGGCGCGGCGGGCCAGTGGGGATTGCAACTTTTTGCACCCCACCACGCGGCTGTGCACGGTGTACGACCAGCGGCCCGACACCTGCCGCCAGCACCCACAGAAGAAGAGTCCCAAGCCAGGGTTTTGTGCCTATGGCCGCCGCACGGCCTGAGCATGCGTGGCTGCAGCGGCTGATGCATCCAGCGGCGGCCTTCTGACCACGCCAGCCCCACCCCATGCCCGCCAAAGCCTTGCCCACCATAGCCCCCGCCCGCTGCACCGGCTGCGGCTGGTGCGTGGCGGTGTGCCCGCCGCATGTGCTGTCGCTACAGGTGAAAGGGGTGTCGGCATGGGGGCCCAAGCGGGCGCAGTTGCACGATGCGCCGGGCTGCACGGGGTGCGCGCTGTGTGCGCTGCGGTGCCCGTTTGATGCAATCCGCATGCTGCGCATGGCGGGTGGGGCGCCGCAGCCGGATGCTTGCGCGTAAAAATCACAGTGAAAATGGCCGAAAGCGCTTGATATACAAGCGCCTATTGCTATTAATTTCTTAAAACCATTGGCGTCTGGCTTGTAGCGCGGTGC